>Ga0315282_10011671_pt1 | contig 13555 bp, 14 predicted proteins | sample YL17G07_20_MG_FD_203693 | JGI IMG/M metagenome (GOLD analysis project Ga0315282, IMG submission 203693) | Sediment microbial communities from Yellowstone Lake, YNP, Wyoming, USA - YL17G07_20 | ecosystem: Environmental > Aquatic > Freshwater > Lake > Sediment | place: USA: Wyoming | collected... | reverse complement strand
AATAGGTCCTACCTGAGACAGGCCTGTGGAGCTGTCTGAACTTCTGTCTACGATTCTCAAACAATCCTATTCTCGATTCGAAGTGGTTGTCGTGGATAATTCGCCCAGCAAATCTGCCCAAGAGGTTACGAGTCTTCGTATCGCGCGCTAAATCCGAATAGTGTCGAAGAGCTGAAACAAGCCATTCTATTACTCCTGAGAAAAGAGGAGTCGAGGGCAAGGTTGGGTCATAATGCAGCGATAAGATCTAGATATTATGACATCTGTAGGATCTACTCAGTGATAACAGAGTTATATACTAGACTAAGCACGCGAGCTTGCGGTTGATGTTCTGAGGTGAATGTGCACAGCACTGGAGGCTGGGATTCAGTGAATGGTCGTCATATTGGTCGAATAGATAGAGTATTTGCGTTTCTCGGTCTTGGGCTCTCCATAATTCTAACAGTCTGGCTGGCCCTACTAGGTAGCCGTGTTACATTCTTGGCCGTTGGGGTTCTTTCGTTTTTTTGCTTTGCCTGTTATTTATTAATCAGAAAGAATCTTTCTGGATATGCATTGTCTTCGCAGACTTCAGCAGAAGCTGCCGATCGACTCTACTTGGCGCTAAATATCCTTTTCTTTTCTCTCTTCACGTTCAGTGTTTTCTCTTTACTTCTGAGACAGGAACCGTATAGCATACCATTGGTCTATTTCGTGTTAGTTGCGTCTTCAGTTTCTGTGCTGAGTGTAGAGATTCTGTTTCTTCCATCCCAAAAGTGGTGCATCAATCTAGTCTTGCTTGAGATTGTTCTAAGCGCTGTAATGTTGGAGTTTTCTCAGGTTTTCATTTATCCTTCTGTCGTCGGTGTGGACTCTTGGTGGCATCAGATGCTCACTCTGGACATACTGGGGACGGGACACGTACCTTCTGGTACCGCTTATTCTCAATTTCCTGTTCTCCATTTAATTGTCGGTTCGGCTAGTCTCACTACAGGGTTAAGCTACAAAATATCTGCCTTTTTGTCCGTGTCCGTTCCTACAATCTTCTGTGAGGTGGTCTTCACGTTTCTTCTTGGTAGATCAATAATAAACGAGAAGGTCGGCTTGCTGGGCGGACTCCTGCTAGGAATGGCAAGTTACTCCCTTAGCATGGGGTATTGGGCCATCCCGAACACTATTGGGCCTATTTTCATACTCGCCATAGTATATTTGCTATTCAAGCTGAGTGTGGAAAAGCCTGTTGTGAGTATCTCCCTTGTTATCGTTCTCATGGGTGTTCTGATTCTGACTCATACGATAACGTCTCTATGGCTATCGATGATTCTGTTCATATCTTGGGCGACCTATCGATTCTGCAATTGGGCATACAATGAATCGAAGAAGCTCGTGCTACTTGTCCTTCCAATACTGTTTTCGGTAGCAATGTTATCATGGTGGACATACGTTTCTAGGATTCTCAGCACGCTGGCAGGTATGATCAAATCAGGATTTAACATTAATTACCTTGCAGGTTATTTGCCAGAAAAGGTCATTCAATACTCCAATAACGTGCCCTTTTACGAGCAATTATTTGATGCCATTGGCGTATCATTGTTCTTTGCAGTATCCTTCATTGGTTGCCTATACTTGCTTTCCAATCGGTCCGACATTTCCCGTAGTTTCGCCATAGTAACGTGCGGAGCAGCGACTTTGACCATAGCTTTTTTTGCCCCACTCGTAGGTCTTGGGGTTATTGAAGCAAGATGGTACTACTTCTCTCAGATTGCGCTGTCCCTACCGCTTGCCCTCGCCTTCTTTTTGCTTTGCTGGGCTGTGAAGAGCAGGACAGGCAAAATCCTGCTGTTGCTTGCCTTGACCTTCTCGATTACTTTCCTAATGATCTTGAGCCCAATAGCAAATGTTGGGAATTCAACATTTTCGTCAGACACGCAGGCCCGTTTGGCATTGACCTCGTCTGAACTGCAAGCTATGAAAAGTGTGTCAGACGTGTGGCCAAATGATATTGGGGTCGATAAATACTATTCAAGTCTGGGTCTTTTGGGATATTCGACAAGAAATATAGAGACAGAGATGTATGACGGGAATTACTCTGACTGTCACAATATGCTCATTATGATCAGGCAAGAAGTTGTGGGACATCCTATTTATTTTTTTTCAGGTATCTACAAATTGGACTACGATCCCCGGGAGGTACTGAGCAGTCAACACTTTTCTAAAGTCTATGATTCCCATTCTGTGAGCGCCTATGTCTATTCAAAATGAGCCGTTGCGATTCCTTCGTTTCACCTTCCTATTCTACAAATAGGAGAGAGAAATTAGTAAGAATAGGCAATTTCGAGAAGAAACCTGTAAATCGAACTCGTGTTAAGATTAGAGTGTGTCGCCATCTTAAAACGACAAGGATGTGTGAGGGGTTGCGAGTAAAAAAAGTGCGAAATGGATGGGAAATTGAAGTTGGATGGCCAAAGATATCCGCTGCCCGGGTGGATAGGGCAGTTGGACTCGTGATGCTAGTCGGCGGGTTTATCTTTTTGTCGGCCTCTGCCATTTACGATTCGTATGTTGCGGCTTTCGTGGGGCTTGGCTTGACTTTTTGGGGTGCGTTGGTTTTGCTGATCATGCCGACCAAATACGTGAAACTGGAACTGATGACGGCAGCATCCTCTTCGCTTGTCGCAAACTTTCAGGAAATGCTTGACCTCACAGCTTTCAACGGCAAAGGGACATACCTGCCGCCAAACCTGTTAAGAGACTTCCAGTCCAGTCTCGTTTTCATTCCTGTGGACAGCGGCGAAACCCTGCCAAAACGAGAGGACATACCCAAAGACAAGTCGCATAGATCCTCAGCGGGGCTCTTCCTAATACCCCCAGGTTTGGCACTGTCCAGGCTTTTCGAAAAGAAGCTCGGGAAATCCTTTACAGAAGTCAACCTTGATCAGCTGGCAAGAGAGCTTCCAAAACTGTTTGACGAATTGGAAATAACCAAGTCCACTCTCGTCAGCGTTGAAGACAACAGCATAATCGTCGAAGCTAGGAACCACGTCTTCAATGATCTCTGCGAACAAACCAGAAAACTCGAAAGAACGCATGAAGCAGTGGGCTGCCCCTTCTCAAGCGCCATAGCCTGCGCCCTAGCAAAAGCCGCGGGAAAGCCAGTAACTCTGGAAAAAGAAGAACAGAGCCCAGACGGCAAGACAACAATCCAGTACCGCATACTGGAGGAATAGACAGTGCAGTTGCCTCCATTAACATCGTGGACCATCAGCCTCTGGTTTGCAGTAGCAGCCATAATCCTGTTGATAACCGTGCAGTTAGCCTCATCATACAATGGACCGGCAACCCTGCTCGCAAACCTGAAAAGACTAAGGTACGCAGCGCTTGCAATGGGCCTTCTCTTCCTAACAACAGTCGCCATCCGCATTTATCAAATGATAGTTACAACGTAACAAAACTCGCCAGCGCGCACGAAGTAACATGTTTTCCTGTGGACCGCCCAGTTTTTCGGTTCTTTTCTATATACCAGTTAGCTACGACAAATACAATGTTGGAAATCACATGGTCATTTTCTTCGAAGCGCCAAGGAAACTCTTCAAGCCGAGGACAAGAGCCGAAAACAAACATGCATGTAGAAAAAGAAGGGGTTGCGCGGGAGACATCTCCACAACTCGAATATCCACTTAAAGGCTCCAGTGTCCGCATTCCATATAAGATTCATGTGAACGTTATTCTCGTTGAGGAGCAGCTTATGGATGTTGAAAAACCTTCGGTGGTTGAAGGTTACCGTAAGCGTTTGGAAACCGCCTTGAACTACGGTGAAGTCTGGGATATCGTGAGGGATACCGTCGAATTTGCTCTCAACAAACGCAGGAGGGGTATGATGCTATTCTTGGATGATCTGCCCATTCAGCTGGGTGCTTACCACCCTGTGGGTACGAATAACATTGTTTTGAACCGCGTTTTGGTCCAGATAGTCGAGGCCTCGGTTGACTCCAAGCGCGTAGTGAACGCCTTGATATATAATCTGTTGGTGCATGAATATCTGCACGCGCTTGGTGAGCTTTCTGAAATAGCTGTCAGAAACTCGGTTGTCGAAGTCTCTCGGAAGTGTTTTGGCGAGGACTACATTGCCACGCAGGTTGCAGTGAAAAGCCCTTGGTCTTTGCTTAGAGGGATACCTTTGGAAGGCGTGAATGTCCCGAAGCGATTCATGGAAATTGTTAAGGACTTTGAAAAGACGGACAGGTACGTTGTGTAAGACTGTTCTCAGCTGGACCATTGAAACTTTGAAGATTAGTGGTTCTCACGCTTGTATAAAAGCGAAGAATGCAACATCTTCAGTTGAAAGCTCTGTGCAACTACTTGGTTTTTTCAAATCGAATTATGTAGACGAGTTGGTCATCGTCCCAGTGTCCATTGATCTCCTTCCATCTTCTCTTGAACTGTGCGAGAGTGTAGCCGTCTTCTCTGTCAGCATCGTCTTCGTTGAAATATTTTAGCTTCTTTCTTTCCACGGAAGTGATGTGTAAGTCCGCAATGTGTGGTTCCCAGATTGCTGCATAAATTATTGCTCCGACCTTGACTTTTGGATCTGGCATTTCTGTCATGGAAGTCTGAGTTTTTGTGCCTTCGACCAAGCCTTTCTTGTCTTCTGCTGCAAAGTGTAGAGTACAGGGTGATTCAACTACTTCCTCGATTATTTCGTCAACAGATTTCTCGGGCTCGAGCACGACTCTTTCGATGACTCGACTTCTGTCTTTGACAGGTAGTCTTCTCTCCGCAAGCTTCTTTATGACCTCCACCCGCTTCTCCGGTTCTTGAATTGACCTTCCAATCTTGGCGGCGGTTTGATAATCGATTTTTCCCTCAGGCACTTCGCCTGAGATGGCTGAGGGCGCAACGTAGTTTTGAGCTTCTTCTGGCACGACTTCTGCTGTCCGTAGCCATGTTGAGACGGCTTCAGGGCTCACGCCTATTTTCTCTGCTATTGCCCTTTGCGAGGGATACTTGTCTGGGCATTCTTCGAGCAAATACTTGCAGACCTTTCCCTTTTCAATTGCGCTGAGTTCTTCTCTTTGCACGTTTTCTATTAAGTTCAATTGCACAACCTCGTCGTCGGAGTATTCGCGTACGATGGCGGGTACCTTTTCAAGACCAGCCTGCTGAGAAGCCCTGTAACGTCTTTCGCCCACTACTACCTCAAACTCTCCGTTTGCTGGTCTCACAATTATAGGTTCGAGGAGGCCAACCTCTCTTATGCTGGTAGCCAGTTCGTTGAGGCGCTCTATATTAACTTCCGACCTCGGATTGAGCCTGCTTGGGCGAATTTGCTTAATGTCGATTTCCTTAAAAGTTTCCATTAGGGTCATCCATCTTTGATTGTCTAATCGGCGATTTTTCTATTTAAGAGTAGTAGCGCGCCCAGCATACACTCCAGTAATAATGAACACTTTTATTTATCTGGATAAATAGAATATCTCGTGATAACCTTGACGTTCAATCCTCCTGAGGAAGGACTCAAACCCGGAGAGAATGTTGTATGGGCTAGAAAAAGAGGGACAGGTTTCTTTGTAATATTCTTCAGCATGATGTTGGGTATTGGCGGGACAGTCGGCACGGTCAACGCTTTTGCCTTTGTCGGATTAGTCTTGGCTTTGCCGCTGCTGGTCCTAATGGCCGTTGGGTTCTGCCTTATCCTTCGAGCTTTCATGAAAGGAAGAGGCACAAAATACTATCTGACAAACAAAAGACTGATTGAAGCCAGAAAGGGGCACATCGCAAAAGAGATTTCCCTGGAAAGGTTTCAGGGCAAATCTCTGAATCAGTTTTTCGAAAAGAAAGTCATAGGCACGGAAAACAACCAGCCAGTTTACGTCTTCAAGATATGTGATCCACTATCAGGAGATACTCTCATGGAATTCAAAGACCTGGACACAGACTCGGTGGAGGCCTTGGAAAGAATAGGACAAGTAACTGAATGCCGCTACTGCGGCTTCAAGAATTCTGCAAACAGTCTCAAATGCAACAACTGTGGGGGACCACTCTAGGACTATTGGCTATTCGCAATTAGGCCGACCAGCGCGCGCCTCTCAGACGACACCGACGCGTGTGCTTCAATATCTCTAAATGAATTTACTATTTGTTAATACGCAGAATAAGGTTACTTAAGAATTGCAATTGTATTATTGATAAGCTCGCAGCACGCACATAGGAAGCTTCTTCCCGTCCACTCTTGCTTTTTGCGCGTACTATGATATGCAACGGATCATGGAGGCGCGATAAGATTGTATTTTGCAGGGAAATCGGCAAACTATATGAGGATACGCATTCCTATGCTTTTATTGGCCGGGGCAAGAAGCTTTTGACGCAGCCTAAGTATGTGGTGACGTGGAAGACCCTGATACTGATACCTATAGGGCTTGCAGCCTTTCTTGCATACATATACGTCTTCAGAGTTGATATCCAAGACATTGTTGCAAAGGTTCAACATGTCAACCTGAACTTCTACGCCTTAACTGCGGTAGCAGCTGTACTAGACACCTTTTTTTTCACTCTCGCTTGGCATTCACTGCTCAGGTTTCTCAAAGTGAAAGTCTCGTTGTTCAAGTCTTTTCTCTTCGTGTGGATTGGAATATTTGTTGATGGCCTGATCCCTGCAGAATCAATGAGTGGAGAAGTGGCCAAAATTTACTTGGTGAACAAGGAGCAAGACGGGACTGCAGGAGCAGCTACTGCTTCGGTCGTTGCGCAGAGGTTGATAGGCATGAGTTTAAACGTGACGACCTTGTTGGTAGGCGCCCTTCTGCTACTGGTTGAAAGCTTGCTGTTCGGCATGATGCTCGCTCTGATATTGTTTCTCGTTGTCGTGACCTTCATTTTTCTTGCTCTAATTCTCCTCTTGTGCGTTAAAGAGAACTGGACCTTCAGATTGGTCGACGCTGTAACAGGGTTCATTGAACGCATAAGTAGGGGCCACTGGAAACTCACAAGACTCAGGGAAGAGTTGGTTGAGGCTACCAAATCCTTCCACTCGGCAATGAGGGATTATGCTCATGCTCCGAAGACCTTACTGACAGCATCCCTTTTTTCGGCAGCATCGTGGATGTTCAGTCTAACTGTATTCTACCTTACGTTTTTGGCCATTCCTAATGCCCGAATAAGCTGGAGCGCAATATTGGTGGTCTCGGCGATTTTTGTGGCTCTAAAATCCATACCTATAGGTGTTCCGTTTGAAGTCGGCTTGCCGGAGATAACCCTCTCGACGCTTCTGATTATTTTCGGCGTTCCAGGAGACATCAGTATCCTGGCGACCATCTTGATAAGACTCCCAACTTTTTGGCTAAGGTTTTTCGTAGGCTTTGCGGCAGAGCAGTGGCTTGGGATAAAGGCCCTCATAGCAAGGGCAAAAGGTCACGCTGAGTTCTCTCAGAACTGAAAAGCCTAAATTTCAGGCTTTTCCTTAGTCTTGAAGGATGTGTTCATAACGGTAACAGTGGAAGACGGTTCAGTGAAGCATCTGGACAGAATGTGCGAAATTGAAAAGGAATGCTTCACAGAGGAAGCCTTCACCAAAAAGCAGATCGCTTTGTTGCTAACGGATTACAATTCCATAAGCTTGGTCGCCAAAGAAAACGGCGAGATTGTAGGCTTCATAGTGGGCATGATATATCTCGACAGAAAAACCGTCAACGGCCACATACTCACGATAGATGTCTCACGGTCACATCGTCGGAAGGGAATCGGGCAAATGCTTCTGCAAGAAATAGAAAACATCTTCGCTCAAAAGGGCGTTCAAACTTGCCTTCTCGAGGTGAAGGAAGACAACGTCATAGCCATAAGCCTCTACCACAAATTGGGATACATAGAGGTTGGAAGACTTGAAAACTACTATGGAAACGCCAATGGGATATATTTGAAGAAGGTTCTAGCTCGTCTTTAAGAGCTTCAGCTTCGTTTTCTCATCATAGACCCTTTGAACCTCTACGCCGACGGCCTCAACCATGACCAACTCCGCGGTGGCGCCGACTTCGCAGCCTTTCATCAGGTGACCGCCGAACGACTCCCCTCTTTCGTTTGAGACAACTATGTGCGCATGAATCACGACCTCGCCTTTCTCGTCGACAGCAACGTTGCCTGTGCACGATGCCACTTCCAAAGGGCCTTCCAGACAAATGGTTTCGTACTTTCTCTCCTTGTAGTATCCAAGCGTTGCATGCTTCACGCTTCCGATTAGAATAAAAAATCCGGCCCCTATTCCGTTCATCTCAGCTTGCCTTTTTATGGATTCAGCCAAGTCTTCGTCTTCAAGTAAACGCGAGAAAACCGCCTTTCCAACTTTTCCCTTCAACATCCTTTCGTGTCCCTCACTTCACCGTGATTCAAGGCTTTTCGTTTCGAACACAAACCCTAAAAACTTTTCCTACATATACTTTGTTGTGAAGATGCTTTGAACAGAAAGAAAAAAGGTGACACCCAGAGGCTTATCAGGGCTATCGTGGTGCTGATTCGCAACACCACCTGGAGATGCGGAAAACTGGAAAGGCTGATAGTGAACAATCTCTACAGGAGGAACGTCAACTTTGGAGGACCAGGCATTCCTGTGAAGGAGATGATTCAAAGCTTCAAACTGACTGGCAAGAAGAGAAACGAGTTTCTGGACGCCATAAGAAGACTGGAAAGAAGGAACATAGTAAGGGTCTTGGCGATATAGAGACTCGGCATAGGTACGTTCCTAGGGTTTCTGTCCGATTTCCTTTGCGTTTTCAATCCATTTGTTGGTGATTTTCGGTGAAATGTTCAGTTTTGCAGCCAAGTCTTTGGCTGACGCCTCTGCCAAGTCTTCAATGCTGTTTATGCCTAGGGCTTTCAGTTGTGCAGCTCGTTTTTCTCCAATTCCCTTGACTTCGGTAAGCCCACCACCTGCAGGTTCTGGCTGAAGTGCTTGAACGACAGGCGCGACCTCCTCTTGCTTTGCAATCTCCGCAACTATTGGTTGCGTAGACTCAATAACCTCGGGCCGCACTTGTTGTTGCTGTTGTTGCTGTTGTTGCGGTGTCGAAGGTGGAGGTGGAGGAGCACTGGTTGTCATCGTCGTGGCTGCTGGTTTGGGTCTTTGAGTGTACCCCAGTCCGATGAATGCAAGGCCTATCACAGCGGTTGTCACGATCCAAAGTTGCTGCGTGACAGCATAGGTGGCGACTGCAGCGGTTAGGATGAAGAATATTACTGCAACTACATACAATACATAATCTGAACGCATTTTTTTCTCCCCTGTCTATGTTCTCTGGAAGTGTTTAAATAATTTTCTGAATTTTGGATGCAAAAAGGGGAGGATTTGGCATTTTTTTGCCATGTTTTGTCTATGTGGACTCTCTTAGTAGTTTGTCTTCTGGAGGCATTGGTTTGATCAAGCCTTGCTTCATAAGAACTCTGACGGATTCTCGTGCGTTTTGGATTATTGCTGTGGCCTTGTCGTAGAGTTCCTTCTTGCTGGGTTTGATCCTTGCAACTCCTTCTTCGATGGACTTCAGCGCGCATGCGACTGCTTCACGTGGGAAAACCTCCCATTCTTCCATTCTGGGCAGAATGTCTTCTTCATGCATTCCACGTTCTTCGGCAAACTTCGCCAATTCCTGAGCTGCTGCGATGCACATGTCGTCTGTTACTGTCTTTGCTCTGACGTCTAGGACTCCTCGAAATATCGCGGGAAATCCAAGGCTGTTGTTAACCTGGTTCGGAAAGTCGCTTCTGCCCGTGGCTATGATACGAGCGCCTGCTTCCTTAGCTTCCCATGGCCATATTTCGGGTATCGGGTTTGCACACGCAAAGACTATGGAATCATCTGCCATCGTTTTTATCCATTCCTTCTTTATAGTGTCTGGTCCCGGCTTTGAAGCTGCCACGACAGCATCCACGCCTTTAAAAGCCTCGGCTATCGTGCCTTTTCTCGCTTCTGCGTTTGTTTTTTGGGCCAACTCAAATTTCCACGGGTCTTCATCTTTCACGATGTCTTTTCTTCCAGGGTAAACGACACCTTTGGTGTCCACCATCATTATGTTCCCCGGCCTTATTCCCCATCTTATCAAGACAAATGCTGTTCTCAGGTTCGCTGAACCCGCGCCGATCAGGGTTATTAGGGCTTTCTTCGGGTCTTTGCCCACGATCTTAAAGGAGTTCATGAGTCCTGCAAGAATCACAGTAGCAGTTCCTTGTTGGTCATCATGCCACACTGGGATTTGAAGACGTTCTCTGGCCTTTTCGAGGACGTAGAAGCATTTTGGTTTTTCTATGTCCTCTAGGTTTATTCCTCCAAAGGTCGGCTGGATTAGCTCGCATGTTCTGATGATGTCTTCCTGGTTCTTGGTTTTCAAACAGATTGGAAAAGCGTCAACGCCGCCTAGGTACTTGAATAGTAGGGCTTTTCCTTCCATCACAGGCATTGCTGCTTCGGGTCCTATGTCGCCCAGTCCGAGCACGCGGGTTCCGTCTGAGACGACGGCCACGTAGTTCCAACGGTTTGTAAGTTCAAACGACTTGTCCGTGTTCGCTTGAATTTCTTTGCATGCAGCGGCCACGCCTGGAGTGTACCATATTGCAAAATCGGCGGGGCTTGACACTGCGCATTTGGGCATTATCTGCACTTTTCCCTCGTAGAATCTGTGCAATGGCGGTGACAACATTGAGGGTTTCTTTGCCTTTGCCAGCAACTCGTCCACAGTAGGTTTTCTTTCTTTCTTCTTGTTCTGAGGCATTATGATGTTCTCCTTTGAAACGGAGTTGATGTTTCAGGAGCTAGACCTTTAAATGTTACGGTAAGCCTGCTCGGAAATGTATAGTGGCAAAAGCCTTTCCTCTATTCTCTTCGCTAAACAAAGAGGAATTCAAGAAAAATGAAGCTGGAAGGGTACTAAGACAAGCTTTTCAGTGTGTCTAATATCTTCTTTGTCTGTAGCCGCCGCCCCTTCTGTCCCTGTCGCGTCCGCCGTAGCCGCCGCCTCTTCCACCGCCGAAGTCTCCTCTACCGCCGCCTCTGAAGGATCTTCTGGGTTGCTCATACACTTGGTTGGACACGTTGTTCTCCGTCTTGACTTCACCTGCGATTGCTTGCTCCGCAATTTCTAGGGTGCCATATCTGCCGACGTTTAAGCGCATGTTGCCCCTGAACAGGTTTATGTAGCCGTTCTTTACGTTCACTGTGTCTCCTTCGTTGACTTTTTCGATGTTGTCATCCCATAGAGTCAGGTAGATGCAGCCTGTTTCGTCGCCCACAAGAGCATCGCTCACTTTGTGGGCTTCGCCATCTCTTCCGGCTGTGATGTTTCTGACTTCGCTCTTGGATACAACCTTTGCCAAGACGTTTACCGCTCGTGATGAGGGACTTAGTTCGCCGACTTTAGCGTCTACAGGTTGTCTGTTTCCTGTAAAACCTTCAACTGCCAATCTTCTTCAACACCTTGCACATTTAACGATTCAACCATAACATTATTAGCACACTTAAGGCTTTTGGTAAGTAATCCTGCGTTTAAGTCCCTAATGTGGAGAATCTTTTAGGCCTCCTATAATAGCTGATATCTGTCCCTCCAATGTGGCGTTCATCGTATTTCTGGTATCCCATCATGCCCAGCTTCTTGATTTCTTCATCTGTGGTGGCTGTAGCAACTTCGAAATCGTCGTCTTTGAATGTGATCATGTGAATGTACTTCATTGTGTTGTCTATTCTTTTGTGCCTTAAGAGTTTCTTTACGGTAAGGACGTTACCGTTAGTATAGTGCGCAATCATAGTGCCTCCCCAGTGTCTGAAGCTTCTGAATGATATTGCCAACAGTCTTGGGTTTTGAAGGCGCGCAGCTGCTCTTTTCCTTACTTGTTTGAAGCAGTCGTAGGCAGACTTGTAGGTTATGGGGAAGATTCTTTCTGAGGTCTTTGGTAGCACGTTGAGCATAGCTAGCACGTTATTTGAGACTTTGATTGGCCCTGGGAGATGGCCCTTTACAGGCTTGTTTATCGTTATGATGCTCTTTGAGAAGTCGATATCTATCCAGCGTAATCTTAGCGCTTCGGTTGGGTCAGCGTATGTTTCCTTTAGGGTCTGAAGGAACGCTGCCATTCTTCGGCTTTTGCATGAGGCAATGAGATCGTTAAGCTCTTTCTCATCAGGCACAAAAGGCAATGTTTCTTCTTGCGTGTAACTTGGTTTGGTCCATGTTAGCTGAGTCATCTTCGCCTCGTACGCCACATTCATACCGTCAATTTCCTTGAGAACAGCGTCTTTCTCAGCTCCGGTGACTGTTGCCGCGAACGCTTTCATATCAAAGAGCTGCTTGTTATGCTGAGTCGTTAGGGTTATGCGGAGCATCTTTGTCATGAGGTCATAAGCATATGTTGCTTGCATTTTTGTTCCGTCTTTCCATGGCCTCTTTGCAATTACTTCCTTTACGTTTTCAGGATCTCGCAGATTCGCTCCGGCGTTTATCAACATGCGTATGCAGTCGCGGTATCTAGAATCTTCTGCGTAACCTTCTTTTTGAATCCAGAACGCATATTGAACCAGAAGGCCTTTCAGCGTCGCTTTGTCGAGTAGTGTGGCTCCCGCAGCCGTTTCTTGCCGGGTTACTTCGGCCAAATTTATCATCTCGGGTTCTGAGACGCGTATTCGGCGATCCCTAGATCTATCGCTTCTGCTTTTTAATGAGTTCGTATCAACTCTCTCAAGGCGCTCAAACGTACTCCAAGCTTTCTCAATATCCTCAGAGTCAGAAAAACGGAGCCCACAATTGCGACATATCCAACGCTGGATGCTATCTCCAAATACAGAATATCTAAGGCCATCCCGCCAAACCTTGCTCGAGCCGCACTGGGGACATGGAGGGCTGATGCCAGCGGATGCTACACGCACACCCGACTTTCCGCTGTTAGAACTGGCTTTACCAAATACGCTCCTCGTGACCGGAGGGCTCTGTTCATGAAAGTCAGCCATTCTCCTCCCCTCTACTTCTAGGGATGGCAGCTGCAGAATATCTTCGTTAATGTAGGCTTTGAGTCTCCGAAGTAAGTGTGTTCCTCTGTGCGAATGACAGGGGCTTCAGTACCTTTCTTGTGGCCGCAAAAACGACATAGATTCTCATGGTGCTCTCGGTTTGCAAGCTTTTTCTGTCCGTGAATGATCATAAGTCCTCTTATGTGAACTCCTCCAGCGACGGCAGTTTCTTGGCTTTCCTATCGAGAAGGAACATGCGATTCTCTATCAGGTCCCTAATTTCCTTCTGAAGCCTCTGACTCTCCTTTATAGCATCGAAAACCTTTGGCAGTCCTTCCTTTTCAGGCACGGAAGCACAATGCTGAAGATAGTCGGTGACGACGCTGAGCACCTTGGTAATCTGGCCTTCAAGTTCCAGGTCCCTTTCGCCGAGCCTGTGCAGATCCACTTTCTCACGCAGAAGCATCAGACCGTCCGACTCAACCTTCTTCTGGCTCCTCAACGCCTTCACGTCTTCCCGGAGCTCCAGCATTGTCACAAGTTGAGTGACACGGTCCTTCGGACTCCAGCCCCTCTTAACAGAACACTCTATGCACAGAGCCT
>Ga0315282_10011670_pt1 | contig 13556 bp, 13 predicted proteins | sample YL17G07_20_MG_FD_203693 | JGI IMG/M metagenome (GOLD analysis project Ga0315282, IMG submission 203693) | Sediment microbial communities from Yellowstone Lake, YNP, Wyoming, USA - YL17G07_20 | ecosystem: Environmental > Aquatic > Freshwater > Lake > Sediment | place: USA: Wyoming | collected... | reverse complement strand
AGGCGAAGAAGAGGTTTGGCAGATTTACGAGGACACCTTAGTTGAAAAGCAGCCGATATGCTCTTTTACTTCGATAATTGATATATATAGTTTACTCGAGAGAGAAAAAATTGAGGACTACGTTCGTCGGAGGGCGCAAAAGAAAATCCCGATTAGGATAATCGCCTTGGATTCTCCCGAAAGCCGTCTCTGGGCCGAAAAAAGCAAAGAAACCTTGCGAGAAATGCGTTTGGTTTCTAAGGAACAATATGACTTTTCCGCTGACGTGGAAATTTACGGTGATAAGGTAGCAACGATTTCTTTTAAGGAAAAAATATTTGGCGTCGTCATCGAAAGCACCCAAATTTCCCAGATGCAAAAAGCCGCTTTTGAGCTGATGTGGAAAGGGGCGGAAAAGTTGACGCAAGCTACAAAAAATAATTTGACAAAAAGTGTATAATGTAAATATGACAAAAGACCAACTTAGAGAAGAACTAAAAAAAGCGAAGGATGAAGCCGTTAAAAATCCTCCAGAAGAATTGAAGGAATATATTATTGATACCCGAAAATCTAAAAATAAAAAAAGTTCTCATCGTATTTTAATGGAGATGAGGTACGGGTGTTGAGGTGTGAGTGAAACATTGCATTTTGCAGGACAGTAGTTTTTTGGTCGCCACGATAGACAAAAGTGATGAATTTCATAACGACGCCGTATTAATTTTTAAAAAAATAATTGAAAACAAGCGAGATTTAAGAATAGTTGTGCCATCGCTTGTTTTTTATGAAACGATTGTCACCCTTATAAAAAAGGGTGGAGTTCCTAAAGGAGAGATTGAAAGAAAACTATGGAGATTTCTTTATTCCGGTATGGTTTTAAATGTTAGTTTAATAGAAACTAATGCATTTAAGGTTTGTAAACGGCTGTCAAATCTGGATTTATCAAAATTAAACACCCAAGATTTTATAATTGTTAATGTTGGTTTTGATTACGAAACGCAAATTCTTACTTTTGATAAAAATATGAGAAAAAGAGTAGGACAATTTTATCCTGAAATATATTATTGTTCTGAGTTGGGGGATATGGACGACGAATCTATAAGATTTATTGAAGATTTAAACCAGAAATTAGGTAAAGATGGAATTAATCTAGACGATATCCCTTTTTAAAAGCTAAATCAAAACAGGCAAAAATTGCCCTGAACCATTTAACCCCACATTGTAGGTGAGGGGGGACTGGTTAGGATTCACAATATAGCGCGGCCGCACGTAAAATGCGAAATATTTAACCAATAATAACTCACCCCAGGGGTGAGTGAAAACTGGTTAAACCCCCACTACTAAAAACTTTGGTGTGGGGGGTGAATTTGTAAATTAGACGGCCTGCTGTATGATAAAAATATGAATGCCCAGAAAATTCAAGATAAAATTTATCGTAAAATGTCGGCGAGAAGGAAACTGGAAATTATGGCTAGTTTTCATCAAACTGGCAAATTTTTAAATAGTTTAAACAATGACAAAAAAACAATCGTTTCTCGAAATCGAAACTCTAATAAAAGTCGCCAAAGTTCTTGATGAACTAAAAATACCTTATTATGTTAGTGGTGGATATGCGGTGTCTATCTACGGCCGGCCGCGGTTTACGGCTGATTTAGATATGGTGATAAAAATGGTGCCTGTTCAGACGGATGAATTTTCTGGCCATATGGAGACGCTTTTCCCAAAGGGATATGTAGATAGAGAGCAAATTAATAATGCTTTCAAAGAGATTGGTGAATTTAATGTTATTGATCCGGAATCTGGCTTAAAAATAGATTTCTTTATTGCCCAAAAGGGTGATTTCGAAGAAGAATGCTTCAAAAAGGCGAAACGCAAGGATGTCGGTTACAAAGTTAAATTTACCTCGCCGGAAAATCTGATTATCTCGAAATTGTTATGGTATAAAGATTCGGGTTCGACAAGACATTTAGAGGATATAGAATCGGTTTTAAGTAATTCAAATATCGATAAAAAATATCTAGACTCGTGGATTAAGAAGCTTGGGCTGGAGGAGGGGTGGGATAGGGTAAAAGCGCTTGAATAACCGCAAAAATTGCTCTAAACCCCTACACCAAATTTTGGTGTTGGGGTAAAAAGCGAACGCCCCCGGGCGAACCCGGGGGCGGGATGGAAAAACTCTCTGCGGGTGATCGTACTACTTGCTGCGGCCGATGATCGCGAAGCCGAAGTCGCCGGAGACGATCGGTTGGCCGGCGTAGCTCGCGGCAGCATGGACCAGGCCGTCCCTCTCGCCCCAACTGACCTCTGTGCGCATTCCGAGCGTGCCTTTCGGGGCAGTGCCGTGGAAGACGGTACCGCGGAGGTACGTGACAACGAACATGGCTTTCGAGAGGCCAGGGTCGTTGCGGCTTGCCTGGACAGCGGTCTGGCCGAGGGCCTCGAGCATGGGGGGGAACGGGATGACGTCCAGATTGTCCAGCGAGAGAAGCTCCTCGCCCTTGTAGTCGAAGACCCCATCGATAACCCCCTGTTTCATGTCGATGTCGATCTCTTCGATTGGCAAGGGCAGGATGATCTCGGGTGGCTCTTCTGGGCTCATGTCGAAGGTAAAGATCGCCTCTGCGCGCTCTTTGCCATTGGCATTGACCGTACAAGAGGCGACACCTCCGACGCCATCCTGGAAGACGTTGGCGTGAATCGCGACCTTTCCCGGCTCGGTCAGGTTGAAGAACCTAACCAAAGGGATACCCTTTAGCACCGGGAAAAGCCTTCCCTGCGTCGTCTCCAAGCAGAAGATCCGGGTCAGTTGGAACATCGCCGAGAGTTTCATCACGCCCGGAAGCCTCCGTTTGCCCGGGAAGTGGTGGCTCAGGTCCAGATGAGGGTATGGAGGGAAGTCCAGTTCTCCTGTGACGGTGTTCCCGTGCATCCAAGCCCGCGAAACCAGCTTGAAATGCTCGCCGTACCGCGGTAGCTGTATCTCGATCATGCGGGACCTCCTTGGCGGGCGCTTGATGACAATACTCTAGCACGTGTTATATTGTTTGTAAAGAAAGGAACCATGATACTTTTTTTCTACGGCGAAGATAATTATCGGTTGAAGAAGAAAGTTCAAGCACTTAAAGAGAAATTTATCTCGGCAACTTTAGGTGATACCAATTTGAGCGTTCTCGACGGCGCCTCCATAACTTATGACGAATTTATCCGCCATGTTTTAGCCATGCCGTTTTTAGCCAAATCGCGATTAGTGATCGTTGAAAATGTGATGAAAAGCAAGAAAAAGGATATTTTGGAAAGAATTCCCCAAGCCCTCAATAAGATTCCGAACTCGACGGTTTTAGTTTTCGTCGAAGAGGGTAATCCGGATAAGCGCACGAGCCTCTATAAAAAATTAGCCAAAGAAAAAAACGAAGAATTTAAACTCCTAGATCCTGACCAGTTGAGAAGATGGATAGTAAAGGAAGTCGAAAATAGAAGGTCGAAGATAGAAGCTGGAGCCGTGACAAAACTCATCGAATACATCGGCAACGATCTCTGGCGAATGTCTAACGAGTTAGACAAGCTGACCGCTTACAGCCGGGAGTTTACAGCCGAAAATATCGAACTCCTGGTTAATCCGCAAATTCAGTCGAATATTTTTACAATGATTGAGTTCTTGGCCAGAAAAGAGCTGAAAACCGCCACCCGCGAGTTCTATAAACTCCTCAATTCCGGCCAAAATGAACTTTATATTTTAACCATGATTATCTGGCAATATCGGAATTTGCTGATTGTCAAAGATTTAGCCGAGCGCTCCAAAAGCACCAATTCCTGGTCGCTGGCCAAAAAAGCAAGCATCAGTCCCTTTGTGGTCCAAAAATGCCTTTATCTTAGAGAACGATATACGCTCTCTGAACTGAAAAAAATTTATCAAACCCTTTCGGACTTTGATATCAAAATTAAAACTGGTAAAATAGAAAGTAGAACAGCATTGGAGCTGTTGATTTACGAATTAACAACTCCAGAAATCAGAAAACAGTTCTAACCAATTTCTTTATTTAGAGTTTCCCGACGACCGAAGGAGGAGGGCTTTGACCACCAAGGAGGTTTTAAAAGTACTTTTGCGCCAAGTTGGTTTTTATCAAAAAAAAGCCATCTATTTTGGTTTGGCCATTGCCGCCGGAATCGGTATCTATTTTCTCTGGCATTATTACGGGACGACCGGCGCCGCGGTCTCTTATAACGTTCCCGAACTTTCGGCCGTAACCCAGGGCAAAATGGATATTGTGATTGGGAAAAACGGTTCGGTTTTAGTTGACGGGGCAAAGAAAGGCGGCGTTCTAAAACTCTATGAAAAATACGATGAATTGCGAATTTTGGTTTATGATTCACCCGGTCAATTTATTAATTTTTTCCAGGCCACGGTCCATCTTCCCGCCGATGCCACATCCGATGAAACGAGACAAATCGTTTACGCGGTCCATGGCGTTGGCGCGACCGAGAATTATTTTGAAGATAGCCGAACGCTTATTTTTACGGCCCGCGATATCTCGCCCTCGGCGACGCTGACCATTGTCGCCGATATGCCCAAAGGGCTGGTTACTCCCGGCCTTTGGCAGAAAATCGAATTTTCGACGAGAAGTTTACCCATCCGCATCTGGCTGATAATTGCCATTATTTTGCCGCTGGTCACTTTAATTTTGATGTTTGTGATGATTGCCAAGCGCCGTTCGACCCAACTTATTCAAGTTAAAGGCTTCTTGGGCGGCCCGCCGGAAAACATTTCGCCGGCGCTGGCGGGGGTTTTGATGGATGGCGCGGTCGGCGCCCGCGAAATTGCCGCCACTTTGATTGACTTGGCCCGGCGCGGTTATATCTTTATAGTGAGCAAAGGCCAAGGTCAATTTTCTTTTGGCATCCGCCGCACGGGAGAGATTGAGAGAATGGAGGGGCTTTCGCCCTTTGAAAAAGTCTTATTGCAAAAAATCTTTCTTCCCCGGGCGATCAAAAGCACGGTGGCTGACGTGGAAATGAGGATCGGCCGCCATGTTTTCTCGCGTAAAATCGCCCAATTTTATCTCGAAATTTACAATCAGGCGACCAAGTCGGGCTTTTTTGTCAAAAATCCGGCCAAAGTTCATTTAGCCTGGAAATATACCGGAATCATCTTATTTTTCTTGAGTTTTGCCGGCTTTCTCTACGGGGCGCTGACCGGCGCTGATCCCAGATTCGGTTTAATTTTTTGGGTGGGGGGGATGGTGGCGGCGGTTGTTATTATCCGGCTTTCTCCTTTTATGCCGGCGAGAACAAATAAAGGCAACGAGCAAGTTCAAGAATGGCTCGAGTTTAGAGAATATCTCACCGATCGACGGCCGGCCACCGGTGTCGAGTCAATGCAGGGCAAATTTGAAGAATTTTTAGCCTACGCCATTGTTTTGGGCGCCGAAGTTGATTGGGCCAAGCGTTTTAGCCAAGAACCTTTCAGTAAGCCCGATTGGTATGAGTCCACCGATAGAACCGTGACTTTAGGCAGTTTTGCCGGCCAAATTTTCCCGTTAGTCGGCTATGTGGCGCAAAATCTGGCCCGTTCTCACGAACCAACCGTCGAGTAAGAATGACAAATTAGAAATTTAGGATTCCGTTTTTTGAACCTTTCCCCACAACTCCAAGGGATAGAGTGTATAAAATGTTTTGCCAATGAGATCTCGTTTGGGGCAAATTCCCCAAACTCTAGAATCCGATGAATTAAGACGGTTGTCGCCCAAAAGGAAATAATCGTCACTTCTTAGCCGGCGGTTTAGGTTCGGCATGGTCAAAACGCCCGCGGGAATATAGGTTTCGTTTAATTTTTGGCCATTGATATAAACATAACCTTCGATTATTTGGACGTATTCTCCCGGCAGGCCGATAATTCTTTTGATGTATTTTTTATGTTCGGGATCGCCGGGGAATTTTAAAACGACGACATCGCCGCGGGAAGGCGTGCCGAAAAGGTATTGGAAGCGGTCAACCAAAATATATTGGCCGTTGTGAAAATTCGGCTCCATACTCTCGCCATCAACGATAAAGAGAGTGCCAATGTAAAAATGGATTAGAGTACCGATGACTAAAACCACAATAATCCATTTGGTTAGTTCATAAGCGCAGCCGGTGCCATAGAAAAATTTTTGCCAGAAGGAAAGCTTGGCGGTTTTTGTAGCGGTCTCGGCCAGAGATGGAGTGATAAGATCTTCGGGCATTACCCTCCTTGGATATTGAAATTAGAAATAGGTTAAAGGAAATTAGAAATTGGTATAGAAATTGGAAAATAGATAATTTACTTTTTTCCTTTTTCTATTTTCTTAACTAATTTCTGTTTTCCAACAACGATTTTCTTGTTTTCAGGCGACTTCGTCGCCTTGGGCCCGCCCGCAACGACTGCGGTCTTGCGCTGTCGGGCGGGTGTTCCAAATTTCTTCGCTAATCTCGATTTCAACCGGGCGGTTTTGTTTTTACTGATAAGATGATTTTTGGCGGCTTTGTCGATTTTAGAAATAACCTCATTGACGTTTGAGGCTGAAACCTTCTTAAGCGTTTTTCCTAGCGCCACTTCTTGAACTTTATTTTGGGCGCGTTTGGTTTGGGAAACCCTTAAAGATTTTTTGGCAGATTTGGTGATGGGCAAGGAAACTCCTTTGATGATAGAAGATAGATTATAGAAGATAGATTTTGAAAATGGAGGTTAGATCTAAATTCTACCCTCTAGCTTCAAAATCAACTTTCAACCTTCTATTTTCTATCGTCGAATTATTGAACTATGTTCAATATATCAGATAAGGGAGAATTTGTAAAGAAAACTAATTGATAATCTATTACTTAATTGATATTGATATTCTGAATACCTTGATATATAAATTAGATAGAGATTGCACCACTAAGGAGAATACACGGTGGATACGAACGAGCTGGCGGGATATCGTAAGCGGATTTCTGATGCCATCGCGCAAGAACGAGATCTCGGTAAAATTGTAAGCTTCTACGTTGATTGCATCAATACAGGTACACCAATCACTCATGAAAAAGCAATTGAAATGTCCGGTGTTACAGATTTGGAAACGATTGAAGAAGCACGTCAGCTCATGACTGTGTCGGATGTATTATTAGGAACAGATGGCAGGTCGCCAGCGCATTAAGTAGTCTAATCACACAGAACTGTTATTAGGGGGCCGGTAATTCGACCCCTTCACCCCGCCAGAGGCGAAAGCTATCTAGCGGGTTTTTTCGTATCCAGGGTTATCGTAGTGCAAGCTTTAGCTTGTTTTCACGCTGAAGCGTGGGCTACGGGGCAAGTAAAAAAACGTTACAATTTCTACGACCGTAGAAAAAGAGCACACTTAGTATGATTATCAGATATATACAAAATCGGGCCAAATTGAAAGAGTAGACCTGCGAGGTCGGGAAAAGATTATCGTAGTTCAAGCTTCAGCTTGCCTGTTAACAGCCTAAAGGATGGGCTACGAAATTTAAAAAGCGTGCTTTAATCATGCATTGCATGCGATTTTTCAACGACCGCATGAAAATAGCATGGTTATCAGATATATACAAAATCGGGCCAAATTGAAAGAGTAGACCTGCGAGGTCGGGAGAGATGAGGTCGGGAAAAGATGAGGCAAATTTGTATTGCCAACATAAAAAATAAAGAAAAACGCCACCTGCGAAATGCAAGATGGCGCTTAGGGCGTCCGAATATTGGTGATTTTTACTGAATAACCCAAGTAGGTTTCTTCCCCAGTTCTAAGGGATTTCCAGTACTGGATTGATATGCTTAGGACCATCCCAAGGAGCCAACGACCTCCGAATACAAACCTCTTCTTGTCGATCTCAATGCACAGATCTTTATACTCCAGGTCAGCTTGGTCATAAAGAACGGAGTATTCGGGCGGTTGTTCGCCAGTTCCTTGAGTAGTTATATCGGCTTTCCAGAAATCCTGGAAGATAATTCTATCGTTTTGCCTCCATATCTTATAGAACCCGGCTCGTTCAAAAGACACTCCACGAGAGTATTCTTTTTTTTCTTCGTGATCATGTGGAACAGAAACATTGCCCTGTTCTTGGGTGTGGCCGGTGGCGCTATCGCCGCTTGTCTTGGTGATTGTAGTGGACTCATATGAAATTCTATCGCTGTCTGGCAGGGTGCTACCGAATTGGATGATGACCGCGGCGGCTTCGGTATCAGCAGGATTCTCTAGCAAGGCTTCGATGGCGGCGTTGATGACAGTTTTGTCAAAGTCCACTGGCTTGCTCCTTTACGGAATTCAGAATCTAAGAAACTGTATCATAAAATATCTTTAAAGTCAAGTAATGTAAGCCGATGCCGACCCTTGACATCGTAACAGGTGATTTGGTATGATATTAAGCTACAATAATTTGAAAAACACTCCACTAATTTTATACACGAATAAACACAAATAAAAAATTAGCGTAGATTAGCGAATCATGCGTCCCTGGTATAAAATTAGCGGAAGAATATTATGGAATTAACTCCCAAACAACAAACAACTCAAGTTATCAATTCGGCAGAACGGATTTTAGTGCTCACCCACGTCAATCCCGACGGCGATGCCCTCGGATCGCTCTTGGCTTTGTTTTTGGTTTTAAAAAAACTCGGCAAAGACGTCACCGCCATTGCGCCCGAGACTCTGCCGGTGGCCTTAAGTTTTTTACCCAACATTAGTGATCTAACTCAAACTTTTTCCGGCACCAAAGATTTTATCATCACCGTGGACACTTCCAAAACCAAAGTTGACCGACTGGGCTACAAACACTATCCCGAGGAAAATAAGCTCAATATTGTCATTACTCCGCTCGAAGGCAGCTTCAAAAACGAAGATGTCTCTTTCTCTTATGGAACATTTAAATTCGATTTGATTATTGTTTTGGATTCCCCGGATTTAGAAAGATTGGGTGAGCTCTATGAAGGTCAAAGCGCGCTTTTCTACGAAACACCGGTGATTAATTTGGACCACCACGCCGGCAACGACTTCTTTGGTAAAATCAATTGGGTTGATTTGACGGCAACTTCTTCGGCGGAAATTTTGGTTTCTTTAATCGAATCGCTTGCTCGGGAAAAACCTTTAATTGATGAAGATATCGCCACAGCTCTTTTGACCGGAATTATCACTGACACCGGCAGTTTTCAGAATGCCAACACGACGCCGAAATCCTTGACCGTAGCGGCGCAACTGGTGGCCGCCGGCGGCCGGCAGCAGGAAATTATTCGTCATATTTTTAAAACCAAACCGTTATCAACCTTGAAACTTTGGGGCAAAATTCTGGAATCGGTTCATCAGGATTTAACCTGCCGGTTTATCTGGGCCAAAGTTTCCAAAGACGATTTTCTTTCTGCCGGCGCTTCCGAAAGCGAAACTTCGGGCGTGATTGATGAGCTCTTAAAATCCGCGCCGGACATTGATTTTGTCCTTTTATTGACCGAAAAAGGTGACCAATTGGACGGCTCGCTTAGGTCAGTCGCCTCCAATATTGATGTTTCGGCGCTCGCCAAACTTTTTTCTGGCGGGGGGCACGAAGCGGCCGCCGGGTTTCAAATCCCGGGAGCGACTTTAGCCGCGAATGAAGAAGAGATTTTGGGGAAAATAAGAGAGTATCAGCGCGGAAAAAATGCCGGAGAATTGACCTAACTTCTAATTAACCAAATTATTCTCAATAAATCCCAATTAGGAAAAATTCCAATAACCAAATTCCAAATCACAAACAAATTTCAATGACCAAAATTTCAAACTTTAAAACATTAGATATTCGGAACTTAAATATTGTTTGGAGCTTGTTGCTTGGTGCTTGGAATTTTCAATATTTGGGTCAATTAGAAATTAGAATAATTGAACATTTTCGCCTTGCGTTTCAAGATGGAATGTGTTAAACTAATAAAGAGGAAAAGTTATTATGCCAACAACTGATCTTGTCAAAAAATATCAAACCCACAAAAAAGACACCGGGTCGGCGGAAGTCCAGGTGGTTTTGCTGACCGGAAAAATCAAAGAATTGGCCAAACACTTAAAAAAACACGCCAAAGATTCTGATTCCCGCCGCGGCTTGCTGATTATGGTTGGCAAGCGCCGACGACTCTTAAATTATCTTAAAAAAATCGATCCTAAAATTTACGAGAAGCTGATCAAAGATCTTGGGTTAAAGAAGTAAATAGCAAGATTGACTTGTGAGAACGAATGTAAATTTTCGCATGCAAATCTACGAAAAGTTGATTAAGGATTTGGGACTGAAAAAATAAGAGATCGGTTAGAAGAAATTAGAAAACAGTATGGAAATCAGAAAGTGGAAAATAGTTTAACCTATTTCCAATTTCAAATTTCCAAACCAATTTCAATAATTGCAGAGGACATTAGGGCAAGTAAAGCGACGAAAAGATTTTTTTCGCTTTAGATGTTCTATTGTTCTCATGCCTAGGAAGTTTTATGAAAGAATTTAAAACCAAGCTCGGTGAAAAAGAGCTGATTATTTCGACGGGAAAATTGGCGGAATTGGCCTCAGGCTCCGTGACCGTTCGTTATGGCGATACGGTGGTTTTGGCGACGGCGGTGGTCGCCCCTGAACCGAAAGAAGACATTGATTTTTTCCCGCTCCTGGTTGATTACGAAGAACGATTATACGCGGCGGGCAAGATATCGGGTTCAAGATTTATCAAACGCGAAGGTCGGCCGTCCGAAGCGGCGGTTTTGGCTTGCCGGCTGATTGATCGACCAATCAGACCGTTATTTCCCAAAGGATATTATAATGACGTCCAGGTGGTGATCACCGTTCTCTCGTTTGATACGGAAAACGAACCGGATGTGATTTCCATTATCGCCGCCTCCGCGGCTTTGTCCCAATCGGCGGCCCCTTTTGAAGGGCCGGTTTCGGCGGTCAGAGTCGGCCAAATCGAGGGGAAATTTGTCGCCAATCCCACCGAATCGGAAATTGAAAATTGCAGTCTTGATTTGGTGGTGGCCGGAACCAAAGATAAAATCATGATGCTTGAAGCCGGCGCCCAAGAAGTTGACGAAAAGACGATGGTTGAGGCCATCAAATTTGGACAAGAAGCCTTACAACCAGGAATTGAGATTCAAAAAGAGCTTCAAAGCGAGACAAAACACAAAATCGAGGAAGGAAGCGAACCGGACCTGCCTGCCGGCGAGGCAGGAATCATCAAAGAGGTCAAAAAATATCTCGGCAAAAAATTAGCCGAAGTCATCCACGAAATGGATAAAGAAAAGCGCGAAGGCCAAATTACCGCTTTTGAAAAAGAGGTTTTGGCCAATTTTGAAGGCAATTACAAGCAAGTTGAGCTTAAAAACGCTTTTTCTCAAATTCTCGAAAAGGAAGTCCGCCGGGCGATTATCGAAAAAGAGCTTCGTCCCGACGGCCGAAAAATTGATGAAATCCGGCCGATTTCGATGGAAGTCGGGCTTTTGCCGCGAACGCACGGTTCAGGTTTATTTACGCGCGGCCAAACGCAGGTATTATCAATCGTGACTTTGGGCGCGCCCGGTGAAGAACAAGTTATCGAAACCATGGAAGAAGAAGGCACCAAGCGCTACATGCATCACTATAATTTTCCGCCGTTTGCCACCGGTGAAGTCAAACCGATGCGAAGCGCTTCTCGTCGAGAAATCGGTCACGGCGCCTTGGCGGAGCGGGCAATTATTCCGGTCTTGCCAAATCACGAGGAATTCCCTTATACCGTCAGGGTTGTCTCCGAAGTGCTATCTTCCAACGGCTCTTCTTCAATGGCCTCCACCTGCGGCTCAACTTTGGCCTTAATGGATGCCGGCATTCCGATCAAAACGCCGGTGAGCGGTATCGCGATGGGCTTGATAACTTCAGAGGATGGGAAACAACACAAAATTTTAACTGATATCCAGGGAATCGAAGATTTTGCCGGCGATATGGATTTTAAAATTACGGCCACGAAAAAGGGAATTACCGCGATTCAGCTGGATACGAAATTGAAGGGATTATCGCTTGAAATCTTGGCCGAGGCCTTAGAGCGGGCTCGCAAAGCCAATGATGAAATTTTGGAAAAAATCGCTAAAATAATCGCCGAGCCGAGAAAAGAACTTTCCAAATACGCGCCGAGAATCCAAACCCTCAAGATTTCCGTCGAAAAAATCGGCGAAGTCATTGGCCCGGGCGGCAAAACCATTCGCAAACTCATCGAAGAATGCGGCGGCAAAGAAATTACCAGCATCGATCTTGAAGATGACGGCACGGTGACCATCGCTTCAACCGATTCGGCAATGGGCAATAAAGCGATTACCACGATTGAAAATATGACTAAAGAAGTCGTTGTCGGCCAAATTTATGAAGGCCCGGTAATATCGATAGTAAAAGATCGCATCCGCGGCAATGAAATCGGCGCCATTGTCCAGGTTCTACCGAATCAGGACGGCATGGTTCATATCTCGCAGATTGCTGATCAACGGGTCGAAAAAATCGAAGATTTCCTCAAAATCGGCCAGCGCGTCAAAGTCAAAGTGATGGAGATTGATAAAGAGAGGGGACGGGTTTCGCTTTCGATAAAGGCGGCCAATCAAAAGTACTAAACCGCTTCGACCTCATTTTTCGACCTCATTTCGTAAATGAGGTCTAACAGGTTAGAATAGAAAACACTCAAAATAGCCCCAAATTGAAAGAGTAGACCTCGCAGGTCTAATCTGGCTCTAATCTGAGTCAACCGTAAAACCGTATAGACCTCACTTCGTAATTGAGGGTAAACTGGTTAGAATTATAACTTAAAGCTATGAAAAAGACGGCGGCGCTACTGCGCCGCCGTCTGGTAGGTCTTTCAGAAATGAAGGCGGCCGGAAGCACGGGCGAGGTTAAGGCAGAAATCGCGCATTTTCTCAATAGTGGGGATGGATCTTCGTGCGCTTCCTGGTTCGGCGATGAGGCCGCGAAGAGTAATCTGGACTCTGGCGACTGCTTCAATTAGTTCCGAGGTGGCTCTCGTCTGGGAATCGAACAATTCTTGCTTACAGAGGGCCTCGCGGACCACAAGCAACTGATTGGGGTGAAAATAGCGCTCGGAGGAGAAATTCTCCTCCAGCCAAGCGACTAACTTCTTCACACCTTGGTCAATTTGACCAAGTCGTCCGAGCCGGAGATGATCCAGCTCTCTCGCTGCCAAAGTCGCGAGTTCAACCCGTTCTTGATCTTCATAAGACAACGGAATATAGTCCACCAGAGCAGCTTTCATCTCTTCCTCCAATTCAGAGTTTCTGTATAAAAAATAACATATTAAATTGTGTGATTCAAGTAACTTATGCGGCACTGGTTTCGGCAGTTGTGGAAGATGTCCAGATAAATTGTGATTTGACTTGTAGATCAACATTTTTGTGTTACAATTATATTACAAAGATGTTAAAACGAATAAAAGATAATATTATTAAATTTATCTGGGGATCCTCTGTTGTCCCAGCTGGTTTATTCGAGCTGGCTGATTATTTTGTTAAAAATAAATCAATTCATTTTCAATTTCGAGAAGAAAATGGTTGTATTATTGCCAAAAGCTTAGATTTTAAACACGGCGTAATATTAACTTCGGGCCTAAC
>Ga0315282_10011669_pt1 | contig 13556 bp, 7 predicted proteins | sample YL17G07_20_MG_FD_203693 | JGI IMG/M metagenome (GOLD analysis project Ga0315282, IMG submission 203693) | Sediment microbial communities from Yellowstone Lake, YNP, Wyoming, USA - YL17G07_20 | ecosystem: Environmental > Aquatic > Freshwater > Lake > Sediment | place: USA: Wyoming | collected... | reverse complement strand
GCGAGCATGGATCGCAGAGAGTTCTTCCTGAGAACGGGACTCATCTCCGCGGCTTTAAGCGCCGCGGCTACGCCGCAGCTTGAGGCCCTGGACGGGGACCTGCCAGCCCGGCGGGTTACACGTAATGGCGCCCTCGAACTCACGAACGATGCTCTGACCTGGCATTTGGAATGGCGTGACGGGAAACTCGCCAGTTCGGGCTTTGACAACAAACTCTCAGGTCACACCTTTAAGTTTTCTTCAGCCCAGGAGCTTCTCCTCTCTTTTTCTGCCTCGACGCTTCGCCTTGAGATTCCCTGGTGGAAGTTCACCTTTGGTCCGGACAAGACCTCGGTCTCGCCCTCCGAGGAACAAGGTCTCAAGCAGGGCTTTCACGATCCCAACTTTCAAGACCAGGACTGGGGTGTCACTGAGAATCTGTTGTTGCGGGGGCTCTCGGGGTTGAAGCGCTACCGAGGCGGCATCCGCTATGACGGTTATGGGTGGTTTCGGCACTGGTTTGAACTGCCTGCCGAGACTCAGGGCAAACAGTTAGTGTTTGTGCTTGGGGGCTACGATTGCCAGGATTGGAACGAATACTGGGTCTACGCCAATGGGAAAGAGATCGGCCATCGAGTCGCGAAAGGCCGCTGGCGAACGCCCGGGCGATTCACCCTGGCGGTGGAGAGCGCTGCATACGCACAACTGCGCTTTGGTCCAGGCGAGAAGAACGTGCTGGCGGTAAGAACGCGCGGGTACGACAAACACTTTGGCGGGCTCAGTGATGAAGTGCTCAAGCATTACGTCTACGAGCCTGTCTGGGCAGACCAGTTCATCTCCGCCGGAGCGCCTTATCTTCAGGTTGGGGACTTCGAGGTCCAGGAGGTCAAGCAGGCGGATTCCTCGAAAGCGACCTTTGAGCTTCAAAGCCCTTCTGCTGGAATCCGCGCTTCAGTCCATTACGAGTTGGATGGTCCGACCAGGCGCAAATGGGCGCAGATCCAGAATCCGGGCAACAAGGATTTCCTCCTCCTTGATGTGCAACTCGATGACTTTGCCACGGGTTCATCCACCTCCGAAGGTGGGCCGGGTGAACCTGTATTCGTGGCAGACGAGGCGTTTTCGGCGCTCGAGCACCCTGCCGGGCTCAATCAAGGGGATCAGGGTCGCATCCGGCTCATGCACTTCCCAGCCCGCCTCCTGCCCCCCGGCGGAAAGACCCACACTCACGTCGCCCTGTTCACCGTCGCCAAGTCGGGCCAAGCCCTCGACCAGTTCATCTCCTACGTGCAAGAGAGAAGTCTGCGAAAGGAGCGGGCCATCTCCCTGTACACACCTTACGGGATCAACAACCAGTGGGGAGGCTGTCCACCACTCGATGACCAGCAGACACTGAATATATTGAGTGTCTTGGAGAAATGGCAACAAAAGGGACTGAGGTTTGAGTATTTCACTCTGGACCAGGGTTGGATGGACAATAGCTCGGACCTGACTCGGTTTGCTCCACAATGCTATCCGCAAGGTCCGGCCAAAATCGTGGAGCGGATTAAAACTCTAGGGATGAAATTCGGTCTGTGGTTCTCAGTAAGTGGCGCCGGTTGGTCTTGCGGACAGAATCCCGCCGTTCAACCAAGCTTCATTCCCAATCCAGGAGGGGCGGACCAACCGAAGCCTTCGCCGGTGCCTTACCGGAACGGTTACATTGCCAACGGCGGTGTCCCTGGGCAGCTCTGCGTTGCCTCGGAACCTTATTTCAGCATTCTGCGCGAGGCGATTCTTTACCATATTAGGGAAAACGGCTTGAAATTCTTCAAGCTGGATATCGGCAGCTATTACTGCAATAGCACGCAGCACCGCCATCTGCCGGGGAAATACTCAATCGAAGCCATGTACGAACGGCTCCTGGAGATTGCCGCCCGCGCGCGCCAGGCCGACCCGGACGTTTACGTGATGTGGTATTGGGGTGTTCGCTCGCCATTCTTCGCCCTGCACGGCGATTCAATTTTTGAGTCAGGGTTGTTCATGGAGGGGTCCGGAACGAGCTGGTTTCCGACTCTCTACTACCGCGACTCCGTCACCTTGAATCTGGACCAAAGCACTCAATTCGCGAAAAGCATACCCCCGATAAATAAGGACAGTTTGGGAGTTTGGCTGGCCGATATCCGCTGGGGGAATTTCATGGGGAACGAAAGATGGAAAGAGGCGCTGGTCATGGACCTGGGCCGTGGCAATCTGCTCTTTCCCCAGTTGTGGAGTGACATCAATCTCCTTAATGATCAAGAAGTCGATTTCCTCAGCGAACTGGAGGCGCTGGTCAAGCGGAACGAATCTTTATTTTTGAGGCGGCGAAACATACTCGGCGATCCCTGGAAGAACGAAGTCTACGGCTATGCCAACGTTCAAGGCTCGCACGGCTTCTTGTTCCTCAATAACGTGCACTTCGCGTGCCGTAAAGCTCCACTTCGTCTGGGGCCGGAGCTTGGGCTCGAAGCCCCTTCCGGCAGTCCTCTGGCGATTGTTTCCCATTTTCCGGAGAAGCAACGCATCGTGCAGGAAGACGGTTTAGGGTTCCGGGTGGGGGACACGGCAGAAGTTTGGTTGCGTCCGTTTGAAGTGCTCATGCTGGAGATTTCGCCGGGTGTGGCCGGCTCTGCCCATCTTCCCAAACGTGAGGTGTTTGCGCCACAAGCTGCCACGATGGGCAGTTCACTGGCACTCGAGCCTCAGCCCCAGGCTGACTGGATGGATATACGATTCGCAGATGCGGCGCGCTTCGAACCGCAAGGGTACAAGAAGAAATCCCAGGCGTGGACAACCACCCTACCCAAGCTTGGAAGCGTGCCGCCGGTCCTGGCTATAGCGGTCAAGTTGCGGGAAGGCGGCCTGGAGTGGCGCTATTCCCCGGTAGTGGTCGAGATCGTCCAGGTGGTTACCCATATCGCTGAACAGCCAGTTCAGCTCATTCCGGTCCCCGATGCCCGTCAGTACGGCAATACCCAGAAAATGGGTTGCTCTTGGGTTGTGTACAAGTTGCGCCTGAACTCCCAGTGGTCAGGAAAGAGAGTGCAATTTGCGGTGCATGCCTACCTTCCCGAGAATGTAGAAGCGAAGGTTGAGGCATGGCTGGTTCAGCAGTGGTGGGAAGAGAGCACCCGGCCACTTGGCGATGGTTATTACGGAGATGAGCCCTCTTAGATGACAGTTCAGGCTCTGCCGACTCTGTTGCACTTGTCGGGGCGCCCCTCGTGGTTGCCCAGGACCGCCCCTACAAGACGGTTATGAGCCAATGGGAGATGAACAGGTGCAAAGAAAACCAATACTAGAACTTTGCCGAGGTGCTTATAGAAAGGAATTGCTAGTTCGCTTTCTATTGCTGGTGTTTATGGCCTCCGGCTTCATCGCCAGCGCCGCCGTCAGGCCTGCGCAGGGCTTCTTGGTGGAAAGGGGGAAGGTCAAAGCGGTCATTGTGCTGGGAGACGATGCCGATCCCTTCTACCGTTTTCTGGGAGAGGAGTTGCAGCGGTATGTGAGGGCGATCACGGGGGCGTCGCTGGAGATTGTGACCGCGAGTCAAGCAGCGAGCCGGCCTGAGAATCTGCTGGTGCTTATCGGGGGAGCTCAAACCAACAGTCTGGTCGCGAAAGCGGTAGACAAAAAGCAGGCCAGGTTTTCGGATTTGAAGGTGGACGGTTTTCTGTTGTGGAACGTGCCGGTGGGAAGGAAGCAGGGGCTGATAGTGGGGGGTAACGACGAAGCTTCGACGATGTACGCTGCCTACGATTTGCTGGAGCGGCTGGGGATCACGTTTCTGCTGGCGAAGGATATTTTGCCGGAGAAGACCGCCGATCTGAAATTGCCTATGGTCAATGTACGAGCGGAGACCCCTTTCCCACGGCGGGGCCTGCTTATTTCGAACATCTACCCCAACCGCGGGATCATGAACTTGGCAGAAGTGAAGTCGATGCTGGACCAGATGGCGAAGCTGAAGATGAATTTCCTGCAATTCTTCTGGTTCGAGCACGAGCCCTGGATCAACTTCGGGTACAGGGGGGAGAACAAGCTGCTAGGGGACGCCACGGGGAAGGAGACAGGGTATTTGACGTGGCGGTACAACTACGGATCGAACCTGATCAAGGATGTCGTGGTGGGCCAGAAGCTGTTTGGGGGGCGTGAGCGGATGGCGCCGATGGAGTTTCAGAAGGTCGAGACGCCGGAGGATGGATTTCGGGTGGCGAGGGGGTTCCTGACGGAGATCATCCGCTATGCCAAGACGCGCAAGATCAAGGTGTGGCTGTGCGTGGATCCCACCACCTTGCCTGGGAACCTAGCCCGCTTCGCCCACCGGGCACCAAACCTTCAGTTGCCGTTTCATCCGATTCTTGGCACGCACATGTGTCCAGCCGATCCCGAGTTGCACGAGATGAATGAGAACCGGCTGCGAGCCTTGGTGGAGACGTATCCCGAGGCAGAAGGGTATTTTTTGTATGCCCCGGAGATGTTCCCGGACTGCCGGGACGACCTGAATCACAACTTCCTACTGGGGGAGCGAGCGAAATACGAGAGTGTTATTCCGCCTTGGGCTGATTACTACAACAACGGGTACGAGCGGGATCGCACGGTGGTCTTGGACTCCACAACTAATTCGGTTCACATTATCGAGAAGATGCTGGAGGCGAAGCCACGCGAGGCGCCAAACGCCAAGGTTGGCATTGGGGGTATTGGTCGTGGCTTCTTGTTGCCTTTACTCGACAAAACGTTTCCTAAGAACGTTCCACTCACAGACATGGAGTCGCGCGCCATCTGGACGCCGCGTGGCATCCCCATGCAGCTATTCGGCGGCATGGGAGAGCGTGAGCGGACCATCGTGCCGCGCTTGGACGACGACAGCGGAATGTTTGGGATGCAATTCAATGTGAATTTGTACTATAAGGATCGGGTGCTGGAAGGGTCAGTGGAGAACGGAGTCGCCGGATTTGCCGGACAGCTCAACCGTCCCCGCGGGATGGAGCAGAACTACCGTTACTTGGCGGAAGGGGCCTACAACCCGACGCTGACCCCGAAGGAATTCTATGAGGGTTATGCCCGACGATTGTTTGGCGAGGCCGCCGCTCCGGGCATGGTGAAGGCTTTCGAGGTCCTGGAAGCCAACGAAGAATACCTGGGCTGGACTCAAAAGGGGAACTTCGGCTGCTGCGGGGTGATCGCCGAAGTCGCAATGGCGCACAACCTGTATAAACAGCCGAACCCCTTCGATGGGCCCAAGAATTGGGACGGGTTCATCAACAACAGTCGCAGCCTGATTCAGTACTATGGACAAGCGGCGCTGAATCTACAGCAGGCACTCGTCCTGATGAAAACTGCCGCGGCCAAGGTGGCGCCCCATGGGCAGGAAGAACTTCACTATTTGATCAACAAGACCGAATCCTACCGCATGCATTTCGAGACCTTGGTGACGGTCCGCAAGGCTTACGTCGAGTTTGATGAGGCGTTCGATTTGTGGAACGCCCAAAAGCTGGATCGCACGGAATTCGTCTATCGCTTGGACTCCAGTATGGCCTTATTCGACGAGGCCCGGCGAATGGGGCGTCAGACAACGGAGAAGTTTGCGGAAGTAATCGATCATCCTTCGGACATGGGGGTATTGTACCGGGCGAATTTGTTTCTCGTCACCGGGTTAGAGTTGGTGGAGCAGACGATGCAGGACATTGTGAATTATCACCATGGGAGGGAGTACACGAAACTCGTACCCTGGAACAAAATCTACTACGAGTTCCCCCAATTCGCCCCGCCTTGATGAAAGGATCTGGCTCTCATGCGTTGTGAGGTCAGGGCTTGCCCCGCCCAAGCCGCCCCAAGGTGTCGCCCTACGACGGCTGTGCGTTTTTCGCGGTTCCCGATCTCATCCGTTGCGGCTCACGATGAGACCCTCGATTTGGACTTGCAGAGCCTTCCCCAGCCTCGCCAGCGCCACGACGCTGCCAGGCTTCCGGCCCGTCTCGATTTCGGCAAGATATCCGGCGCTCACGCCTGCTGCTGCGGCAAGTTCCCTCTGAGAGTGTCCGCGCTTCTCCCGCCAGACCTTGACGGGGCTTTCCCCATCCAGCAACCGACGTGCTTCTCGGGCAGTAAGGTAATCGCGACGGGCAGCCTGCCTGCCCTTCCCCGCCTCATACCTGCGCCGCTCGACTACGGCCGCGCGGTCCTGCGCGTCTTCTAGTTCGCTCAGGAGCTGTGTCCAATCGCCACGACTGACAGTCACGGTATCCTGGGTTTCGCTCAGAATCTTTACGCCGTTCATCGGTACACCTCTCTACGATGCGCCACCCTGTCGACAATCACATCGCCTTCCTCAATCGAGAACACAGCCCGCCAGTTGCCCTGGCGCACCCGGAAAGCACCCGGTTCGCCCACCAGCGGAAGCACATTGGCATGGCGCTTCTCCGGCGCGTCGGCAATCCTCTCGAGTCGATCCAGCAATCTTCGCGCATCAGCTTTCGGCATCGCTGCAAGCTGCTTGAGCACCGGGGGCGGAATCAGCAGCGCCATAATGTATGCTCGCTTATAGCGAGCATCCCAGTCAAGTAAAATCTTCCGCCACAAACGGCGGCCGGGGGGGCAAAGGCAGGTAGCGCGGATCCATCAACCGCCGAAGGCCTGCGTAGTCCAAGTGAAGATTCAGACCTCGAATCTCCTTATAAGGACGTGAAGAAACACTCGTCTCTTGCCTTTTCGCGTGACCTTGCCGGTGTCCTTGAGCTCGTCGAAAATGATTTGTCCAGACTCAAAACACTGCCGGTAGTCCTGGTATCGAATACCGTGTCCTTCGACGTGCCTGTCAATACCCCGCCCTATAGGTTGCCCGCAGATCTTACAGCCCTGCGTGTTGTACTGCGCGTACTTTTTTCGGCGTGGCATTTGTTCCTCCTCCTCCTCCTCCTCCTTTTCGACAGCTAGTGGCCCAGACGTCGCTCCTACATGTCTTCAAGCTTTCCCGCGTCCACGAGCGACCGCGCTGCAGGTGATGCTACACATGGAATCTGCTTGGCTGATCCCAGGCATGCCAAAGCCTGGCGTGAGCCCGCACGGTCGCGCTTTTCGAGTAGTCGCACGCTGACAACGGAATATCGATTGAAAGGAAAGGGGCGACGCAGACGCGACAGAGCGCTAGAATACAACACGTGGTATGCGATCACCAGACAAAAGCCGCGGATCCGTCGGCTGACTCGTCCGGGCCCGCTCCGTGCCACCTGTGCCACTCGCCTCAGGAGGTCATGATGCCGATCATTCGATTTTCACGTCGGGTTGTGAACTTAGCCTTCCTATTCGTCTGTATCGGACTGCTGAATGCAACCCTGAAGGCTTCTGGAGGCGCGCCGGGCATGATTGCCAGCAAAGGGCAGGCGGCGGCGCTGATTACGGTAGGGGACAACGCCGGCCCCTCGGATCGCTTTGTTGCCGGTGAACTACAGAGGTACATCGAAACGCTCTCCGGGGCAAAGCTGGAGATCGTCTCCTCGCGCGAGGCGAGCCGGCAAGCGAAGGGCAAGAGCCTTCTATTGGTAGGCGGCCCCGAAAGCAACGAACTCGTGCGCCGGGCAGCCAATCGCCGGCAGGTGAACTTCCAGGGATTAAAACCAGAGGGCTACATCTTGCGCCGCATCAATCTCGAGGGACACCCCTCACTGGTCGTAGGGGGGAACGATGAGGCGGGCACGATGTACGCGGCATACGATCTATTGGAGCGGCTGGGATTCGTCTTCTTGTTAACCAAGGACATCCTTCCGCAGAAACTGGTCGAGGTTGCCCTGCCCTCCCTTGATGAGCGTGTGGAGCCGGCCTTTCGGCGGCGCGGCCTGCACATCGACAACTGCTACCCCAACCAGACCTTGTGGTCGCTGGACGATTGGCGAAAAATCATCGACCAGATGGCGAAGATGCGGTTCAATTACCTGCAAATTTTCTGGTTCCCCAATACGCCCTGGCTGTCCTACGAGTACGGAGGTGAAAAGAACTTTCTCGGCGATGCTTCGGTGAAGGAAAGCGGCTACATGTTGTGGCGACATCAACAAGGATCGTTTCTAGTGAAGGATGTGACGATCGGCCGGGAACATTTCAAGTACCCGCGTATTGCGCCCCCTGAGTTGCAGGAGGTGGAGACGCCGGACCAGGCGTTTCAAAAGGCCCAAGACCTGTTGCGGGCCGTCATCGCTTATGCCAAAACGCGGAAGATTAGCACCTGGCTGGCCATTGATCCGGTAAGCCTGCCGCCGAACCTGGCGCGCTTCGCTCGAAACCGCACGGGCGACCTGCCGTTTCAGCCGGTCCTGGGAGGGGCTTACATGTGCCCCGCCGACCCCGTGGTGCATGAAATCAACGAAAGCCGGCTGAAGAGCCTTTTTGCCACTTATCCGGAAGCAGAGGGATACTTCCTCTGGTTTCCCGAACTCTACCCCGTGTGTGATGACGACAAGAGCCGCGCCTACACCTTGCAGGAACGACCCAAGTTCTATGCCGAGGAAACATCGCATTGGAAGGCCTACGCTAATGGCTACGAGCGAAACCCGGACCGCGTGGTGGATTCCGACGTGGGCACGGTGGAGCTGATGCGGAGCGCGCTGGAGGCGCGCGATCGCATCAATCCCAAAGGGAAGGTCGGCATCGGAGCCTTCGGTCGCGGCTTCGTCTACCCTCTAATCGATAAGATGTTTCCCAGAAACGTACCCTTTACGGACATGATTTCTCGCGCCATTTGGACTCCCGCAGGGGTTCCCATGGGCGACTACGGCGGCATGGGGGAGCGCGAGCGCACCTTAATTACCCGCTCGGATTGCGATAGCCACATGCTGGGCATGCAGTTCAACGTGAACATGTACTATAAGGACCGGACCTTCGAAGGCGCCTTGGAGAACGGCGTAGCGGGGCACACCACGCAAGTGAACCGCGCGCGGGGGATGGAGCAGAATGAAAAGTTCATGGCCGAGGGGGCCTGGAAGCCCCATTTGAGACCCGACGAGTTTTACCAGGACTACGTTCGGCGCCTCTTCGGGGAAGCCGCAGCTCCGGAGGCCTTGAAGGCTTACCAGATCCTCGAAGAGAACGAGGAATACTTAGGCTGGACCGGAGGGAGCAACTTCCCTTGCTGCGGGGTTCCTTACGAAATCGGAATCATCCAGTCGTATTCCGAGCAAGGGAATCCTTACGACGGGCCGACGTTTGCCGGTTGGGCCGGGTTCCTCAAGCATGCCCGCGATGAGTCGCCGCACTACGCCCACGCAGCAACACTCTTGCGTCAGGCGCTGGCCCACCTCGAGCAGGCGGAAAAGCTAGTCGCGCCCGGCAGCCATGCGGAGTTGGCTTACGTGAAAAACAAGACCGAAGCATACGCCATGGACCTGGATTCCTTGGTGCAATTGGAAAAGGCTTACCTGGAGTTCGACGCGGCGTTCCGCGCCCGCGGGGCGGAAAACTACGCTCAATTCCTGAAGCAGTTGGACCACAGCCTGGAAATGTTCCGCGAGGCCCAAAGAATGTCAATGGCCATGGCAAACAAATTTGCGGAGGTGATTGATGATCCCTCCGACCTTGGGGTGCTCTACCGGATCAACGTCTACATGATCGATGGAACAGATATTGTCGTGCAGTTTATGCAGAATATCGATGACTTCCATCATGGGAAACCGTACCTGAAGCCGGTGCCTTTGGAGAAGGTTTTCACTCCTCTGCCGCGCATCCAACATGGCAGGCTCTAGATAAGGAGTCGATTGGTTTGCTGAACGGACACCTCTAGTGCCGTGTTACGCAAATAGGTGAAATACGCCAGGCGCAAGTTGTCATGCGAAGCGAAGCATCCCCGCATTTTGCCGAAGGGAACAAATGCGGAGACCCTTCGTCCGTCAGCCGACGGACTCAGAGGTGACACACCATCAACTGCTTCACTTTCTTCGGTAACGCGACCCTAGGGAGTAGATAACGGCGAGATCTGACGGTATTCAAGGATACCATTGCGGCTGAGGAACGCTCCGCCGGATATAGGACTTACAGGGCTCACGACGGCTCATTTTGAGTTAACCCGGCGAGCACAGGGACTGATTCGAGAATCCCTACGGTACGTGACGTGCTATTATACGCCTACGAGGACCGCATGAAAGTTGGTTTAGGCCCGCCGAGCTGGCGTTGGTTTCTGCTGACGGTGGCGCTCTCCTGCACCACGCTAATCGCGCTCGTTTTTGCCCTGTGGGAGCTCGTCGAACGCCGCTACTTTCGCAACCTTGACTATGTCACTCTCCATTATCTCTACATTACGCGTGGTATTGCCGGCGCTCTGCTCACTGGATTCTGGGCCACTTGGTTTGTCCTCCGCGAACGCCGCCTCCACGACGAACAGCTCGAACAATCCTATGAGCGCTATCGCACCATACTGAACAATATGCCGGAGGCGGTCGCCCTGCTAGATGAGAACCTCCGGGTTTTGGAGTGGAACGAAGCAGCGGAAAAGCTCTTCGGGTTTGATCGCGGGCAGGTGCTGGGCCGGGGTCTCCCAACGGTTCCCGCTGAGGGCCGCCTGGAGCTAAGAGAGGTTCTCGGGCGCATAGTTTATGGCCAAGGCGTGCTGGACTATGAGACCGAACGTCAGACGGCGGGAGGCGAGGAGATCCCAGTCGCAGTGAGCTACGCCCGCATCCCGCCGGTAGCGAATCAGCCCCAGCTATTTGTCGAGGTTGCTCAGGACATCCGCCCACGCCTGCGGATGCGCGACAAACTGCTCGAGCTCGAAAAACTCACTCTGATGGGGCAGATGGCGGCCGGGACAGCTCATCACCTGAACACACCCCTCACCGCCATGCTTCTCCAGGTAGAGCTCCTCCGCCAGCAGGCGCGAGGCCTGAGCCACAGTTCAGAGCTGGCGGCCATCGAGCAACGGATCCGTTTCTGCCAGGTTTTTGTCCAGAACCTGTTGCAGTTTGCCCACCGACCCCAATTGCAGCAGAAACCCATCGTGTTGTGTGAGGTCATCGAAGCTGTGCTGACGCTGTTCCGGCCGAGTCTCAACCTCAAGCGCGCCAACCTCCGTTTCGACTGCGAGGAGCTGCGCCCCTTCCGGATCCTCGGCGACACGAATCATCTGGAAGCCATGTTCTCGGCTCTATTGAGCAACGCCGTGGATGCGATTCCCCCTGGGGGAGACATTCGCGTTCATGGCGGCGTCCGAACCGACGATACGGTGGAAGTCCACTTTGACGACAACGGCCCTGGAATCGCCACCGCGCTCTTGCCGCGCGTCTTCGAACCCTTTTTCACCACCAAGCCAGCAGGGCAAGGCACGGGGCTGGGGCTGGCCATTGCGCGGAACATCGCCGAAGAACACAAAGCAGAGTTACATCTCCAAAACCGCGCAGAAGGAGGCATGCGCGTGACCGTGCGGTTGCCTCTCCTCAAGGACGGTGTCGCAGCAGTCACATCCGCGAAGGAGGGACGCACATGAATACTCAAGGTAAGGGCGGGGGTTTGGGGATTTTGGTGGTCGACGACGATGAAGGCCTGGCCACCAGCTTGACCAAGGTTCTGCAACAGCGCTATCCCTGCGTGTATACCGCGCTCTCCGCTGCTGAGGCTGCGACGATCCTGGCGCGCGAGAAAAATATTTGCATCGCCTTGGTCGACCTGGTGATGCCGGTCACCGATGGACTGAGCTTGCTGGACCTGGTGCGCCACTCCCATGCCGAGGTGAGCGTAGTTCTGATGACGGGTTATGGCACGATCGAAACGGCGGTCGAGGCCATGAAGCGCGGTGCCGAAGACTACATCACGAAACCCTTCGACACCGAGACGGTCCTGAAGAAAGTCTCACGGGTGATGGAGATCTATGAGCTCAAGGAACGAGTTGCCTTGCTGGAGGGGCGGCCGGAGCGCGAGTCTCCCTTCGCGGAAATCGTCGCGGGCTCGCGGGTGATGCTGAGCCTGCTGGAACGCGCTCGCGTGGCGGCAATGAGTTCCGCTCCGGTACTGCTGGTCGGGGAAACGGGAACCGGCAAGGAGATGCTTGCCCGGGCCATCCACCGCGGCAGTCCCCGCGGCGGCCGATCCTTCCTTCCCGTGAATTGCGCCGCCATCCCGCAGGAGCTTTTCGAAAGCGAACTGTTTGGCCATCGCAAAGGCGCATTCACCGGCGCCGTGGCGGATCACCGCGGGCTTTTCCAGGCCGCGCACGGCGGCACGATGTTCCTGGATGAGATCACCGAAGTACCCTTGGGCGCCCAAGCCAAGCTCCTGCGAGTCCTGGAAGAAGGAGAGGTCCGGCCCGTGGGAGACACATCCCCGCTGCATGTGGATATACGCTTAATTTCTGCCTCGAACCGGCCTCTGACCGAAATTGTGGGCGGCGCGTTGCGGAAAGACTTGTTCTTTCGCATCTCGACCATTGCCATTCAAGTGCCACCGCTCAGACAGCGGCGCGAAGACCTCTACCTGCTCGTCCAACACTTTCTCCAGCGTCTGGGCAGCCAATTCGGCCGCAGTGTTTCCCTGGAGCGAGCGGCCCTGGACCGCCTGCTCAGCTATTCCTTTCCCGGCAACGTTCGGGAGCTCGCGCATATCCTGGAAAGCGCAGTGGCGGTCTCCACCGACAATCCCCAGGTGATTACCGAGCGGGACCTGAGCCCAATGCTCCGCCCGTCGACCGCTGCCTCTGAGTTGCCTCCACAGGTGGTGGCGGATTGCTCGCTCGAGACCCTGGAGAAATTTGCCATCCGGCAGGCGCTACGCATCGCCGAGCAGAACAAGTCCCGTGCGGCCGAACTGCTCGGTTTATCTCGTGGCGCGCTCTATCGTAAGCTCGCGGAGTATGGCTTGGACACCGCGGGCGAGGAAACCGACCCAAATCCTTCCGCCTAGCTCAGAGCCTAAGCTCGTCCGCTGTTCAAAAATGGACACTAGCGATATTCCTATTCTATCCGCCTTAATTATCAGATCGTTCCGCGCGAGGGTCGCCTCGGTTGTCGCGGAACGGTACACCGCAATGTGATGCGGAATCCGTTTCCAGTCCACCCTTCCGGCGTAGCCAACCCCTGACTGCTCAGAGAGTTGGACACCAATTGACGATGTCTCCGAGTGTGGGCACTCAAGTGCGCTGCCTTCAGAGTTGAGAAGGAAGGACCAGGTAGCATAGAGGCCTGTCCGGTTGACTCCTTCTTACGTTCTTGAGGTGGAATGCACGAGTCATGGCAGGAACTCAACAAGCGTGATTAATCCAAAAGTTGCGGCAGCAATTGGCAGACCGATCACTGCGCAGGAAGACTTAGACCAGCCGAAGGGAGGCTTATGAGACGTTTTTCGCTGATGTGGTCAATCCGTTGGGCGTTGGTGGGAGTTTTCGTGTTGCCTTTGGTTCTCTTGGTAGCCGCCAGGCGCCAAATAAATGCTATGCCAATGTTCGCGCGAAAGTACAACGTGGATTGCTCGACCTGTCACACGGCGATCCCGGCGCTCAATGAAACCGGATACAAGTTCCGGGCGGCCGGATACCGCATGCCCGAGGAAATCGGAAAAGCGCAAGAGAGGAAGTTTGAGCTCGGAGACTA
>Ga0315282_10011668_pt1 | contig 13557 bp, 10 predicted proteins | sample YL17G07_20_MG_FD_203693 | JGI IMG/M metagenome (GOLD analysis project Ga0315282, IMG submission 203693) | Sediment microbial communities from Yellowstone Lake, YNP, Wyoming, USA - YL17G07_20 | ecosystem: Environmental > Aquatic > Freshwater > Lake > Sediment | place: USA: Wyoming | collected... | reverse complement strand
GTTGTGGCAAAATACTTTAGTGGGATCCATAATCTGACTCTCCTTTCATTTTTTGAGTATATAAAAGGATGTCAATGGATCCCTTTTTTGTCAATATTCATCTCCACGTTTTAGTGGAGAGCTATCAAACATTGAATCCAAAGAAAAAAATGATGCTTAATCTTGTCTAATTCATCTAATAGTAATCTAATATTCCTATGTTCTCTATAAACTTCATCTACTTCAAACACTGAAGCAACTTCGAGATAGAAATTATTTGATGCTTTTACGAGAAAATCTGGTTTACCTTCATCAACAATGGGTTTCCAATCATGATCTAGACCATTAATTTGCAATAGTCGATCAACAACTAGCTCATTATAAGCAGAGAAGGGACCTATGTTATCTTTAATATTGCTTTCGATAATCATGCTTTTAATTTCTGTTTTATTTTCTAAAGTGTACCCCTTTGAACCATTCTTCTAATCTTTGTCTTTCGTTTTCATGTCGCGGATCTGTTAATAAAGAAACAATAGTTGGTTTTGAGTATTTTTTTCCTTCGTATTTTCTTTTGAGCTTATCAACAAACTGTTCATCAAATAGTTGCATTCTGTTTAATACCTTTAAGCATTTTATCTCGTGTTATCGGTATCTCTTTGATCCTAATCCCTGTCGCTGAGTGGATAGCATTAGCTACAGCCGCTAATACAGGTATCATCGGCATTTCAGCGGAGCCACGAATCCCATAGGGCCCATCTGACGAAGGCACTTCTACTATTATAGGCACTATCTTTGGAATATCAAGAGACGTTGGAATAGAATAATCCATAAAACCCGGGTTGAGCAATACGCCATCATCAAAGATCATCTTTTCCATGATCGCCCATCCGATACCCTGCGCCGCACCGCCTTGAATCTGCCCTTCCAGTGACAGCGGATTTGCCGCCATACCTACGTCCTGAACGCAGACGAATTTTAGCAGTTTTACTTCTCCTGTTTCTTTATCAACCTCAACTTCAGCGATCTGGGTGATGAATGTTGGATCCTGACACAGCCATTCGTTCGTGGAAGTCACGCCCTTGCCAATTACTGCCCCTGACGGCAAATACATGCTTGCGGCGCCGATCTCCTGCATGGTCGTATTCTGTGACGTGCCACGAATAAAAACTTTGCCTTTTGAATACTCAAGATTATCAACCTTCTCATCGAGTATGTGAGATGCGGAGTTGAGCAACTGTTTTTTGAAATCTGCTACCGCAGGCTTAATGGTTAATCCAAGTGCGTAAGTCGTCCTGCTCCCGCCTGTGAGCGATGCGGGCAGTGCTGTCAGCGTATCACCTATACCAACGTCAATCATATCTATGGGAATATCAAGTTCCTCAGCCACCATCTGCGCAAAGACCGTCTTTACGCCTGTCAAGTCTACTGAGCCTGTCAACATGCTTATCCTGCCGTCCTCATTGAGCCTTAGATATACGCCTGACATACCGACTCCATTGATCCACTTACCGCTTGCTATGCCTACCCCGAAAGCCTTTGATCCACTCTCCTTTGATTGGTGAGAATAATTATTTAAATACTCTTTTGCTTTCTCAAGAGTAGTCTTAAAGCCTATTCTTCTATATGGTATCCTGTTCACGTCAAGGTCGCCTTCATCAACAGCATTTTTCAATCTGAACTCTACGGGGTCTAGTCTGAGTTCTGATGCGATCATATCCATCAAAGATTCAATCGGGAAGGTCATCTCTGGCGCCGCAGGACCTCTATATGCGCCTGGTGCAAGTTTGTTAGTAAATATGGATATAACATCTACTTTTAGATTGGGTATTTTATATAATCCACGAGTACGGGGGAAACTACCAACGAATACACCGCCATAAGCGCCTGCATCCCATATCTGCTTGACTTGCATCGCTGTGAGTGTGCCGTCATTTTTAACACCGATCTTGACGTGTGCAGTGCAGGCAGGTCCCGGGTGTGATGATATGAAATCCTCGTATCTCGTCAGTATGATCTTTACAGGCTGATGGGCTTTCATCGCTAAAGCTACACATGCAGGCTCTACAGACATGGACGTTTTTCCACCGAAGGCACCGCCGACTTCTGTTGCTATGACTCTTATCTTGCTTGCAGGAATGCCGAATATATGCGATAGTCCTGACTGTGTGCCGAAGTGTCCCTGCGTAGTCGTCCAGACTGTAACCTCACCAGAAGCGTCAACTTGGGCAACTGCGCCGTGGGGTTCCATGTATCCCTGATGGCCCATGCCAATGGTGAATGTGTCCTCAAAGACGTGATCAGCCTCTTTCAATCCAGACTCAACGTCACCGTAATTGTGATTAGCAGATGCTGATACGTTGCCGGGGTTATTATCATGGATCAGTGGTGCGTCAAGCTTCATCGCATCCATCGTATCAAAGACAGCGGGAAGTTCCTTATAGTCAACCTTTATCAAATCTAATGCTTCTTCGGCTATATATGGGTCATCTGCCGCAACTGCAACAATAGCTTCACCATGATATCTGACCTTATCCCCGGGTTTCTTCAACAGGACAACAGCCCTTACACCCTGAAGTTTCTCCGCTTCAGAGTTATCCACATTATTAATGACAGCGTGTGGGAAACTACTCCAGAGAATCCTGCCGTATAACATTCTAGGGAGCATAATGTCTGCAACGTATTTAGCTTCACCTGTGACTTTCACCACAGCATCAGCCCTTTTCACTCGTTTCCCTAGCGTAGTATAAGTTTTCATCATTTATTTTCCTATATTGTAATCATTAAGAAATAGCACACAGATTTACGCGGATAAGACGGATTTTTACTGATCAAATCCGTGAAAATCCGTCTATATCCAAGTAATACCATTTTAGGTTATAAAATACTCATGGGGTCCATATCCACCGTGACTGCTACTTCGTCTTTGGTAATTTGTGACGGTAATCTCGTGAATGCCATTTTGACGAGTTCTTTGATGTGTACCGGATCAACTGCTTTCAGGAGTATCTGCCAGCGATAGTAATTCTTTATCCTAGCAAGCGGAGCCGGGGCGGGGCCCATTACTTCTAAATCGGGGAAGTGTGCCTCCTGAAAGGCATTAAGGATACTTGTCAATTCATCGGCTGACTTCATTGTGGAACTATCTGACGTTCCCTTTAATAATATCCTTGCAAAATGGCTGAAAGGCGGGTATGTAAGCATCTCACGGTTGACGATCTCCTGACGATAGAAACTGCGATAATCATGATCTTGTGCCGCAAGTATGCTGTAATGCTCTGGGTTGTAGGTTTGTATAACAACCTCACCGCCTGCCTGACCTCTGCCTGAACGCCCTGCGACTTGTGTAAGCAGATCAAATGTACGCTCTCCTGCTCGAAAATCAGGCAGGTTCAGCGCTGTGTCTGCCGATATTACTCCTACTAGCGTAACATTAGGAAAATCCAATCCTTTAGCGATCATCTGCGTGCCTATGAGTATGTCAATCTCACGATCCCTGAATGCTTCGAGAATACGCTTATAGGCGCCTTTTTTTGTTGTCGTATCAACGTCCATCCTTTCAATACTTGCTTCGGGAAATAGCTTATGAGTTTCCTCCTCAACTCGCTGAGTTCCTGTGCCAAAGTGACGAATGTAGCTTCCCTTGCAATTTGGGCATATAGTAGGTACTTGCTCTTTAAAGTTGCAGTGATGGCAGACCATGACTTCACCATTAGAATGATAAGTCAATGATATATCGCAATTCTTGCACCTAGCTACGTAGCCACATTCCCTGCAAAGTACGAAAGTTGAGAATCCCCGCCTGTTGAGGAAAAGTATTACCTGTTCTTCCCTTGCTAATCTATCTTCTATGGCATCACGAAGGCTTTTTGAGAATATAGAGCGATTCTTCTTCTCCATAAGTTCAACACGCATATCAACCACTTCGACGGGCGGAAGTCTTACGTTATCTATTCGTGTCGGCAAAGAAATGAGATCATATTCTTTTTGAGACGCCTTAAAATAGCTCTCAAGTGAAGGCGTCGCAGTACCAAGAACAACCACCGCATTATCAAGTTCCGCCCTTTTTATCGCTACTTCACGAGCATGGTATCTTGGTGCATCATCCTGCTTATAGGAGGTTTCATGTTCCTCATCTATGACTATCAGACCAAGGTTGGGCATGGGTGCAAATATAGCTGATCTTGCGCCAACGACGATATCCGCGTCTCCTGATTTTATCCGTCTCCATTGATCGTAACGCTCACCGGGTGACATTTTGCTGTGAAGGACTGTTACACGCTTGCCAAAACGTGAGGCAAATCGAAACACTGTCTGCGGAGTTAGTGAAATTTCAGGCACTAACACGATTGACCCTTTACCTTTTTCCAGCATCTTGCCTATTGCCTGCATGTATACTTCCGTTTTCCCGCTTGCAGTAACTCCATATAACAAAAAAACCTTATTTTTGCCTTCATCAATGGCACCCATGATCTCATTCAACGCTGAAGTCTGGTCTGGGTTAAGCTCAAGGTTTTTTGTGTTATTGAAGAATTCACCTTCAAGCGGATCACGAAATACCTCGATCTCCTCAAGAGAAAGTAAACCCTTTTGGGCAAGGTTCCTTATGGTTCCGGGGGTAGTATTTGCGAGTTTAGCAAGATTTGATAATAGCGTTACTTGCTCACCTTTTGATGTGAGTATCTCAAGAACTCTAGCCTGTCTTGGTGATTTCTGTTTGATCGCTTCTAGTTCACTATCTGAAATAGGCTTTGCCAGACGAACGATATTGTCGCTAATAGGTCTGACTAAAGGCTTTGAGATTTCTGTGCTTACAATTATAAAGCCTTTGCTTTCAAGAGATGACAGCGCTGAATATATGCCCTGATTATTCAGGCGAGTCTTGAGAGTATTAATTGTCATCTTGCCTTCCCATGCAAGTGTTGTAAGTATCTGCGCCTGTAATGGTGCGGTTTTTGACATTTCTGAAAGCACCTTATCCCGATCATCTATTTCCTTTATTTCAACAACACGCTTACTTATAATATTGACGCCCGCAGGGGTAGCGGATTTCAACGCTTCACCCCATGATGAGAAGTAATACTCCGCCATCCACTTAGTCAGTTTCAGCATTTCCTCGGAGAAGAAAGGTTCATCATCAAGTATATCTGTTATTTCTTTCAATTTTTCGACTTCCACATCTGGCTGTTCTGGAAATCCAACGATAACGCCTTCCGTCTCTTTATCACCTTTGCCAAATGGCGCAAGCACGCGCATTCCGACCTGTGCTTTTTCTCTGAGTTGCTCAGGCAAAAGGTACGAAAATTGGTTATCCACAGGGATAGGGAAGACTATGTTTACGTACTTACGTTCATCGCTTTGCATAAATTTATAAATAGGAACTGGATTCCAGCCTGCGCTGGAATGACAATGAATTGTTATTCTGATTTGATTTTTCCCCACAATGCAGGAAGTTTCTCTTTTGCATTAACAGCCGCCGCCTTTATGCCGTTCATGGCATCCGCCACTTCTTTATCACTCAAGGTGCTGGCGAATACTGCTACCTCGTCTATTATACCATTAAAGTAACATTCGTCTGCTTTGCTTCGCTTACCTACTGTTACGTTTGCTGTATTTTTAGGAAGTTTCCCTGCATATACATACGTCATCGCATTCACACCATCTATATAGCACGTAAATGTTTTTCCGTCATAAGTACCGGCGAGATGATGCCATTCTCCAACTGCAGGTGAAGGCGGTTGGCACCCGTCACGTCCACTATCATCATACATTTGCCAGAATATTTTGCCACCCGGTGTAACCGTAAGTTCATAAGGGAGATCATTTGCCGCCCATTGCCCTTTACTGACAATCGCCATTTCTCCACTGGAACTCTTATCCATGTTAACCCACGCCATGACCGTTATATTCTGTTCTGGTGATAGAGTGTCGCTGTTAGGAATATCCACAAAGCTTTTCCCATTGATCTGAATGGCTTTATTTATTTTACCATCAGTCCATTTAACAGCGCCATTGATTGTTCCATTATTACCATTGCCTGATAGATCCTTGACAGTAGTTCCTGATCCTTCATCAAAAGGCAGGTAAAGCACAAGATTCTGTTGAGCCATTGTGCTTTGAGCTATGAAAGTTATAATAACTAAGATCACAAAAATAAACACCACGTTTTTCATTGAAAATCCTCCTTTATACAAATCTTTTTAAGCCATGAGAATATTCTGGATACAAGATTAAAATGTTGTTTGCATTCTGCATCCCTCTTTTCCGTGAAAATCCGTGTTAATCCGTGGCTAAATCTATCTCACTTTTCCTCTGCCTGCAATATCCCAGATAGTTTCGAGATTGCCATTTCGGATTCCGTAAAATCTATCATGCAGGTTGATAGTTGTACAGCAGTGATTTGGTATCATTTCGATCTTATCACCGGGTTTGAGATTTACTTTACATTCACTTACGTCCAATTTGCCGTGTTCTTCAGACAGACTAATTACCTTTGCACCTTCAATGCCTATAACTTCAGGCAATCCCTCTTTCGTGAGAGTTTTTATGCCAGCGTCAATGATGGCTATATCTTTATTCGGTCTGCTGATAACTGTTGTAAGCACTGTCAAGGCACAATCAAAATCCTGCAAAATATTCCTGTAAAATGCGTCCATGACTATATAAGACCCCGCCTGAATTTCTGTCATTCCCGGAAAATTGCCTGTTATGTTATAAGTGCCTGTCCCGCCACCGCTCACGATGCCGACTTTTAGACCATTTCGTTCAAGTAAATCTCTTGTCTCAACAAGCATAGTTAAGCCTTTTTCAGTCTCAAACTTCCGCTTTTCAAATTCGGGAATAGTGACTGTATGTCCCTCGTATCCCATAAGTCCGGCAAAGATAAGATTTTTTGACTTTGATACCGTCTGAGCTAATTTCAGCGCAGGTTCGCCCGGCGATACTCCGCACCTATTCATGCCTATATTAACTTCGATCAGAATTCTAAGATTCACGCCTTTGTTCTGCGCCGATTGAGAGAGATTTTCAACATTGTTGGGGTCATCCACAGCAACCATAACATCTGCATGTCTTGCCAGACTCACGAGTTTTTCGATCTTATTGAGCGGTACGATCTCATTGGCTATCAGCACGTCTTTTATACCGTTATTGACCATAACCTCTGCCTCACCGAGTTTGGCGCAGGTTACTCCAATTGCGCCAGCATTGATCTGCTTATGTGCAATCATAGGGGTTTTATGCGTCTTTATATGTGGGCGTAAATCAGCTTTAACATTGCGGAAAAACTCAGCCATTTTCGCAATGTTAGATTCCATAATGTCAAGGTCTATTAGCAGTATCGGCGTATCTAGCTCTTCTTTACAGGTTCCATAAGGCATTTCATCAAATTGCATGTCATACTCCAAAATCAAAATGATTCTTTTTCGTGTAATTTATGGTAAAAATTCAAATTAGCCACTGAAACACACGGAATAACACGGAAGTAGAAATATAAAACCATAGGCTGATATACTTATGACTATAATACCAATTTCCATTTGAAACGCTTCATAACGATTGAGTGTCATGCTGAACGAAGTGAAGCATCTCATAGATTCTTCGCTGCGCTCAGAATGACATGCTTGAATTGAGAAATAGTATAGCTCGATAATCCCAATATTTCGGTGTGTTTCAGTGTTATTCCGTGGCTAAACTCCTATTCCTGATGTTTACTAGTCGAATTCGTTTATAACTTCACGGGTTAATTTTACCCATCTTGCCATGCGGTGTGGTTCACCCGATAGAGTATGAACGTCCTTCATTACGATCTCAACATTGCAATCTTTGGCAATCGTGACAGTTTTACGAATGTCAGCTTTTATAACTTCATCATCAAATCGCTTTGTGCTTATGTAAGATGGGTTCGGTTTGCGTGAATAAACGTAGTTGCGTCCAAGTTCTCTAGCCATATATTCCTCATCGCACCAAGGCGATATTGACACACTACGGAGATTAGGAAACTTCTTGAGTACGTTCCAACGACTATGAACAGGTTCACAGCAACCGTAATAACACAATCCGAACTTTTCGACAACAGCAAGCTGATATGGGAAGATGAATTCTTCAAATAAATCGGGACCAACCCCTACTGATTCCTGTGATTCTGACAGCACCCACAGGTCTTTTAGTCTTACAGGGTCGCCTTCTTTCCAGTCAGGTTGGGGTAGCTCTCTGCAATGGCCACGACTGCCAGACCCAATATAGTCATTTTCGTTATTAAGGGTAAGCAGATCCTCTTTTTCCAGCCATTCAGCATAAGCGATGTGATCGTCACGCAGAAACGCCATTATTCTATGAAGTCCTTCAGGATCGTCGTACATATAAAGCATCAAATTCTGCAATCCAATAAGGCTGATGGCAGGCCACGTCATACCGACAGTCCACCAGAATCCGCCACGTATACGAACAGGCAATATACCATCGAAAACTTCCTCAAGATGAGTTTTCCATGAGAGTGTAGCTTCACGGTTGACAGAAAATGTACGGGGATGTAGTTTATCAAAGTCCTTTTGTAAGTCTTTGATAGGCGCCTCCCAGCGATAACTAGATAACTCAGTTCCACTATCGCCCCATTCCATCTTTGCCTCAACGCCATAATTGCTTGTGCCAACATGCCAATTGCAGTTGATGTATGGCTCAACTACGTTGTCATCATCAATATTTTCAAAATGATATATCGTTCTAAGGAATCCGATCTCAAAACCTCTTGCCCAGCCTTCCTGACACTTCAAAGCAGAATCAGTGACCAGATCATTCAGAGCAAGTCCTGATTCAATCAGCACCAACGGGCGTGTTTTTTGAAGTGAATTATGTTTGTACCATAGTTCTCGCCGTTCAATATTAATAGGGCTATTAGCGATTTCAAAAATACGCTTTGCAAGGTTACGCAGGATATTAAGATCAGATGGTATAACATTCCATTGAGAATTTGCCATTATGTTGTCCTTCTGAAACACACCCCCGGGCCCCTCTCAAGAGGGGAGTTTTGGTTAATTTCCCTCTTGAGAGGGGTCCGGGGGTGTGTTGTTTTTATATTCAAGCTTATTTGCTTTTCTTATCGAGGCGTACTTCTTTTCCAGTCTCAGCGCTCTTGAGAACAGCTTCCATCATCTGCTGAACTATTAGACCGTGCCTTAAAGGAGCCTGACACTCTTTTCCATCGAGTATGCACTCAATGAAATGCGCTGCAATATTATCCCAAGACTCTGGGCCATGAGGGACACTTACTCTAACATCCTGTGGAGTACCATACTTGGTGGTGTATAGCGTTACTGGACTCAATTTTCCACCGGCTTCAGTGCCGAATAATTCTATCTGAAATTCCTCTGGCTGATGAGACGCCCAGAAGCTTTCTACCTGTAATCCAACGCCATTCTCAAATCTGATGAGTCCACCGGCGTAGTCATCAGCGGCGTATTGCTCGTAGACTTCCTTTGCAGGGGTATTAAAATCCCAGTATCCTTGACCTCGTGGACCGAATTTAGCGCCTGCGACACCCATAACAGTGACAGGTTTCGGAAGACCCATTATCCACCATACTGCATCAAGGACGTGAACGCCCATATCACGGAATGCGCCTCCACCCTTTTGAATGAATCCGAGATTCCATGCGGGGATACCGCTTCTCCTTACGCTTCTGGCACGGGCATAATATAACTCACCAAAATAGCCCTGCCTTGCTATGTTACCGAGATAAGAGCAGTTTCTGTCGAATCGTGTTGACAGGGACATCATATTCACAACACCCTTTGCTTCTGCCGCTTCAACTAGCTTATTTGCCGCTTGCTCAGAATCCGCAAGGGGTTTTGTCACCATGACGTGCTTGCCGTTCTTGACAGCTTCCAGAGCAATTGGTACGTGCCATTGGTTAGGTGTTCCGACAAAAACCGCATCAATTTCGGGGTCTTTGCACATCTTTTTGTAATCGGTATAAAACTTAATGTTGTCTTTATTGGGAAGGGAGTTAGCAAAGTCCTTCATGCGATCTTCCATAAGGTCGCAAAGAGCAACGACTTCCCCTCTAGGATTTCTCGCCAACGCCTGACCGTTCGGTCTGCCGATACCCATTCCAACAACGCAAACACGCACTTTTTTTGCCATTATTTTGCCTCCGTTTTTTTATGTTTTGAATTGTTCACGAAAGTCTTGTATTGTTCCATCAGTAAAAATGGTTAAGCGAATGTGGTAAAGCCAAGTTAATCACAGTAAAAAATTTGGAGTAGGCATTGCCTTAAACTTACTTGGTAGATAAAAATCTATCCGTAAAATACTAATACTATCATAATATCACTAAATTCGCTTTATATCAATATTTTTCGTCATTTGAAAAGATTGTATAATGTAATCGTTAAAAAATGCCATTTTGACATAGTATTTCAACGTTTTTCACAACCCCCTGACCCACTTTGCTAAGGGGGAATGTTGACACGACTCGATTTATTCCCCCTTAAAAAAGGGGGCTAGGGGGTTGTTTTTAGGACGTTTATATATTTTTTAACGATTACTATAATACATCTATAGTTTTATGCGGTTTTACACAACGTAGAGCAAGGGGGGCAACCGCAAGGGATTGCCCCTACAATTAAATGTCATATTTGAATTGAGAATGGTATTACCTCATCTCTACAAAAATGCATGAATATGCAATCTTTTAAAACTGCAAAAGTAAAGAATAAAAAAAACGGCTTTTGATATTTTTCAAAAGCCGTTTTTTAAACATACAATGGAAATGTTAGTTGTTATTTTTTCCCAGTTTTTTTATTTCCTTTACTGTTGTATCCATTACTGTTGTATCCCTTACAGTCATATCCATTATGGTCATATCCATTATGGTCATATCCATTACTGTTGTATCCATTATGGTCGTATCCATTATGGTCGTATCCATTATGGTCGTATCCATTATGGTCATATCCATTATGGTCGTATCCATTATGGTCATTACTGTTGTATCCCTTATTCCAATCACATCCTGTTTCATTACATCCAGTATCTCCAGCAGGATATTTAAAGTACATAGCCCAGTTTTTACCGGGGAAATCACATCCTTTACCCCATGCGGTCTCAGAACAACCATAGCATGTCTTAGTCGGTACATGGACACATATTAAAAACGCCTGACCACGCCCAAAACCACAGAGACCATATTGCTCAAAATCAAGCTCTGCAATTTGGCTGAAAGGATTATAGAATATAATTGCCATTATGCCGTCAACTGGAGGAATATATTCATGACAAAGATCCTTTGTACTATCTATGATCTGTAAAGCTCTGTCTTTATTCCAATTACCATCAAGCTCACCTTCTACGTACTCAAGGCCACCGCCAGGATTAGAAAGGTTAGAGGGATTATAATATAACTCACCGTTTATAATAGGAGTAGGATCGAATACGAATGGACCGGTAAGTAAATACCAGATTGCGGCTTGAATATCCCCAAAGGTATAGCCATTAATTGGAGAACAATTCTTATCAAGATAGTTGTTGAGGATAAAATTTACTTTATCCAGATTACCGGGATAATTAACAGGAATTAAAGTAGTTGAGCAATAACTTGATACCACATTTGATATGTAATCATATTGATCCCATAAAATAAATGTTGGGTCAGGCTGAATACAAAAGCCTTTGTAGCCAGTTCCATTTAAATCAGGTCCAGTTATACTTAATGTAAAATAACTATCCCCACCCCATGAGATTATACTAATGGTGTATGTACCAGAAGGCGCCAATTTCAAAGCATCATAGTCAACGTGTGGTGTTCCAATCCCATTAACAACTTCTGCATGGGCGGCAATAAAATATGTCACACCTGCTGGAGGAGCCGGAATATTATCATAGGTATATGAAGTAACCGGCGGGTTATGTGTTGAGCTATATTGGAATTTGCCCGGTATAGGATTGCCGTTACTCTGGGGAATTGCATTAGGATCTGTTTCAACATCCAGATGTGTGGCAGAAAGATACCAATTACCAGTGGTTTGGTATGTTACATGTAAGTATTGTGCATCGTTTGTGACTATTACTTGCCCAACGACGGTATGCTGTCCGGCTATTAGATCAGTTGTCAAAGCAAATGAAGTCACAGATAGGAATGAAAAAGCGAAAACAACGAAAGCAAATAACCCGTAAAGTGTTGCTACCCTTGAAAATCTAGAATTTATCATTTAAACTACCCCTTTCATCCGCCTTTACCCCTTATATTAGCTGATATGTTTGGGCTATTTAGATTTGCAATTCTGCCCAAATGGACTTCTGGATTTTCCAGAAATTCAAGACTTTGCCAAGACTTTGCCTTGATATAAATATCTTGATATAATATAGCATAAAAACATCTTTTTGTCCAGAATTATTCCATGTAATCGCTAAAAAAGTACAAAAAGATTATGATTTTTCGATTGACTTTTCCACTTTTTCCCAGAACCGACCGGTAAGACTTACACGAAGGCGAAAGGCCGGTACGATTCTAGCTATGTTAAAAGCATTGTTGAATAGACCCTGTGAAATTTTCGTCTTCAGTTCTGTTCCCATGTAGGACAAAAACTTGTTCCATACCTGAGCCGATGATTCAGTGATTAGCATTGTTGCTTCGGGTATATTTAAGGGAATTACCTCGTCATAAGACGATTGCTCAATGAAAAAGATTGCAGAAAGTGGAACAGAATATTGCACATCCCATGTATTCTCTGCACGTTTCAATATATAATCACTCCATGTCGGAAAAGGATGTACCTGATATATATTATTTCTGTCCAGAACAATTAATGCTTCATCATCACACAATGGATTCCAATGATCCGGCAAACGCCGACAGCAGGTAGATTTTCCTGTGCCACCGCAACCTGCAAAAAGAGCACCTTGCCCTTGATATTCAGCGAGTCCGGTATGGAAAGGAAGTCCTTTCATATTTGTACTTCGCCAATATATAGGCATGAGTGAGTTCCATAAGATCACATATTCAGCTAATTCGTCTGAATTTTCCATAGTTTCACATATAACATCGGAAATGGCATTGTGATACCATATACGCAAAGTTTTATAATCATAGATATCCCAGTATGTATCATCATTTGAAGAGTTGATTTCACAGGTGGTATGTTTCTTATAACCTGTTGGCATATTGCACTCTAATGTTTTGGAGAATATAATCTTTGGTGAGTTATTCATTGGACACGCCTGTAGTTTCATTATAGATGTAAGCTTATCTATCTGCTTTTTGTTTTCATCATCACCAGTTATCCACCAGTTGTTTCCATCACTCAACTCTAAACAATAGCCTTTGGAATACGCTATCAGATCACTCATTCTGCCTCCGATAAGACATATATATGTTGATAATAATAATGAATACAAAGTTGAATATTATAGATAGGATTAGTTTTGCATGCGTAGATTATTTCGATAAAATAAGGTATTGCTTATTATGGTAGCCCCACATTAAAATGTGGTCAAAGATTCCATCGGTTAATAAGCTCTTTCAAACGCTCAGAAGGTCTACCCCTAGGTAGCTTCCAAGGAAGTAACGGCACTTGATAAGTAAGC
>Ga0315282_10011667_pt1 | contig 13558 bp, 17 predicted proteins | sample YL17G07_20_MG_FD_203693 | JGI IMG/M metagenome (GOLD analysis project Ga0315282, IMG submission 203693) | Sediment microbial communities from Yellowstone Lake, YNP, Wyoming, USA - YL17G07_20 | ecosystem: Environmental > Aquatic > Freshwater > Lake > Sediment | place: USA: Wyoming | collected... | reverse complement strand
CCGACGCCGCCCTTGCCCGACAAGACCACGATCCGATGCTGGATGCGCGCCAGCCTGTCGCGCAGGCGCAGCTCGCTCTCGTCGAGCGGCGCCGTCGGCGCCGCGGCCTCGGTTGAGCACGAGCAGGCCGCGGCTTCGGCGGCCGCCGCTCTGGTTTCACCTATGTCCACTTGCTCTGTTCCTTTCCGATCCGTTGTGAGCCGTTTGTGTCTCGGCGCGGAGCGATGACCGCCTCGAGGCGCCGATCCATGGTGGGCGGCCCCGCACGGTGAGCGCCCTCCGGCCCGTCGCCGCAGCGCGTGCCCCATCAGCGCACGGCCTCACCCACCGTCAAGTCGTCGAGTTCACGACTCAGCGACCGCCACAGCCGCCGCACGTCGTCTGCGGCGCCGGCCGCCGGCCGGCTCTCACCATCGTCGCCGCGCCCGGCCGCAGCGACCATCTGTAGACCGTGGGTCGCATCGACCACACTCGCTCCGGCGATCTGGGCCGTTGTGAAGGTCGCATCGTAGCGCACGCGGCTCACGAAGCGCGCACCGGCGGTGAGCGCCTCACGCTCGATGGTTTCGGCGAGCGCCGGGTTGAGGTCGTGCTTGTTCACGCAGACCGCGACCGGCAGACGGAAGTGATGAGTCAGATCGAGCACGCGGCCGAGGTCGTGCTTGCCCGAGAGCGTCGGTTCGGTGACCACCAACGCCAGGCTCGCGCCGGCCAGCGAGGCGATGACCGGGCAGCCGATGCCCGGCGAGCCATCGACGATCACCAAATCGAGCCCGTTCTCGGTCGCGACACGCCGTGCTTCGTTGCGCACGATCGTGACCAGCTTGCCCGAGTTCTCCTCGGCCGGACGCAGGCGCGCGTGCACCAGCGGCCCGAACGGCGTGTCGGCCACGTACCAGGCGCCGTTGACCACCGTCTCGAAGGCGATGGCCTCGGCAAGGCACAAGCGCACGCACAGGCCGCAACCTTCGCAGCGCACCGGGTCGATACGGTACGGGTCGGGGCTCACCGCAGCGAAGCGGCAGACCTCGCGGCAGCGGTCGCAGCCGGTGCAGCGCGCCTCGACGACGCGCGCCACCTTGCCGCCGCTGAACTCATGCTCTTCACGCTGTGCCGCCTGCACGACGAGGTGAAGGTCGGCGGCGTCTACATCGCAGTCGGCCAGGGCCGAACGCCCCGCCAGGCGCGCGAACGCCGCCACCAGGCTGGTCTTGCCGGTGCCGCCTTTGCCGCTGATCACGACCAGCTCCTTCATGCCCGGCTCACCTCTCTTCAGACGTCGGTGACGCCTGCATGGCGCTGCGCTGAACGAGCGAAGCCGTCGCGCCCACCGAGGTGACCACGGCGTCCCACAGGCCCCGGAAACGCGCGCGCAGCTCGGGCACCGCCTCGATGGCCAGCTCACCGCGCGAGTACGCCTCGGCCACACGGCGGTCGTCGGCGATCTCGAGCAGGATGGGAACGCCTTCCTGTTCGCAGTAGCGCTGCACGCGGTTGTCGCCGACTCCGGCCCGGTTGAGGACGACGGCGAAAGGCAAGCCCAGCTCGCGCGTCATGTCGACGGCGAGACGCAGGTCGTTCAGCCCGAACGGTGTCGGCTCGGTGACCAGCAGCACCAGGTCGCTGTCGCGCACGGCTTCGACCACCGGGCACGATGTGCCCGGAGAACAGTCGACGATCGAGACGTCGACCTCGCCGGCGACGGCGCCCTTGACGGCGCGGACGGTCGGCACGGGCTTGGCCTCGCCGACGTTCAATCTCCCCTGGACGAAGGCGAGCTTACCGACCGCGCCGCGCTCGACCGCGCGCTGCTCGATCGCGTCGCCCTCGACCGCGCCGCGCTCGATCACACCGGTGGCTCGACCCACCTCGGTGATCGCCTGCTCCGGACAGAGCAGCGCGCATGCGCCACACGAATGGCAGAGCTCGTTGTAGACCAGCACGGTCGTCGGCAGCACCACGATCGCCTTGTACTCGCACACCTCGGAGCAGCGCCCGCACAGTGTGCAGCGCGCTACGTCAACCTCGGGGATGAGCACCTCGACCGGCGTCGACTCCACAATCACCGGGCGCAGGAAGAGATGGCAGTTGGGCTCTTCGACGTCGGCATCGAGCAGTTGGGCGCGCAGGCCGTCCAAGACGACGGTCGCCGCCAGATTGGCGGCGACCGTCGTCTTGCCCGTGCCGCCTTTGCCGCTGGCGACAGCAATCCTCAGCCCGGCCGAAGCCATCGGCTCACCGTCCCGCAGACCACCGCTCCTCGCATTGCCGCCCAAACTCACATCGTCTCCGAAGCCATGGCTTCAGCCCTCACGACGCACGAGGCTCAGCACCTGGAAACGACACTGATCGACACAGGCGCCGCACCCTGTGCAGCGCTCGGCGTCGACGGTAACCGTGACGCTGTCGCTCGTCACAGCGACCTCGACCGCTTCAACCGGACAAACCGCCGAGCAGACCCCGCAGCCACGGCACGTCTCCGGCTGAGAGACCACGGCGACCCAACCAGACAAGGGCCCGCGCGTGGTCTGCGCCTCGTCAAGCCCAGACGCGACGCCAGGCGCAGCGCCTTCGGCCAAGCGCGAACCGGCGATGTGGGAGACGCCACTCGTTCCTGCGCCGCGACCCATGCCGCGGCCATGGCCGTCACCACGCCCGCGCCCGGGACCCATGCCGCGCCCGGGACCCATGCCGCGCCCGGGACCCATGCCACGGCCGGGACCCATGCCGCGGCCACTTCCCGAGCCACCGCCGTGACCCGTACCGCGGCCGGCGCCGGAGGCGCCGGCCGCGCCGGCCACGCTCGAGCGGCGGCGAGCATCGCTACCGGCTCCCCGGCCGTTGCCCATGCCGCCGCCGCGCGGTGTCACTGCTGCTCCTCGCCCTCAAGGTCGCGGAGCTGCCGCTGTACGTCGTTCAGGGCGGTCTCGAGGTTGTCGGCTTGCGCCTTCAATCCGGCGACCTGCTGCTCTTTGGTCGGCGCCGCCCAGCCCCACGCACCGGTGGGCGCACCGAACGCTGGACCGAAGCCGGCCTGCGCGCGCTGCCAGCCCGTCAAGCCGGTGGCGTAGTAGGAATGGCGATAGCCGCGACCGCCGCCGCGCATGCCCAAGCCGCCGGCGCCGGGACCCCATGCGTAGCCGGGGCGGTCTGACCCTGCGCAGTACCCTAAGCCGCGACCCGTTCTCGGTCCGGCTCCCAAGGGACCTGTTCCATCTCCACGAGGCATCGATCGTCCTCCTTCTGTGGTGGCCGACACTGTGGAGAGCGTCGCTCGACATTCCGCGACGTTCTTCAAACCTCGGCCAAATTATGGGCACATGCTCATTATAACCACAAAGAGGGACAACGCAATCCTCCAGTTCCCTGGCTCAGCGCCACAACCAGAGAGCGCAAGCGAAAGCAGGCGCGCAAGCGAAAGCAGGCGCGCAAGCAAAAGCAGGCGCGCAAGCAAAAGCAGGCGGGCACGCGAAAGCAGGCGCGCACGTCAACGGAACAGGTCAAGGAAGCGGCTTGCGCCTCACCGGCGTCGCAGACTCACCACGCGGCGCAGCCCTGGCGAAGCCGCAACCTCACCGGTCTTCCATGCCCAAAGAGCCCGTAACGAACTTGGCGGCCACGGCGAAGAAGCAGAACTCGAGGGCTACCTTACGCTCTACAGTTACGACCGAGTGCACAACGGGCACCTGACCAAGCGCCGGATGCCCGCTGGAGTCCCGGGCGCGAGCAAGATGCGAAGGCGCCAGGCGGAATCTGTCGCTCTGTGTGTCGCTCCGTCTCGAGGTCAGTGCAGTCTGCCGACCGGCGGAGCCGCGGCGATCTCCAGGACGACGGCCTCAGCCCATGAGATGCGAACGCCTTCAGGCGTGAGCGCGGACCGGTGGGTCGGACCGGTGAGCCACCGTGATGCCCAACCACACCGCCGCCGCCACAACCCATCTTGCCGGCGGGACGGAGCAGGGCGCGACTTACTCCACCCAGCTCACCAGCTCGTCGAATTGGACGGCTTCGCCAACAGACGTCGTGGAGCTGACGTCTTCGTCCGAGTATCCAAGCGCTACGCCAGCCACGAAGAGTCTACCGGTTTCGTCTGGCAGCGTGCCATGGAGAAGCTCCGGATACTTGACCACCGTAGCCAGCACGCACGTGATCAGTCCCCTGTCGTGCGCAGCTTCGCACATGCTCTGGACAAAGGCGCCGCTGTTGAAACACCCTGGTGGCCCCGTCATCTTGCAGTCGACACTGTAGATCATGGCGCACGGTGCGCCGAAGAGCTGGCCTAAACGGGTCAACTTGTCCTCACGGCTGCCTTCGAGGGAAGCCCTCGCTTCGGCCTCTTCGTGCGCCGCCATGAGTCGGGCAGTGCGCACCAAACACAGCTCCGGCCACGCTCGATCGGGTGTTTTGAGCTCCGGACTTCCTGGAACGTCATCGAGCAGCCTCTGGGTAAGCTCGTCCTTGAAGCGTTGCAGCGCTGCGCCTGTGAGCAGGCAGATGTGCCAGCCGCGCAGGTTGCGCCATGACGGAGACCAGCGCACGGAGTCGAACATCTCGTGAATGAGTGCCTCGGGAATAGGCTCTGGCCTATAGGCGGGGACACCGTGAACACCAGTGATACCCTTTTGCGCCTGCATCGGCTCACCCCCGAATACGACTACGCCAATACGGCGTGGCGCCATTAAGTCAATATACCCCCATCGCGGATACGTCGCGTGCTCCCTTGGCGCTGGCGCCCGAGGTCTTTCTTGGTAATCTCGTCGCCGCCGGCATAGGCCAGAGGGCGAGCAACGCGCACGGCGGCCTCGATCTTCACCGCTCACCCGCGGCGTCGTGCTCAAGTCGTACCGCCCGCCAGCCGGAGGCCGACGTGATGCTCGCCGTCCGCTGCGACCCATCGGTAGGTAGCACCGGACGCCCCGGGCAGCACTCTTTCCCCAAGAGACCGCTGCAGCAGCGCAACCGCCTTCTCACCGGTGCAGTGGCAGGGGACCACCACCTCCGGCTCCAAGGACCGCAACGCCGCCACTGTTTGGCTGAGACGCTGCTCACTGGCGCTACCCAGGTGGAAGCCACCGATGATGGCGTGCACCCGTAAGCCGTCGTTCAGGCGCTGCACCGAGCGCACGGTGTTCACCAACCCTGCGTGACCACACCCGACGCAGATGACCAGGCCCTCGTCACTACGCACCCAGAGAGCCAGGTCGTCGTCGATCGGATCGGTTTCTCTTGCCTCGCGGTCAAGGAAGAACGGGCCACCGGTGTCTTCGTAGTCGGTCTCGCGGGGAATCACGCCGGTGAGGCCGATCCTCTCGGACAGCCATACCGGTTGCTCCACCCAGTGAAGCTTGTCCACTGGCAACTTGGCCACGGCAGCAGCTGACGCCGGCGGCATTCCAATCGACCTCGGCATGCCGTCCCGGATACTGTAACGAGGCCGCAGGGCCGCTGGATGGCAGTAGATGTGCACCTTATCGGCGCTCCCCAGAACCTGGGAAACTCCACCGGTGTGGTCGTAGTGCCCGTGACTTAGAACGAGTGCGTCACAGTCGCGTAGATCGACACGGAGGGCAGGAGCGTTCGCGGCAAGCGCAGGCCCCTGCCCCGTGTCGAAGAGGATGCGCCGACCACCGCTCTGCAGCCACAACGCCAAGCCGCGCTCTGCGACGAGTCCGGCGCCGGCACGGTTGTCGACCAAGATGGTGGCGCTCTCAGTGGTCACACGTGTTCGCGCTCCCCTGCAGCACGCCGCTCAGGTAGTCGGCGACCAGCTGCTCGGGTGTGTCGACCGGTGCCCCTACGACAACCTCGATGCCCTGCTGCACAAACAAGTCTTGCGCGCTGGGGCCCATACCACCCGCAATGATGACGCTGGCGCCGCGCTCAGCCAGAAAGGCCGGGAAGAGACCCGGCGCGTGCGGCGGGGCAGCAACGTCTTCTCGCTTGATGATCTTGTTCGTGGTCGTGTCCACATCGACCAGAGCGAAGCTCTCGCAGCGGCCGAAGTGCTGCGTCAGCTTGCCACCCGCCAAGGGAATCGCGATCTTCATCTCTTCTTCTCCTTACTATAGGGGTACCGGATATCCGGGGTAAGAACACCGAAGCTGATCAAACGTAAGGCACCCGCCAGGTCGGTTCCCTGCGATGGGAGGTCGGTTTCCTACGATGTAAAGACCGTCCCGCGACCCGCGTGTATCGCCGTTCTTACCAAGGTGATCGTCCAGAGAAAAACCAATAGCCAGTACAGACCGAAGCCCAGGTAATCTACCAGTTGCAGGTTCAGTGTCTTCGAGACTATGTGGCTGGCCGCAACGTAAGCTCCTAGAGGGAAGGTAAACGCCCACCAGGACATCGCATAAGGGAGCTTCAAGTTCTTGAGATAGTGAAGAGTTATCATCATCGACATCACCACCCACCACACCCCTAGTCCCCACAGCAAGAAGCCAAAGACGAAGAAGGGCTCCTTCACCGTTACGAAGGGCGAGTTCTTCACCAGGTTGACCAAGGCGACCACCCCGGCGCCGATCGGTCCCAAGGTGATCCACGTTGTGGGCACGAGAGTGTTCGGCAGGGGCGTGTGCAGAATGAAGCGGTACATACAGATCGCGGACAACGCCAGGTAAAGGAAGAAGCCGGCGCCCCAACCAAAGTAATTCAGGAACAGGACGAACTGCTGCATCATTCCTGAGAACTGGGGAATCACCGAACCTCCCGCGATAGGGATAACGATCAAACCGACGGGAGGGATGAACCAGGCTGGATTGATGTGGTGGATCTTGACGTGCTCACCCTTGAACATGATATACGGGGTTACCGTCGCAAAGAACACAGTAGCCGCTACGCCCGCAAACCAGAAGACCTCGCCGATCACCATGTCCTTCCCGATGACGATGAAGTCCGCCGCCAGGACGAGCATGGCGATCGCGAAGGTGGCGTAGAAGTTCGAGAGTATGGGGTCCTGCAAATCGCGGAGAGCTTCGCCCCTGAAGACTATCCACCTCAGCGTCCACGGTATCAGAAGGGCAAAGAAGAGAACGACATTGAACCAGAAGAGGATGGTCGCCACAGTTCCCAGGAAAGACAGATATCGCGCATAGTACGATGATGTCGTGGCCAGGATTCCCGTTCCCATGACGCTGGCAAACCAAGAGGGCGCGAAATTCTTGACGATGTCACTCTTGCGTTCAATATCTTCTAGCACTTCAACCCTCTCCTCCCTACGCGCATCGTCATGTCTGCGGGCATCGCACGCACGCGATAACGGCCACAGACGCCATAACGGCGTATGCCACACGATCCCGTGCCATCACGATCGCCATCACCGGTCACCGCTACGACGGCGGCAGTGACGAGGTACGTGGGAACCTTGAGCCCACCCGTCGTCGGTCGTACAGAAACCTCTCTCTTGCCTTGCATGGCTTCTCCTCCCGGTCTGCACTGCGCCGTCCAAGCGCCGCTTGGATCGTCGGCCGAGCTCGAGCCACGGTCGCGCTCCCTCAGTCGAGCAATCACGTACGTTTATGTAGCATATGCTCACAACCCAACCTCGTCTATACTCGGGTAGGTATGCCTGCAGCGCCTCACGCACATCGCTCCAAGCGAACGCTCAGCGCCACTGTCCGGGCTCATTGTCGGATGGTTTGCAGGTATACCCTGTAGGGTATACGCTGAGATCGAAAGGATCGTAAGAACCGGGCCCAACGCCTGGCATCGTCTGTGACAAGCAGGGAGGGTGACGAGGATGGCGGTGACAGTGTACTCGACCCCGACGTGCAGCTTCTGCGCTGCCACAAAACGCTACCTCAAGGAACGCTCTGTCCCGTTCCGCGACATCGACGTGTCGCGCGACGCGCGAGCAGCCGCGGAGATGGTGCGCAAGACCGGGCAGCAGGGTGTGCCCGTGATCGACGTGAACGGCCGCGTGATCGTAGGTTTCGATAAGGCGAGGCTCAACGCTGCACTCGGGATCAGGGGCTGACTCTCAGAGAGGTCACAAACCACCAAGGAGGAACACGCAGTGAAGTTCACACCACTCGATGATCGGGTCCTCGTCAAACCAGTGGACCCCGAAGAGAAAACCCCCAGCGGCATCTACCTGCCCGACACGGCGAAAGAGAAATCCCAGGAGGGCGTCGTTGTGGCGGTCGGCACCGACGAAGATTTGCAGGCCAAGATCAGCGAAGGAGCGCGAGTACTGTTCGTGAAGTACGGCGGCACGGAGGTCAAGATCGAAGGCCAAGACCACATGGTGCTGAACCGCGCCGACATCCTCGGCGTGCTCGCAGACTGACTCAGGCTCGCAGCTCAGCCAAGGATCGCAGCTCAACCAAGGCTTGTCGACTGACTGAATCTTGCCGACTGGCCAAGGTTTGCGGCCCGGCCATCCTCATCTGTCAGCCGCTGTTCGCGACCTCGTCGGCGGCAGCCGCGGCGCATGCCTGACCCGCTGGACTGGCCTCGCTCGCAGACAACTTGCCACGGTAGTAGACGTTGGTCGAGTACAGCGCCGCCGGCGCGTTATGGCCGAGCACCCGGTCCTTGGCGGCCGGTACGGCGACCGGGGCGCGCGAATACGCGAGGAACAGGCTGTCGTCGCCCACGCAGAGGCCAAGTACTATGGCGAGCTGTGTGCCGGCTTCTTCGAGGCAACAGGCCTGGCCGATGGGGTTGCACGTCGGCTCGAACGACCCGAGCGTGACTTTGTCGTCGTCGATGCCGAGAAGTCCGTTGGGGTAAGCGCCGTTCTTGCAGACCGCGGACTCGACCTCGAAGCCGTTGGCGGCGAGGATCTTGCACAGGATGGCGGCCTCTCTGCGCAAGCCGATACAGAACGCGATGCCCAGGCGTTGGCAGGCGCAGTTCCGGGCGAACGCCATGGTCTCTTCGAACCGGGCCTGCGTGCCGTAGTCGTGGCTCTCCACGAGCGCCGCGCTGCGCGCCGGCGGCGCGTTTTCGTGCCGAGGTAGGGCTGGCAGTGCCCATCGTCGTCTTCGTGCCGCGACGGGCACTCCCTTGCGAAGCGCGCGAGCATGGCCTACGTGTGCGCTCGGCGATGCGGTGGGTATGGTCGCAGAACCCGGGTAACTTCGATGAGACTGCGACCCCCAGCGTGGTCTTCAGCGACCCACCGCTGGCCGCCGTCGGCATGCGTAGCGAGGAAGCGGCCCAGCGCGGCGCGGATGTGACGATCAAACACACTGACACGAGCGCCCGGTTCACGCAGCGCCGGCTGGGGTACGCGACCGGCGCAGCCAAGATCATCACCGAGACGGCGAGCGGTCGCATCGTCGGCGCTCACTTGCTCGGCGTCAACGCCGACGAGATCATCAACGTCTTCGCGCTGGCCGTGCGGCACGGGCTCACCGGCGACGACCTGCAGGCGATGGTCCGGGCGTATCCGACCGCAGGGTCCGACATCGCCTATCTGGTTTAGGGCGTCTGGGAGCGAGGCTGGCGCACGCGAGCGCTCGTGGCCGCCTCGGGCAACGTGATCGTGCACGTCGTCCCGCGTCCCTCCTCACTCGTGACGACGATGGCGCCGCCGTGCGCATGGGCGATCTGCTGGGCGATCGACAGGCCGAGCCCCGATCCCTCGGTAGACCGCGAGGTGTCGCCGCGGAAGAACCGGTCGAAGAGGTGCGGGAGTTGCACCGCGGGGACGCCCGGTCCGGTGTCGCTCACGGTCGCCGCGATCTTCCCCTGTGAGCGCCTGGCAGCGACCGTGATCGCGCCCCGGTCGGTGTACTTGATGGCGTTGTCGATCACATTGACGAACAGCCGCACCAACGAATCGGCGTCGCCGATCACGGTCAGACCTTCCTGGATCTGCCAGGTCATCGCCAGGCCGCGCGAGTCCGCAAGCAGCGCCAGCGACGCGCACACATCACCCAGGAGGACGCTCAGGTCGAGCTCCTCCATCTCCACGTCGCGACCGGTGTCCCCACGCGCCAGCTCCAGCAGGCTCTCGACCAGGGTCCGTAGGCGACCCGTCTCGATGTCGACGTCGTCGAGGGCGCGCTCATAGTCGGCCGCAGCGCGTCGTCGCTCCCTCATGACGCCCACGATCGCCTGGATGGCCGCCAGCGGCGTGCGCAGCTCGTGCGAGGCGTCGGCCACGAACTGCCGCTCGCGGCGGAACGAGGCGTCGAGCCGTTCGAGCATGGCGTCGAACGTCGTCGCAAGGCGCCCCACCTCATCGTCGCTGGGCGGTAGGCCCAGGCGTTGCGAGAGGTCGCGCGAGGAGATCTCGGCGGCCGTCCGCGTGATGCGTTCCAGCGGCCACAACGTGCGTCGGATCAGCAGATAGGCGAGCAGAGCCGCCATGACGGCGGCCAGCGGCAGCAGCACCAGTAGCGTGACGCGCAGCTGACGAAGCGTTGCCAGCATGGGCTCCTCAGAAAGGGCGACACGGAAGACCGCGAGCGTCTTGCCGTTTTCCACCATCGGGGTTGTGAGGATGCGCACGTGCGCGCCGGTCGTGGGGTCTCGGCGCACCTCCGACGTCGTCACGCCGCGACCCGCCGCGGCGAGTGTCGCGGACGAGGGCACGATCCCGCGGTAGGGGCCGGCCTGCCTGAGCGTGGCGCCGTCCGGGGTCAAGACCGTGATCGTGAGCCCGGGTACGCGCAGGTCGTCGGCGCCCGCTCCCTCTTCCAACCCTGGGTCGAGCACCAGATGTCCGTTCTGGTTGCTGGTGCCGGCCACGGCCTGGACCGTGGCGGTGCGCAACGAGCTTTGCAGCGAGGCCGTCAGGCGCCGCGCGGTGCCGTAGTAGACGACGAGCCCGACGACGGCGAGGACCGCGAGCACCAGCACGGCGATGCCCAGCGCGAGCCGGGCACGCAAGCTGCTAGGCCGTCGCATCGTCCTGCTCGACCGAGAGCCGATAGCCGGCGCCGCGCACGGTATGGATCAGCTTGAGCGCGGCGCCGTCGTCGAGCTTGCGGCGCAGGTTGCGGATGTACACGTCGACGACGTTGGAGTGGTTGAAGACGTCGTAGTTCCACACGTGCTCGGCGATCTGCGTGCGCGTGAGCACGTGCTCGGGCTCGCGCATGAGGCACTCGAGCACGGCCATCTCTTTGGCCGTGAGCGGGATGCGGGCGCCCCCACGCTCCACGCGACGGGTGAGCGTGTCGAGCCTGAGATCGGCGAGCTGCAAGAAGCTGCTCTTGGGCCGGTCGCCGCTGCGGCGCGTGAGCGCACGGAGCCGGGCGAAGAGCTCCTTGAGCGCGAAGGGCTTGACCAGGTAGTCATCGGCCCCTGCGTCGAGACCGGCCACACGGTCGTCCACGCCGTCGCGCGCCGTGAGCATGAGGATGGGCGTCTTCGTCCCGCGCGCACGAAGCTCGCGGCACACGGTGATGCCGTCGATCTCGGGGAGGAGCAGATCCAAGACTATGACGTCGAACGGTACCCCGCTGGCCCATTCCAGCGCCTCGCGTCCCGTGTAAGCCACGTCGACGGCGTAGCCCTCTTCCTGAAGACCTCGCCTCACGTAGGCTGCGATGCGGCGCTCGTCTTCGACGATGAGTGCATGCATGCACGTTCCCCCGGCGTTGACGGTCTGCACAGTGTACGCAACGGAAGATGAAAACGACATGAAAGCGAGATGAAAGAGCCGGCGCGTGCGCGAGAGGTGAGGTGGAAGCGCCGGCGCGTGCGCGAGAGGTGAGGTGGAAGCGCCGGCGCGTGCGTGAGAGGTCGGCGACAGCGCCGGTGTACGCGAGACAGACGAGTGACGGGGCCGGCTGCAGGACTACTCTCGGCCCTGCAAGGCGCGCCGTATGAGCTCGTCGCTCGGGATGCCGCCGGACCCGGCGAGCGGGAAATACGACCGTCAACCGAGACCGTAGTCTTGGCGCGCTTCGACCTCGGGCTGCAGGTCGCGGCCGCGCAAACGCACCGTCGGCGAGCCCGGGAAGCGCAGGGTCTGGGCGGCCTGCGGCGTGTCGACGACCCGCTCACTCACCGCGACCGCCACACCCCGCTCCTCGGCCACACGGCTCACTGCATCGCGTGCCCCCCGCCAGTTGCCGCAACCGGCAGTGTGAAGGATCTCGACCGGTATGGGTGCGCCTGACATGACTTCGAGGATACCGTCGCCCCAGCAACATTGAAACAGGGCCAACGAAACCGGCGGGCACATGGCTCCGGCGCGACCGGGCGGGCGGCGGCCTTGCGGCCGCCGCCCGCCCGGTCGCGCTCCGCAGCCTATCTCCCCCAGGCTTCCTTCGTGATCACAGCCGCGAGGGTACGCACGCCGACCACGACCCAAAAGACGGCTAGCGCGACGAACAACGCCGCGCCCAGCCATTCCAGCGCGCTGAGGTTGAGAGCGCGGGCCATGGCTGTCGTCACCGCAGTGTACGCCCCGAGCGGGAAGGTGAACGCCCACAGACCGACCCCGAACGGCCAGCTCTCACTGTGCAGGTAGCGCACGAGGAGCACGACCGCCACCGTGAGCCACCAGAACCCGAAACCCCACAGGACCAGCGCGGCGAGGAGCGAGACGGCCTGCACCGTCCCGACCGCCGGGCCCCACAGGGGAGCGCCGACCTGCGCCAGGCGCAGCAGCGCCAGGCCGCCGGCACCGAGCGGCCCGAGGCTGATCCACAGCGACGGCGCCAGAGTCACCGGCGGCAGCGGATGGAACACGAGCCTGTCGAACAGCAGCGAGGCCACCATGATGAACAGCACGAACCCCATGCCCCAGGTGGCGTACCCGAGCACGAGGAGCAGGCGCGCGGTCTCGGGGCTCGCGTGCGGGACCAACGCCGCCAGCGTGACGGGGATGATGATGTTGACGACAGGCGGGATGAACCAGCCACCGTTGGCGCTCGGTGTCTCGACGCTCGGCGTCAGGAAGAGCAGCGACCCGAACACGACACTGATGGCGAACGCAAGCGGCGCGCCGACCCACGTCAATCCGGCGACGATGTCGTGCACGCCGGCAGCCGAAAGGTACTGCGGCCCGACTGTGGCCACTGCGACGGCCAGCACCAGCAGCCCGCCGGGGAATGTGCCGAAGAGCGGCCCGACGACAGGGTGCCGCAGGTCTTGCAGCGCCGCGTCGGGGTGACGTATCCAGCGCAGCAGGTACGGGATCCCGAGAACGACCGCGAGCACCGCGGCCAGAAGAACGAGGACGGCACCCACGGCTTGCGCCGTGGATTGCAGGCCGGCGAGCTTGCCGGGGTTGACGAACAGGGTGATGCCGACGATGGCCGTACCCATCACCGCGCCGAACCACCCCGGATGAAACCAGCGCAGAACGCCGAGCGGTTCCGGCGGACCGGAAACCGCCGCGCTCGGCCGTTGCTCCATGGTCATTGCTCCTCCTTCGCATCGTTCCGACCTTCCGACGAGCACCAAGCCGGTGCTTGTGCTTGGGTCGAGTATACCCCCCTTGGTATAAGCCATCAAACCACCTTTCATGACCATCCCCTTCCGTCCGGTCCCCCGAGTAGCCTTCTCAACAGCTACTGACAAGGCAGACCACGATGGTGCGACACCCGAAGACCTTGATCGACTTCATGCAGCTGTACCCCACCGAGGAGGC
>Ga0315282_10011665_pt1 | contig 13558 bp, 12 predicted proteins | sample YL17G07_20_MG_FD_203693 | JGI IMG/M metagenome (GOLD analysis project Ga0315282, IMG submission 203693) | Sediment microbial communities from Yellowstone Lake, YNP, Wyoming, USA - YL17G07_20 | ecosystem: Environmental > Aquatic > Freshwater > Lake > Sediment | place: USA: Wyoming | collected... | reverse complement strand
TTGAGGGTTAGCCGGGTCTTTCTCCAGTTTATTGCGCAGGCGCTGGATATAAACCTTGGGGTACTCAGGGGCATCTGTATATTCTTCCCCCCACACCCTCTCCAGCAGTGCTCGATGGGTAAGCACGGTGCCTTCATTCAGTACCAGATAATGGAGCAGCTCATATTCGGTAGGGGTTAGGCTTACCGTCCGTCCCTTGGCGGTCACGGTCCGGGAGGCAAAATCGATGCTCAGCCCCGGGCTATGGAATGGCTTCTCTTCAGTTTCAGGTTTTGCTAGGTGAGCCCGACGCATGACAGCTTGTACCCGCGCTAGAAGCTCCACGTGGCTAAAGGGCTTGGTAATGTAATCATCAGCCCCCAGTTCTAACCCTCTTACCTTGTCTATCTCATCGCCTCTTACTGTAACGATGATAATCGGCACGTTAGAGAAAGACCGAATACGCTTAAGTACTTCCATGCCATCCATATCAGGCAGACCAAGATCAAGAATAATGACATCAGGGGACTCAGTCTCAGACAGAGTTAATCCCTCGCTTCCTTGGGCAGTGGATATTACTTTAACCCCAGGCCAGCGTAGCTCAAAACACAAGGAGAAAGTCTCAACAATATCTGGAGCATCCTCGATTATCAACGCCTTAAAGGTGGCTTTCCATCCCGGGATATGGAAGGGCTCCTCTTCAGCTTTAAGTTCCGGAATACGAGGCCGGTGGAAGACAGCTCGCACTCGTGCCAGAAGCTCCATTAGCCAAATTATTAGTCCACCCCTATGACTACTGGTTTGTGGCACTCTCCTCCTCCTGCTTAGCAACAGCCAGGGAAAAGGAGAGGGTGCTACCTTTCCCTAACTCACTCTCCACCCACATCCTGCCCCCGTGCAATTCCACCAATTGTTTGCTCACGGCAAGTCCTAAACCTGAACCGGGGGAACGCTGTCTATCTGCCTCACCCCGATAGTAGGGGATAAACAATCGCGCCTGATCTTCCTTAGGAATACCAGGGCCATTATCCTTTACCTCAACCACTACCTCATTACCTGCCCTTCTCAGCCCAAGTTGTATTTTGCTGCCATCCCGAGAGAATTTGATAGCGTTGGTCAAAAGGTTAAGCAACACTTGCTCCACGCGCTCCTTATCCGCGTTGACCATAGGTACTGAAGGCAACATATACAAGGTCAAGATTTGGTGTTTCTCAGCAGCGGCGGGCAAAAGTTCATTGACTATGTTCTGCAGTAGCGGTCGCATGTCCAAGAGCTCCAATTTCAGCTCAAAGCCCAAGCTTTCCATCCTAGCCATGTCTAGTAGCTCAGAAAGCCTAGCCTCAAGTTTCTTGGTAGCACTGAGTATGTTTTCAGTGAGTCTTAGCAATGAGCTTTGTCCCGTATTCTTAAGCTCTTCAAGCAATAACCCTCCTGAGGCAATAACAGAGGTAAGAGGTGTTTTGAGTTCATGTGCCAGGACATTAGTAAACTGAAGTCTCTTTTCCCTCTCCCTCTCCAGCTTGATACGCTCTTCCTTCTCCTGCTCATGAAGCTTCCGCAGCTTTTCCTCAGCTCGCTTGCGCTGGGTGATGTCACTGGCAAGTGTGATGTGACCAACCCAATTTCCCGAAGCATCCTTTAGCGCACTGGTACTTAACTCGCCGGGAAACTCAGTACCATCAGCCCTAAGCAGAGTGTATTCCTTGCCTCTAATTGTTCCCTGTTCAAGAGCTTTCCTCATGTTGTTGGCCATCCTCTCATGGTCGCGAGGAGCAACCAGTTCAAAGGCGCTCCTCCCCAAGAGCTCATCCTTAGACTTGTAGCCATGCATCTCCAGCACTCTTTGGTTTGCCTCGGTGATGACACCATTCAAATCAATAACTAATATCCCATCAGTCACAGACTCAAACATTCGCTGTAACCTTTCCTGGGTCAGTCTCAATACCTCTTCCGCCTGTTTACGCTCGGTGACATCAACAAAGATAATCTGGTTTGCGGGCTTTCCGCCATATGAAATTGCTGCACCGTGAACCAGGACAGGAAACGCTGACCCGTCTCGCGTCTTCAGGTTAGTCTCATAAGGAGAGACATACTCTCCACGCAGCCTTTTGGCTATGCGCTCTCTCACTATATGACGAGAACCCTCTGAAACCAATACCTCGACTGGATCAAAGGAGGGAGAGGTCAATTCTTCATATGTCCAACCCAACCTATTGCACATAGCCCCATTAACATACTTGAAATGACCATCCTGATAAACCGCCACTAGGTTTGGTGAATTCTCAACCAACGTCCGATACTTCTTCTCGCTCTCCTGCAGTACCCCCTCCACCCGCTTGCGCTTGGCATCTAATGCTTCCAACTCGACAATCCGCTGGCGCATCTCCACTAATTCGTCGATGAGCTGTTCTCTTGTCTTGTCGATGTCCCTCATTACTCGCAACTAAAACTCAAACATTATATTTATCGGGATTTTCTTGGATAAAGGGGACACATCCGCTATCCCCTTTGCACTGCCTCTAGAATTTTTATTAAGTAGCACCCTTAGCCATACTCTTCAAAACGGTGAGGATTGTAACGATGGCACGCTGTATCTCCACCGGCTCCTGTGTTAATAGTGCTGCCACGTAAGGGTCCAATTGCCCAACACTACGCTCTCCTTGAGATTCAGCTACCGAGGGCTTGGCAAACAGATATCCAGCCAAAGTAAACAACTCGGTCTCTTCAAATCCCAAAGGTTTGGCAATTTTTCTTAGAACGCGGCCTGAGGGGAAGCGGTCTCCCCTTTCGATGTGGCCTAGGTGTGATGGGGAAACACTTGAAGCACGGCCGAGTTCTTGTAGTGTCAGTGGTATCATCACCCTTCGCTGCTTTAATATCTTGCCTAAGGTATTCCTAATTATTTGTTGTCATTCCCGCTTCCGTCTGGGACAACAAAGAAAAGGTCATCGAGCTTACAGCCGGGGAAGGCTTTCACTGCGCCAACAATGAACTTCTTGTTAATACCACGCTTGCCCTGCCTCACTCGGGAAACCTGGCTTACTGATATTCCCATAGCTTGGGCTAACTCAGAAAGACTCCCGTACCTCTGTGGCAATAACTCGAAAACCTTTGTCTTTAGTATCATGATTTACCTCTCGCCAGATATTGTCCTTACTAATCGACGCAATTTGCTAATCTTAGCTACAGATTTAACTTGCACCAACGTCGCCCAAGTTGCGCTTGATTAGTTCTCTGAGTATTCCCTGGAAATCAGCTACTATTCACCCTCTCTTGTATGACTAAAAAGCCCTCTTTCTGGACAAGAAGAAAACAACCATCCTCCTATTACTACCGTTAACAGCCCCGTTGATTGGCGGCATAGATAGCAAAGTTTTATCAACTTGAAAGACTACAACAAAATAATCTTTTTGTCAAATGGCACTTGGCGAAATGTCACTAAAATTTACCTAAAGAACTTGGTCCTGGTTGCCTGGGCTAGCCAATGTTGACTTTGACAGAGGTCAGATAAAGATGACGGGAAAGGAAATAAAGAACAGGCTGAAGCCGTTGACAGGCTAGAACTTGGCGCTTTTTGAGGCTGTCCCTGACAGAACAAGCGAAAAGAGGGGTCGTGACCTCCCTTTAGTCGGCGTAGAAAAGTGGTCTCAGTTGCTCTTCAGGAATATATCTGAGGGCCTGCCGCAACATAGCTCTGAAGGTACCCTTATCTAGGTCTTTGTGACGCAGGATGGTCAGGATTTCTTTGGTTCCATCAGGCAAGATCCTTTTTAGCTTGGCGTGGCTTCCTCTCTGAGAGGCAATTTCAAAGCCAAATGGAGGAAGGATTCTGATAACGTCTTCGCTAGTCAGAGTTCTAAGCTTGGGCATGGGCTGGCTCGAGCTCAAAATTGGCTCCCGACTTAGCTGTTAGACACGGGTTGCAAAATCTCATCTCAGAGCCTTGGCTATACTTTTCAAAACGGTGAGGATTGCAACCACGGCGCGCTGTATCTCCACCGACTCCTGTGATAACACTGCGGCCACGTAGGGGTCCAATTGCCCAACATTATGCTCTCCGTGAATCTCAGCGACAGGAGGCCTAGATGATAGAAAACCAGCTCGAAGAAATAACTCACTCTCCTCGAAGCCCAGAGGCCTGGCAATCTTCCGTAGGGTGTGGGCTGAGGGAAAGCGCTTCCCACTCTCTATTCTCCCGAGGTATGATAGGGAAACACCTGAAGCAGTGGCTAGTTCTTGCAGCGTTAGCGGCACCTTAAGCCGCCGCTGCTTCAGTACTTTCCCTAAGTCGTTCCTAATATCAGTGGTCATTTCGGCTCAAATCCAAAGGACAATGCTCTGGTTTCCCTCCTCGCATGAAATTTCAAACCACTTCACACTACTTATATTTTCTCCGTAACCTGAGTCTAGCACATAAAAAGGCTATCCTCGATAGCCTAACTTCAACCTTGTTCCTCAGTACCAATAAGAGCCATTGTTTGGGCAATGGGGATGAAAGCCTTGACCAGGTCGGGGTCAAATTGCTTACCGGCACCCCGCTTCAGCTCCTCCAGCGCCTCCTCACCGGAAAGGGCACCGCGATAAGGCCGGACAGAGGTCATAGCGGCGAAGGCATCAACCACACATAGAATGCGAGCATCTAAGGGAATAGCCTCACCCTTTAGCCCTGCCGGATAACCACTGCCATCATAGTGCTCCTGATGGTACAAAATACCAGCCAAACAAGGGGCTAATTCAGGAACATTGCTGACAATATCTGCGCCCAATTTGGGGTGAGATTTGATTGCCACCCATTCCTCGTCAGTAAGCTTACCCGCTTTGTTAAGTATCTCATCGCTAATGCCAATCTTACCAATATCGTGAAGCAAGGCGCAGGTACTCAGCCTAGTTACATCTACCGCCGGCAGGTCAAGGCTTTTAGCCATGGCGACAGCATATTCCCTCACCTTCTGCGAGTGCTTATAGGCATAGTGGTCTCTAGCATCTACTGCTGCCGCTAAAGCGCAGATAAGGTTAAAGGTACTTCGACCATGCTCAATCTCAAGCTTGTTCGCCGGCTTAGGCGAAGGAATCAATATCTCAGAAATAGCATGGCTCTGGTTACCACCAACCAGCTTGGCATAATATAGGGCTAAATCAGCTGAGGCAATAACCTCATCTATTCTCACCCCGTCCACCGGCCAGCTAGCTAAGCCAAAGCTAGCGGTGACTGAAGCGCCATCCACCTTAACTTCTGAGGTAATTCGGTCCCGAACTCGCTCCGCTACCTCGTAGGCGTCCCTGAGACTGGTCTGGGGCATAAGAATAGCAAACTCGTCACCGCCATAGCGAAAAGCCTCATCGGTAGCCCTGATAGCATTCTTCATAACCGAGCCCAGTTGCTTGAGGAGCTTATCCCCAGCTAGGTGGCCATAGGTATCATTGAATGACTTAAAGAAGTCCAGGTCAAGAATGATTAGCGAGAAAGCGCCACCATAACGGGAGTGACGACCAATCTCAACCTGAGTTCGCTCCTCAAGGTGGCGGCGGTTCCATAGACCAGTAAGGGGGTCAACGCGTGCCCTTCGCTCAGCATCAGCATAAAGCCGGGCATTTTCAACCAGCATTGCAATCCGGGAAGCCAGCTGAGAAAGAAGCTGTACATGGCTTTGGGTGTAGGCGTTAGGGCGGCAGCTGGCTAGACACAAACTACCAATAGCCTTACCATTCACTAACAGAGGCAGAAAAACCAACGACTGTACCCCCTGTTGGAGATGGTATTTGCCTGTCCAAAACCTAGCCTCCTCGGTCAGGTTAGGTTCAACCAAGGCAGTTTTATGAGTTACCACCCATTCCGTAGCTGTACCCTTGAGCGGTGTCTTATCCCCCGTCTGCCAGGCTGAACCCACCTCAGAGCATATGGCAAAAAGGTTGGCTTCATCCCCTTCAGCCAGAACAATTGCTGCCCAATCAGCGTCAATCACCTTCCTCAGCTCTTTAATAAAGCTATCAAATATCTCGCGAGTGTCCAAGCTTGAGGTCAGAATCCCAGCCAGACGGTCAAGCAGCGATAGCTCCTCCTGACGCTGCCTAGTCTCCTCATGGATGTACCCCCGCTCAATACTCACCGCGACTCGGCTGGTAATATCCTCAAGCAGACTAATATCTTCAAGCAAATACCGCCCTGATTGCTTTTGGCTCAATATTAGAATGCTTACCAGCTTACCCCGGCTTACTACCGGCATAAATAGCTCTATCTCAGCGGCTTTAATCTCCTCCCTTTCCTGCTCCCAGAGACCATAAAACTCAGGCATAATATCCAGACTCTGGATAGTTAATAGCCGGTGCTCTCGGTCCAAATGCTGGACAACGGGATTATCGTGCCTTAACCTCAGGGTTAACAGGGGATTGTCCTCCTGCGGTTCAACAAAGCGGGGGATGAAATCTTCACCCTCACCTTCGGGGAAAAGTAGGCAGGCACGCTTACATTTTATCGCGCCAACAATAAGTAGTAATAGCTCCCCACTCAGCTCCTTGAGGCTAAAAACATTATGTAGCCGGCCGGCAAAATCCAACAACCTCTGACGATAATCAAAGGTTTTCCAATAAAAAGCCTTGTCTATCCTCTTTTGAGAAACGTCCCGCAGTAGGTAAATGATTACAGCAACTAGGAATGTCGCTGCTGCCACTAGACTTGTGGAGACGAGGCCAAAACTAAGCCATAAATGGAGTAGGAAAAGTAAGAATAAATAGATACTGACGCCAACAATGCCTAATGCCAGCCAGCTAAATGCCCGGCGGAAAACGAATCTGATGTCCACTAGCTGATGTCTGATAGTAGCATAGGTCAGGAAGAAGGCCACAATAATGTTACCAAGATGACTGATGGGAAACTCCCTCCCCCAGGGCAGGAGGGCGGCAAGAAGAAATATAACCAGGACGAAGATGCCAATGAGCAAAGCAACGGTCTGGTTATACCGAACTGGATTGTCTAAAGTCTTCAGCTCCTTCCGCAGAATATAGGTGTCCCTAACCGCCAAAACCAAGAGGGAAGTAGCTAAAAAGAAAGTCCAGTTACCATAACCAAGATAAAGCCTGCTGCCGTTGAGAACAGTAACCCCCTCGCCGATGTAACCCAGTAGCGCCAAAACGATAACTGCCGCCAGTGAACCGTAGGCGAAGGGAAGCCAGCGCCCCGTATGCGGAGGGAAAAAAGAAGAGATAAAGCAGTGTAGCTGCACTGCCATCCACATGACCGTGATGAGAAGGGCTCTAAGTAAGAGGAGATTATATTGTGGGAAGAGGTTGCTGCGTAAAAAGATATCAATCAAGCTCCACATCATGGCGCCGGTTAGAAACAAGGTGAAGAGCGTGTGCCGCCTCTGCCAGGGACGGTTGCTAATGGTCATAATCAGTAGCGGAATATAGGCAATTGTAGCTACTAATGGAATTATGGAATAAACATTCATATCCGATTATTACCGTAAATATGAAAACTGTCAAGCAAGACTAAAGTGAACGGACTAAAGGGGGGAGACTAAAGTACTAGTGAGCAACTGCAGCCTCAGCCCCTACCCTAACCTCTGGTGCCGCTTCTGGCTTAACTAGCAGCAATGAAAGCACCTTGTCTGGGGGGTTAATATGAGGCGGCTTCAGATGAGCTAAATCAGCTCCTTCCGCTTGTCTCTGAGCAGTATAGTTGGCGAAGGCTCCACAAGCTACCAGGGTGACATCTAACTTGAAATTAATCATATCCGCGAAATCATCGCGAACCAGGGACTCCGTACCTTTATCATTATCGGAAATCATAATCTGTTCACGAACTGCTGCGGCTATATCGGCTTCGTCAGCTGAGTAACCATCTTTAAGCTCAATCAAGAGCTTTAGTACTGGCTCCCCAGGCTGCTTGTAAGCTGTCCAGTCCTCGTAGGCAATGCCGGCATCCTCTATTGCCTGCCAGATTGTCTTCTCCGTCAGCCGAATAAAGACGAAATCAAGAAGGTCATCAGCCCGCCTCTCAAACACCATTTGCGGGATATTAATACCCAGCTTCTCATTCCGTAATGAGGTTATCCTGACCATGTCGCCAATTCTGTATCTGACCAAGGCACCACCATGAAAGTTGGTGATAACTATCTCGTAATTCTCTCCGGCTTTTACCTCATCAAGCAAAACAGTCTCTGGCTGATAGCTGTGATTTAGCTGCCATTTGAAGTGCTCCTCTTCCGGGATAAACTCCAGGAAGTTAAGGTTGGGGATAAAGGTCATACCGTCACAGTCCCAGGTCTGGGTAGCGATAAAGCCGCCTTCAGTACAAGTGTAAGTATCTAAAGGATACCTCCCCCAAAGCTCCTTTATTTTCTCCCGGTAAACCCAGCTATCAAGACCGCTGGATATAATTCCCTTTACTGGCCACAGGTCTTTAGGTAACATGGGGCGCCGGGCTAATTTACTCTTAACCAAGCCCTTAGCCAGGCGAAATAGCGCTTTAGGTTGAGATAGCAGGGGGCGAATATCTATCTTGTTTGAGGACTGGCTAAATTTATTCCCCACGGTAACTAAGACTAGGGACAAACCAAAAAAGTAATCCAGCCCCTGGGATAATGCTTGTTTAAAACCAAGTTTTACCCTTTCCTCAAAAGACAGAGCTTCAGCTTCTTCCAGGGGAGGTAAATAGTCTGTAGGCGTTTGTTGCCCTAACATGCTGGCCATAGCACCTGACACATACGGTCTGGGAGCTACAGTATAAACAATCTTGGGACACTCAGGCAACGCAGAGATATCACCCCATCCATTACTACCGGCAAGCATACCAATGCCATACATTGTTATGCTCATGAAATGAGCATATGCTGGGGTTATCGGCACCCACTTACAGGGGTACTCGCCAGACCTGCCTGAGGTGTGCACCCAAAAAGCCGGCTTTGTTGGTAATACGTCCTCCTTCTTCTCCAGAAGCTGCGGGCAATAATCAGCGTAGCTAGTTAGTGGCACCCGCTGTCTAAACTCATCTACCGTTCTTGGTTTTGCCCCATTCATAATCTTGCTGCCCAGGGCAGAGCGGCTGAGCAGTTCCAGTTGCTCCAGCAACAGCCGTTTCTGGATGGTCATAAATTGCTGCAGACTGAAGTTAAGAAAGCCACAGCACATCTGCCATAGTTCTTCGTTTCTGCCCTGCCGCAAAAGCTCAACTGCTTTTGGCATATCACACTCCCAAGCTAATTTCTTGGCCAAGAAGACTATGACACGCATCAGCTAGCTTGGGAAGCGATTATGTTCTAGAAAATAGTTCTAGAATACAGAATCTTCACAAAATACAGCGTATTATGCTAGAACTAACTCGACTTTAGTTAACTAGATTAAAATGCAGAAAGGTAAAACCAAACTGTGAGGCATCAAGCGGAGACTAACAACAACTTAATAACTCCGGAACAGGTAGCTGGGATCCTTCAGGTCCATGTTGCAACCATATACGGCTACATCCGCCAGGGGAAGCTTGACGCCGTACGCCTAGGTCGAAGTTACCGTATTACTCCTCAAGACCTTACGCACTTTATCGAATCAAACCGTATCAAAAACAACAAGCTAGTGAGGAATAGAAGACGTGTTTCATAATCAACAGCGAGTCGTAGTTACTGGCATGGGAGTTATCAGCCCTGTAGGTCTTACCGTTTCCGAGACGTGGGAAGCCCTCGTCTCCGGGAAATCGGGAATCGACTATATCAGCCGCTTTGACCCGGCACCGTTTGAAACCAAGTTTGCCGCTGAAATCAAGGGGTTTGACCCAATGATGTATGTTAGCCACAAGGAAGCACACCGCATGGATAGGTTTACCCAACTGGCGGTAGCTGCCAGCCTCCAGGCAGTAGAAGCAGCAAGGTTGAAAATAGATGACAGCAATGCTGAGCAGACTGGCGTTTTCATCGGAAGCAGCGTCTGTGGCTTACATGAGATCTCGGAACAATTCAAGGTACTGAGTGAAGCCGGCCCAAGGAGAATAAGCCCGATTCTGGCTCCGACCATGACCGGTGATGCCGCTCCGGTACAGGTTTCGTTGCTATTGGGCGCCAAAGGACCAAACTACTCTCTATCCTCAGCCTGCTCCAGCAGTAGTGATAGCATCGGTCATGCCTATGAGACAATTAGACATGGAGAGGCAAAGGTAGTAATCGCTGGCGGTACTGAAGCACCCGTAACGCCTATCTGTATCGCCGCCTTCAACGCCGCCCGTGCTTTATCAACAAGAAACGGCAGTCCACAAAACGCCTGCCGACCTTTTGATGCCGAGAGGGATGGATTTGTCTTAGGCGAGGGCGCCGCTATTATAATACTTGAGGACCTCGACTACGCTCTTGAGCGTGGAGCCCCTATTCTAGCTGAAATTATTGGCTACGGCGCTAATAGTGATGCCTTTCACATCACTCAGCCTTCACCCAATGGAGTGGGCGCAGCCAAAGCACTAAGCCTAGCCCTGAAGAAAGCCGGAATTGGCCCTAGCGAGGTTGACTATATTAATGCCCATGGCACAGCGACGCAGCTTAATGACAAAACCGAAACCTGCGCCATCAAAAGTGTATTTGGTGAATCAGCCTACCGCATCCCGATATCAGCCAGCAAATCCATGACTGGGCACCTTATAGGAGCAGCCGGTGCTATCGAGGCCATAGTCTGTATTCTAGCTATAAATCACGGGGTTATACCACCAACCTTAAACCTCACTCATCCTGACCCCGAATGTGACCTAGACTATGTACCTAACAAAGTGCGCTCGGCTGAGGTGACTACTGCTATATCAAATTCCTTCGGCTTTGGCGGACACAATTCAGTGCTCATTTTCCGTCGCTACTCCGAATAATTGTCTTAATCACGCCTTGCGTGGAAAAGTGAAAGAAGAGGCGCAGGCAACTGCGGACTGCGGGAGACTTGATTAGAGGTGTTTAGTTTTGTTGCCAGACGTATGCAGAGCTTGTAACTTCCGGTTTAGCTCTTCAACGGTTTTATCATTTGGTTGCTTACCCACTTCCAGCCCATAGCTAATAAAAAACTCAAGGAAACTGCGCAGCAGCTCCTTCATTCCCTGTAGGGACTGAGAGAATTCTTCCTTGGTTACGTAATCTTGCTTCCCACCATTCTCCCCCAAGTGGCTATCAATGAGAAAGTTAATAAATTCGGAACGGCTCATGTCACCACGGTTCTCATCTACCTTCCTCGCCACCTCAGCCTCAACTATCAACATTCTTTTCTCTGCCATGCGAGACTCCTTCTATAATCGTGATAAAAAAGAAGGGCAACCAGCTGAATCTGATGACCTTAGGTTACCCATGCAACAGCAAGTCCGAACCATCAAAAACTACTTTCCATCCTCAAGTTCAAGCATTTCTACTATGTTTTCTATACTTCTAAGTAACTTCAATCCTGTATCAGTCACCTGATAGGTCACCACTGGATTACCCACCTCCACCTTGTTAATGAAGCCTTGGCTCATAAGAAAACTAAGGTACTTCTGGATTTGGGCGTAACTCATATTGGCGCTATACATAATCTCGGTCTTGCCCGCGCCATTCTCCCCCACCCTTAACATATCAGCTATTATTTCAATATTTGACCTGCGCCGATTAACCCTCATTCCACACCCCCAACCAATACTTATTACCTAGTAGAATTGTACTATCCCGCAAAAACAATGTCAATCCGCAAGAAAATTTTCACCATGGTGCCAATAGACAAGCCCAAAAAGAACCCTGGTGCCAACCTCTACCTACAGTATGCGCCGCTGGATAGGTGCCTAGCAGCAGTGGCAGCGACCTCGCGGCCACAAGTGGCTACCGGTATCAGGTCTTTAGCCCTAGGGCAACGCTGGCATGCTGCGCAATGGGACGGTGGATAAACTAACGACTCCCCAGTCGACAGACGGTCACAGCATATATTAAGAAAGCTTGCCACCACCATCCCCAGAGGAGTAAAAATAATTATAAAAGCAACTCCCATCTCGGCCTCTCTTTTGGAGGCTTCGGCTAATATAGTCAATAGGGTTATCTAAGGCTTTAATGAAACCTTAAGCCATCTAGTGCAATCCATGCTTTTGAGGAAACCACGGAAAGGTTATCGAAAAGACTCTGTTCGGCAAAATCTGACGTTGTCGAAGTGAGCGAGTTCTAGGTATCGTCCCCTTAAGTGGAGCCGGTGCTGAATTTTTCCTTATTAAATAGAAACCCCCGTTTACTAGTTTAAGTCACTACTTAACTGCACCCCAACTAGTAAAGCTGGCAAATGGGCTTACATGCCTGGTTATAGTAACGAAGGTATATCCTTTTCTAACTCACCTATTTCTTTAAGTTTATTCTCAAACTCGCCTCGTCTTCCTTTAAGGCTGTGAATAACACCGGTTGCTTTCTCATAATATGCCCTTACCTTGCCCACAGTGGAGAGTTCAGACAGGATCAGAGTTACATCAATCAAGCCTCTTTCCGTGGGATAGTCACCATTCCTTAGCACTGCCTGCGGACTCATGCCCATTAGATAATCCGCCAGTTCCTTAATCAGGCCCATATTCATTTCCTTAGCTGGCCCTGAAATGAGGTATAAGGCTCTGCCTGCATCAGAAGGAGCGCATTTAACTGAGAGCTCGCTTATGGCTTCATCCATCGCCTGGATCCCTCGTTGTGTTTCAGCGCCTTTCTTTATGAAATTCTTTAAGAAGAAGTTGAACCACCTGAAGAGTGGCAATGGTGATTTGCCATAGCCTATTACTGTCCAGCCAGCTAGGCTTTGTATAATGTCGCCAGCACCCAACGTCTTTGCCCCAATATGCTTTGGTTTTTTCTCCTCGCCAGCGCAAAGTAGGTTGTAGAATGGCTCAGCTATTAAGGAGTTTATCTTAGCCAGGTTATTTCTCAGCGAGGAGTCCTTGCTAACATACCGTTGATTGTCAATCAAAAACGCGGCATCGACCGTTTTATATAGAGACTTAAGGCAGGTGGCGGTATTATAAACTGCTCTTTCCTCAGTTTCCTCTTCATGAGCGAAGGGAAGAATAGCCAGGGCATGGATCGGCTTATCCCGATAGCGCTCTCTGATCATCTGGGCGACTATAGGCATTGCCCCTGAGCCAGTGCCGCCGGCAACACCAGCAACCAGGAAGAAGGCATCGGTCTCAAAGAGGTGCTCAGCTGTTCTTAAGGCGTCTACAATCTTGTCGGCATCCTCTCTAGCTACTTCGGCCCCCACCTCATTTATTTTACCAACACCATGACCACCCGTCCTCCGACCGCCAATGCGGATTCTATGTTGGTAATCAGGGCTTATGGTTTTTAGCCCGCTTAAATCAGCGGCATCAGTATTTACGGCGAAGGCACCGGTAACTATTTCAATGCCGCGCTGATGCCGTGCCCGACTATTGAGCCGCGCAAACTCATCAGCAATCCTGCCGCCACATTGTCCAAGACCAACTACCACTACTTTCATTTCCCGCCTCGCATTAGAGTAATTAACCTAGATCAAAAGTGTCTCATTGATGCTGACGATTCACACATATCGAGAGTATAGTCCGGCGCAATGACTCCCTTCTTATTATACCACTCATGACGTCACAAATAATCGT
>Ga0315282_10011664_pt1 | contig 13559 bp, 13 predicted proteins | sample YL17G07_20_MG_FD_203693 | JGI IMG/M metagenome (GOLD analysis project Ga0315282, IMG submission 203693) | Sediment microbial communities from Yellowstone Lake, YNP, Wyoming, USA - YL17G07_20 | ecosystem: Environmental > Aquatic > Freshwater > Lake > Sediment | place: USA: Wyoming | collected... | reverse complement strand
ATAGCTCATAGCTCTGAGTCGAAAACGGGTACAGGCGCCGCCAAACAGCAGCGGAGCCAGTCCACGTTTTCGATGCGGGGCCTGGAGCGTCACTGTTGATATCCGGGGATTCTACTGCGTCCGGGCGGGCGGGTCAAGGAAACGTTCGGGGCGCGAAGATGCCGTGTCGGGAATGTTCGTAGTGTGCCCGTAAGGGCATATTCGGGCGGCTCCGGCGCGTGAAAATACCCGGCGGGGCGTGATGGTCCCGCGCCGGGCCTTGTTGGTTACTGGCCCGTGACATGGTCGCTGCTGCCACGGCGGGTGGAGGGTTACTCGTTGGTTTCGGTCGGCTCGCTTGCTGGCTCGGCCGCCTCTGTCGCGGCCTGGTCGGGTGCTTGTGGCTCTTCGCCGTGGATGGGCACGATCCAGACGCTGATGGCGGCGGTGACGTCCTCGGCGAACTTGAGGGCCACGCTGTACTTGTCGAGCTTTCGGATTGGCTCGTCCAGGACGACGTTTTCGGCCTCGATGAAGCAGTTTTGTTCGGCCAGTGCGGCGACGATCTGTGCCGGGCCGACGGAGCCGTAGAGGTGTCCTTCCTCGTTGGCCCGTGCGGAGATTGTGACCTCCTTGCCGTTGACCACCGCGGCGCGGGCCTCGATCTGGGCGCGCAGGCGCGCGAGCTCCTGGAGGTATTTCAGCTTCTCGCGCTCGACCTGCTTGACGTTGGCGGCCGTGGGCTCGTAGGCCAGGCCGTGCGGCAGCAGGTAGTTGCGCGCGTAGCCTGGCTTGACTTCGATCACGTCGCCAATCTTGCCGACATTGGTGACGTTTTTCCTAAGCAGCACCTTCATGGTTGGTGTCCTTGTGGTCTCGAGTGCGTCGTTGGTTGTGCTAGGCGACAAACGGCATCAGCGCCAGCAGCCTTGCCCGCTTGATGGCCCGCATGCATGACCGCTGGTGGCGGGCGCAGTTGCCGCTGCGCTTTCGCGAGAAGATCTTGCCTTGCTGGGTCGTCAGCTTGCTGAGCGTGCCGATGTCCTTGTAGTCCACCTCGCCGGCATTGCCGCGGCAGAAGCGGCACTTGGCCTGTTCGCGGAAGCGGCTGCGGCGTTTCTTGCGGATGGGCTTGCCCTTGGTTGGTCGTCTTGCCATGGTGATGATTCCTCTTGATGGAAGTCCTTATCGCTGCTCTGAAAAGTAGTTATTAGTCAGGGAGTAGGGGTCAGGCGACAGCCATCGTCCATCGTCCTCGTTCTCGTCCTCGGCTTTTCGTTTCATCGGGTGAGCCGAAGGCTCGTGTTCGACTGTGGTTATTCCTGGTTTCCGCCGGTCCGTTGGCGCCCCGAGCGGGCGGTGCGTAAAGGCCGCACCGGGCTTTGGGTTAGAACGGTATATTATCCTGGCTGCCGAGGTCCTCTTCGTACGCCGGCTCCTGGGGCCCCGCGGCGGGCGGCTCGTCCACGCCCGTCGGGGTCTCCTGCTGGGGCGCCTGGGCAGGGCGCATCTGCCGCGGCGGCGGTGGGGCCTGCTGGGCGGGCCGGCCCTGGCCGGCGGGCGCGCCCTGGCCAGCCGGTGCGCCCTGGCCGGAACCCTTGCTGTCGAGGAACTGGAAGCCATCGACGAAGACCCGGTGCTTGCTGCGCTTGTTGCCGTCCTTGTCGGTCCATTGGTCGAACTGGAGCCGGCCCTCGATCAGTATCTGCCGGCCCTTGGACATGTACTGGTTGAGTATCTCCGCCGGCTTGCCGTAGGCCCGGCAGTCGATGAAGCAGACGTCCTCCCGCTGCTGGCCGGATTGGTCCTTCCACTTGTGGTTGACCGCCAGGCCGAATTCCACCACCGGCGTCTGGCTGGGCAGGTAGCTTAGCTGCGGGTCCCGCGTCAGGTTGCCGACAAGGATGATCTTGTTGTAGTTGGCCATGTAGTTTGCTCCCGGCAACAGAAGGTTAGAAGGTTATCGCCCGGCTTGCGTGCGGGCCTAGTGCCCCCGAAGGGGCTGCCTGGTGAAATCAGTTATCGTCGCCGGCTTGCTCCTCGTCGGCCAGGACATCGGCGACGGCCTCGATCTCGACATCCACGTCGGCCAGGTCGGCCTCGTCGGGGTCGGGCTCGTCCTCGCGGCGTTCAGCCGGCCGGCGGGCGCCGGCGCCGGCGGGCGTTTCGGCCTGGATCTGTTCCTGGGTAAGCCCGTCGCGCCGCAGCAGCAGCACGCGGAGGACCCGCTCGTCGAGCCGGCAGTCGCGCTCGATGTCGGTAATCCGCGCCGGATCGGACTCGAAGTAGCTCAGGACGTAAAGCCCGCGCCGGCGGCCCTGGATTTCGTAGGCCAGCCTGCGCTCATCCCACAGCTTGATTGCCAGGGCGCCGGCCCCGTTGCGTTCCAGAATAGTGCGGACCGGCTCGCTGGCCGCCTGGAAGTCCGGGTTGCCGGCGTCCAGCAGGAACATGCCTTCGTAGGTTGCTTTGTCTTGACTCATCTTGGTTTCCGTTTTTGTGGCTGGTCAATGGCCGCCGGGGCGCATGCCCGGCCGATCATTCGTCCGGTTTCCTGTTGTATGTTTCCATCGCGTAGTTCATGCCGCGAAAGACCCAGTCGTTCACGGCGTCGGCGGCGGCCTGTATCGCCGCCTGAATGTTCTCAAACTCCGCCGGCGTGAACTTCGAGAGCACGAAGTCGGCGCCGTCCATTCGCCCGGGCGGGCTGCCAATGCCGATCCGCAGCCTCGGCACCGCGCGCGTGCCCAGTTGCCCGACGACGTCCGCCAGGCCCTTCTGCCCGCCGGAGGAGCCCTCGGCACGCAGGCGTACGCGCCCGACCGGCAGGTTCATGTCGTCCAGCACCACAAGCATCTCGTCGGGCTCGGCCTTGTAGAAGGCCGAGAGCTCCCGAACCGCCTGGCCGGAGCGGTTCATGTACGTATGCGGCTCGAACAGCACCACCGTTCGGCTGAGGCCCTGCGCCCCGGCCGGACGAACTTCCCAAATCTGCCCGCCGAATGCCGCCTTGCCCTCGCCGGCCGACCAGCGGCTTGCCAACAGGTCCACCACCCGAAAGCCGACGTTGTGGCGGGTCTGCACGTACTGGCGCCCGGGGTTGCCCAGGCCCACCACGAACAGCTTTCTGTCGACGTCGTCTCGCACGTGGCCTGCCGCCCGGCTCGCCGCAGCATCCGCAGGCTACTCGGCGGCCTCCTCTTCTTCTTCCGTCTTGGCGCCGATGACTTCCGGTTCGGCCTCCGCCTCGCCCTCGACGGGGGCCACCACTTCCTCGGCCACCTCGGTGCACTGGCATAGCACCGCGTCGGGGTCGTCAAGCAGCACGACGCCCTCGGGCAGTTGGATGTCGCGCAGGTGGAGGCTCTCGTCGAGGCCCAGTTCGGTGACCATCACGCGGATTTCCTCGGGAATGGCCGCCACGGGGCACTCGATCTTGATGTCGCCGGCGATCTGGTTGAGCACGCCGCCGACGGCCAGGCCCTTGGGCGTGCCGCGCAGGACCACCCGCACGTCGACCTCGACGCGGTCGGTCAGCGAAACGCGAAGAAGGTCCACGTGCTGAACGAAGTGCCCGAAGGTGTCGTACTGGACGTCCTTGACAAGGGCGTTCTGGATCGCCCCGTCGACGTCCACCTCGAGCAGGCGCTCGCCGTGCTGAAGGGCCAGTTCCAGGTCGTGCTCGCTTATCGTCACCTGCACCGGCCGCTCGCCGCGCCCGTAGAGGATCGCCGGGGTCAGCCCCTTGGCGCGGAGCTTCTTGACCTGCCGGGATCCGGTTTCCTTGCGGGTGGTCGCTTTTATCTGTGCCATGTTTCGCGTTCTCCCCGGCCTGCCCGCGGGGCTATTGGCCGGTGTCCTTCAAGAAAAGGCTGCTTACTGATTCGTCGTTGTGAATGCGGTGTATGGCCTCGCCGATGAGTTCGGCCATGCCAAGGACCTTCAACTTGCCTATTGTCGCGGCCTTGGCCTTTTCGACCGGTATCGTGTCCGTCACGAGCACCTGCTCGATCGGGGCGTCGCGGAGCCTTTCAGCCGCCGGGCCGGCAAGCACCGCGTGAGTGGCCCCCACGTAGACATTGCGGGCGCCCTTGTCCTTGCACAATTGGGCGGCCATGCACACCGTCCCGCCCGTCGAGATCATGTCGTCCATCATCAGGACGGTGCGGTCCTTGACCTCGCCGATGATCCGCCCGACCTCGACGTTCTCGCCGCCCGTGCGGCGCTTGTCGATTATCGCCAGGTCCCCGCCCAGCCGCCGGGCGTAGACCCGCGCACGCTTGACGTTGCCGACGTCCGGGCTTACCAGCACCAGGTCCTTGAAATTCTGCCGGGCGTAGTAGCGGCTCAGGACCGGCTCGGCAAACAGGTTGTCAACCGGTATGTCGAAGAAGCCCTGAATCTGCGCCGCGTGAAGGTCGATCGTCAGGACCCGGTCCGCCCCGGCCGTGGCGATAAGGTTCGCCGCCAGCTTGGCCGTGATCGGCGTGCGGCCCTCGTCCTTGCGGTCCTGGCGCGCGTAACCGAAGTACGGGATTACGGCCGTGATGCGTTCGGCCGAGGCGCGGCGGGCGCAGTCGATGAAGATCAGCAGTTCCATCAGCGACTCGTTTACCGGCGCGCAGGTCGGCTGGATTATGAACACGTCGCGCCCGCGGACGTCCTCGTCGAGCTTGACGATCAACTCGCCGTCCGGGAACGAAGTGATCGTGACCCTGCCCAGCGGTGTGCTCAGGTACTCGCTGATGGACTGGGCCAGCCGCGGATTGGACCGCCCGCTGAATAGTTTAAGGTTTGTCGTCATCGCACACCCTCCGCCGCCATGCGGGCAGCCATGATGTCCGAGACATGCTGCAACTCGTCCAACGTGTTGATGCTCAGCACGTCCTGTGTCGGCACGGCCGCGACGGCGGCGATCTTCCGCCCGCCGGACGCCAGGAGCCCAAGGGTGTCTGTAAGGTAGTACTCGCCCTTGGCGTTGTGGTTTTTCAGCCGGCCTATCACGTCGCGAAGGGCCGCCGCGTCGAAGCAGTAGATCGACACGTTGACCTCGCGGATGGTTTTTTGGCTGGCGGTGGCGTCCAGCGCCTCGACGATTCCGACGAGGTTGCCGGCCTGGTCGCGCACGATCCGCCCGTAGCCGCCCGGCTCCGGCAGGATGCTGGTGGCCAGCGTGCAGGCGGCCCCTGTCGCCTGGTGGGTCTCGATAAGTTGCCGCAGGGTCTCCGGCCTGATCAGCGGCCCGTCGCCGGCGAGCACCAGCACCGGGCCTTCCAGGCCGGCGAGCTCCCGCTTGCAGACCATAACTGCATGGCCGGTACCGTTTTGCGGGCTTTGGAGCACCCAGGAGATGTCCTTGGCGTCGTCGGCGAAAGTCTCCTTTACAAGATCGGCCCGGTGGCCGACGACGACCAGCAGCCTGCTGCTGCCGGCCTGGCGGGCCGTGTCCAGCACGTACGCCAGCATCGGCCTGCCGCAGACCGGGTGCAGGACCTTGGGCAGGTCGGACTTCATCCGAGTGCCCTTGCCCGCCGCCAGAATGATTGCCGTGGTCGCCATCGTTATTGTCGCATCTGCCAATCAACAAAGCGTTTATGTCGTAATCGCCTCGCCCCCGGCCCGCCGTCCGGCAAACCTTGGAAGCCAGGCGACTACAAGCCGCGTAATAATTACGCTACCCGGCCAGGACTCGAACCTGGAATAGAAGAACCAAAATCTTCTGTGTTGCCAATTACACCACCGGGTAAGGTGGATTCAGCACTTGGCCGGCGCGGGGCGCCAAAACTACGCCGGCCCGTTTTAACGGTGTCGCGGCAGGGGATTCGTCCGAGAGCCCGAACTTGCGGCCGCGACCTCGCAAGCCCGTTCCCGGCCCGGTTTTCCGGCATGTTCCGCCGTCTGGGCCGGGGCACTCCGTGCGGACGACACGACGCCCTGTGACAAAGCACCGAAGTTTACGCCCCCGGCCGGGGGCTGTCAATAGGGAAATCGAAATGCTGGTAATGTTCCGTCCGGTGAAATTCGCTTGACGAACTGGGTAAACGCTACTATTATGGTTTGGCAACTGTTAGGTGGTGTCGGGTGAGGATATCGACGAAATGAGATTAGGCAACGTACCACAGGCATTCCCATATCAGGGCAGCCTTGCATCGGACTACGAGCATTGTTGGCGTGCTCAACAGGGGCGGCAGCGCGAGCACTACAACTTTGTTCGCCGAGAGTTCAACTCCACTCATCGGGCCGAACTCCTTCTCTTCCTTCTTGCCCGGTGCGTCAAGGCCGCTATCCGGTACAACCGGCGCGGGGACTTCAACAACAGCCCCGATAACAGGCGAAATGGCATGCGCCCGGAAACCATGGCTAGGAACATTCATCTCGTCTCCGAGACCCTCGGGACTCAGACACGGACAACGTCTGAGGACTATAAGGTTGTTCTTGAGCAAGCCAAACCAACCGACTTTGTCTACATGGACCCCCCTTATCAGGGAGTTTGCACGGACCGCGATTCGAGATACGTCAAGGGCGTGGATTATGACGAGTTTGTAACCGAACTCGATAGACTCAACGCACGGCGAATCCCGTTCATTGTCAGCTATGACGGTCGAACAGGCGATAAGGAGTATGGCAAGCGCCTTCCCGACAGCCTAGGCCTCGTCCATGCGGAGGTGCTCGCGGGAAAGTCCACACAAGCTACGCTTCTGGGCCGGGACCACGAGACCTATGAGTCTCTCTATGTGTCTTCGGCCGCGATCCGCAACCTGGGGTCAGTTCCGCCTGAACTCCGGAGCAAGAGGCCGACCCTGACGTTATTCGCTTAGCGATTCAGACCTCTTGATATTAGCCCCTTGATGTACTCCCTCACGCTGATCCCTTTCTTCTTCGCCAAGCCCGCAAGGACCTTGAATTCTTCCACTTCCTCGCCCAGCCAGAATAAATCTATCCGGCGGCGCTGCTCCATGGCTATGTGGTCGTAATCTTCGGGATGGGCCCAAAACCCTCCGGAAAAGGTTTTGACATTGGGGAGGTGCGGAAGTATTTTTCGGGCTTAACTCTGCCGGCGGCGGAGATTGTCGGGGCGTTGGGCCAGGACGGCGCCTTGGCCGCGAGCCCGTCGGATTCTCTGCCGGCTTGCCGGGCTTCGAGTTTGCCGGCCCGTCGGTTTGCCGGCCCGTCGGTTTGTCGGCCTGCCGGTTTGCCGGCCTGCCGGTTTGTCGGCGCGTCGGCCAGAGCGGATCGATCAGGGCACGGAAGGCCGGCATGGGCAGAAGGCTCGTGGCTTCTGTTTCTGTGCGCCGGCCGGTGCATGTTTGTGGGAGCAGCCGTGAGCACATCAATGCGGAGCTTATGGACGCTGTTGCTGGTCGCGTCGGCCGGGCTGGCCCCGGCGGCGTGGGCCTCGGCCCAGGACGCGCAGCCCTCCACTCGCGTCGCCGACGTCCGGATCCAGGGCAACAAGCAGATGACCGTCAACGCGGTGCTCGTCTACGTCAGGACCCGCGCCGGCCAACCCTTCAACGAGGACGTGGTCAAGGCCGACGAGCGCAGGCTGCTGGAGACCGGGCGATTCGAGAGCGTGCTCGCCACGCGGACCAACACCGACAAGGGCGTGGTCGTGACGTTCGCCGTCGTGGAGCGCCCGCTGGTGGCGCTGGTGCGGTTCGAGGGCAACAAGGCGTTCAAGGCCGACGAGCTTGCCAAGGAGTTGACCTTCGGGCAGCACGATCCGCTCAGCGCATTTAACGTCGAGTCCGGGCGGATGGCGATCCTCAACAAGTACAAATCCAAGGGCTACCATTTCGCCTCGGTCACCGTCGACGGGCCGCTGCTGAGCGACAAGCGCGAGGTGGTCTACACGATCGTCGAGGGCCCCAAGGTCCTGGTCCGCAAGATCAGGTTCCAGGGCAACGATTTCTACAGCGCCTTCAAGCTCAAGCAGTCCATCGGTTCGTCGCAGCGGCTCTGGCCGTTCGTCGACGGCTACCTGGACACCGACCAGGTCGCCCAGGACGAGTTGACCATCCGCAACATGTACATCGCCGAGGGCTTCCTGGACTGCGAAGTGGGCCGGTTGCTGGATTTCAGCGCCAACCGCGAGGACGCCACGCTGACGTTCCTTATAAAGGAAGGCCCGCGATACCGGATCAACAAGGTCATCTTCGAGGGCAACAAGGTGTTCAGCGACACGGAGCTGGTCCGTCGGCTGAAGTTCGCCCAGGGCGAGTTCTTCACCGAGCTGACTCTCCGCCGCGACACCAAGAAGGTCGAGGACACCTACGGGGAACTGGGCTACATCAACGCCCGCGTCGCCACGAGGCGCCAGTTCCTCAACCCCACGGCCGAGCCGCCGGACTGGGCCAAGCCGCTGGGCAAGCCGGCGCTGCTGAACCTCGTCGTCACCATCCGCGAGGACGATCAGTACCACGTCGGCAAGATCGACATCCGCGGCAACACCGTCACGCGGGACCGCGTCATCCGCCGCACGCTCCAGGTGTTCCCCGAGCAGCTCTTCAACACGGTCGCCCTCGACGAGTCCAAGAACCGCCTGCTCGAAAGCCGGCTGTTCGAGGACGTCAACATCACCCCCGTCGGCGACAGGCCGGGCGTCCGCGACGTGATGGTCCAGGTGAAGGAAGGCCGGACCGCCGAGTTCGTCATCGGCGCGGGCATCAGCACCAACAGCGGCGTTTTGGGAACCATCTCGCTGACCCAGCGGAACTTCGACATGCTCGCCTGGCCGGACAGTTGGAGGCAGTTCATCCGCGGCGAGGCGTTCAAGGGCGCCGGCCAGACGCTGCGGATCGTGGCCGAGCCGGGCACCGAGATGAGCCGCTTCAACATCGAGTGGGAAGACCCCGCGATCTTCGACCTGTCCTACTCGGCCGGATTGCAGGCGTTCGTGTTCACCCGCCAGCGGGAGAGCTACGACGAGACCCGCTTCGGCGGCGTCGCCAGCCTGGGCCATCGCTTCAAGAGCCGCTGGTACGGCGAAGTGGCCGTGCGGGCCGAGGACGTGGTGATCGACAGCCTCGACAATGACGCGCCGCCGGAAGTCCGCGCGGTCGAGGGCTCGAACTTCCTGACGGGCGTCAAGTTCTCGGCCACCAAGGACAACACCGACAGCCGGTGGAATCCCTCGACCGGCGACCGCATCCGCGTCAGCGCCGAGCAGGTTCTCGGCGACTTCCAGTTCGTCAACGCCCAGGGCGAGTACCGCATCTACCGCACGGTCGGCGTCGACGCGATGGACCGCAAGCACATCCTCGCCGGGCGCGTGGCGGTGGGCAACATCTTCGGCGACTCGCCGGTCTTCGAGCGGTACTACGGCGGCGGCATCGGCTCGATCCGCGGCTTCAGGTATCGCGGCATCAGCCCGAGGTCCGCGGGCACCGACGAGCCCATCGGCGGAGAGTTCATGCTCTACGCCGGGGCCGAGTACTCCTTCCCCATCTTCGGCACAGAGGGCCAGCAGCTTCGCGGAGTGTGCTTCATCGACAGCGGCACCGTCGAGGAAGACCCCACGATCACCGCGTACCGCATCTCGGCCGGCTTCGGCCTGAGGTGGACCATGCCTATCTTCGGGCCGGTGCCGATGAGCTTCGACTTCGGCTTCCCGATCAGTAAGGACCCCCAGGACAAGACCCAGGTGTTCAGCTTCTCGCTGGGCTGGTCGTTCTAGTTTAGTGGCCGGTAGCCAGGAGTCGGCAGCCGGGAAAAGCAAACGGCGGAACACGTTATTGGGAACCGAGGCTGTCCGATAATTCATGTTAGCAGGGATGCAGGGGATACATAAGAGAAGTTTTTAGCAAAGATTAACGCTGATAGCAGGCCGGTTCATCAACATTGATTGGACCTGTCGGCGGCTCTTGTGGTTAGCAAAGGGCTAACAGCATTGCTTTTGAGGAAACAGGAGGCCTCCATTTGCGCTGATTGAGTTCCGCCCGTTTGGCTCACTGCCAAACTCCTGTTTCCTCAAAAGCGATGCACTCTTACCGCCGGGCGGGATCGCGGCAAATCCGGCAAGTTCCGAAACCTATCTGCGTTTATCCCGAAGGGACCGTCGGTCTGCGTTCATCATTGCAAGAATCTGCTGTTTCTTTTTATCCCCTGCATACCTGCCGAAATAATTATCGGACAGCCTCTACTACCTATTACCTTCTTTTCATCACGCAGTCTGGTGGAATCTTCGGCCGCGGTTTCGTATAATCGCACCCGCGCGGCAATGGCCGTCTGCGCAGGCTACACGGCGCAATAACGTGGATGAAGGTTGTCGGCTACCCCTCGATTCGGCTCGGGGTAAACCGGCTGTCGGCTACTGACTACTGGCTGCCAGAACAAGGAAGCACTGATGAAAACGTCACGCATCTACCTGCTTGCGATAATCGCCCTTGTGGGCATCGCCGCGTTTCTGACCAATTCCGTGGCCCAGCCGGCCGCCGGGCCAAGGGGCCAGATCGCCTTCTGCGACCTGGTGCTGGTCTTCAACAACTACCAGCGAGCCAAGGACTTGACCACCGAGCTCAACGAGCGCCGCAACGCCATCAAGGCCGAGAGCGACAAGCGGACCAAGGCGGTCGATACCCTTCGCATGGAACTGGAGAATTACAAGAAGGGCTCGCCGCAGTACGACCAGACGTTTAACGAGGTCACTCGGCAGTCGATTGAACTGGACGCGTATCTTCGCTATCAGGAACAGCTTGCGATCCGCGACCACCGCAGCCTGACCGAGGAGATGTACAAGGAGATCATCGCCGCCGTCGCCAAGGTGGCAGCCCAGCAGGGAGTCTCGGTGGTCATGCAGCGAGAGCAAGAGCAGCTCAACACCGAGGACACCAAGGCGATGCTCCAGCAGATATACAACCGCAAGGTGCTTTACTTCAGCGAGGCCCTGGACATCACCGATGCGGTTCTGACATCGCTGAACCAGGGCTACAAGGCCAGGAAGCCCGCCGGCCCCGCCGCGCCCGGCGGCCCGGCGACTCCGGCGCCGCGGTAGTGCGGCGCGCAGAATAGACGCTCCGAGAACATGGATACCCGGCGACTGACATTGCGGGAGGTGGGCGACATCGTCGGCGGCAGCGTCGAAGGCGACGTCTCGTTCGTCGTGGCGTCGATCGCCCCGCTCGACGAGGCCGGGCCGCGGGACCTGACGTTCGCCGACGCCCGCCACGCCAACGCCCTGGCCGAAAGCAAGGCCGGGGCGGCGCTGGTCGAGGCCGGCGCGGAGGCCGATTTTTCCGGCAGGCCCTTCGTCCGCGTCGCGAGCGTTCAGCAGGCGATATACCAACTGCTCTGCCGCCTGGCCGGACCGGAGGACCTGCCGGCGCCGGGGATCCATCCGGCGGCAACGGTTTCGCCCGGCGCGAAGCTGGGCCGGGACGTCGCGATCGGCCCTGGCGCGGTGGTCGGCGCTGGCGCCGCCATTGGCGACCGCACGGCCCTGTGCGCCAACGCGGTGGTAACCGCCGGCTGCGCGGTCGGTCAGGACTGCGTGCTGGCCGAGGGCGTAGTGATACGCAGCCGAAGCGTCGTAGGCAACCGCGTGCGGATCGGCCCCAACAGCGTGATCGGCTACGACGGCTTCGGTTTTCAGACGGTCGACGGCGTGCATCGCCGCTTTCCGCACATCGGCAACGTGGTCATCGAGGACGACGTGGAGATCGACGCCTGCTCGTGCATCGACCGCGGCAAGTTCGGCTCGACCCGGATCGGCCGGGGTGCGAAGATCGACAACCTGGTGCAGGTGGCGCACAATTGCCAGGTCGGCCCTGGCAGCATACTGGCCGGTCAGGTCGGCATTGCCGGCAGCGTGAAGATCGGGCGCTATTGCGTCCTGGCCGGTCAAGTCGGCGTGCGGGACAACATCACCATCGGCAACGGCGCACAGTTGGGGGCCCAGGCCGGCGTGATCCAGAATCTCCCCGCCGGCGAGAAATATGTCGGCACCCCGGCTCGTCCGGCCAGGGAGATGTTGCGGATATGGCAGTTGCTGCCGAAACTGCCTGATCTTGTCAAGCATGTCCGCGAACTTGAAACGAGGCTCGCAGCCCTTGAGTCCAGCAAAGCAGAAAACCATTGAAAGGCCGGCGGAGGTGACGGGCCTGGGCCTCTTCACCGGCCAGACCTGCCGCCTGAGGTTCACCCCGGCCCAGGCCGATTCCGGCGTCACGTTCATCCGGACGGACCTGCCGGCCCCCGCGCGGATCTCGGCCGACATCTCCAACGTCGGCAAGCGGGCACGCAGGACCAGCCTGATAAACGGCACGGTGCAGGTCGAGACGGTCGAGCACGTCCTGTCGGCCGTGTCGGGTATGGGAATCGACGACGTCGACATCGAGGTGTCGGCGGCTGAGACGCCGAGTTTCGACGGTTCGGCCCAGCCGTTCGTCGAGGCCCTCAAGCAGGCCGGCACGCGGGAACTGGACGCCGATCAGCGGGTGCTGGTCATCGACGAGCCGCTGACCGTCTCGCAGGACGACTCGACCATCGCGGCCCTGCCCGGCCCGGAGGACTGCCTGGACATTGTTTACGACCTGGACTACTCCGATACCCCTTCGATAGGCCGGCAGGTGGTGGCGTTTCGGCTGGACGGAGACGACTTCGCGACGAAGATCGCACCCGCGCGGACGTTCAGCCTCCAGGCCGAGGCGGCGGAGATGCAGGCCCGCGGCATCGGCTCGCACCTGACGCCCGCGGACGTGCTGGTTATCGGGCCCGACGGGCCGATCGACAACGCCTTCCGCTTCCCCGACGAGTGCGCCCGGCACAAGATATGCGACCTCGTCGGCGACCTGGCCCTTCTTGGGCGGCACGTGCGGGGGCGGATCGTCGCGCACCGCACCGGGCACGAGAACAACCACGCCCTGGTCCGCAAGCTCGTCAAGAGCCTCTCGCAGCGCCAGCGGGCCGCCGCCCTGGCCGGCGAGCCGGTGATGGACATCCGCAACGTGATGCGGCTGCTGCCGCACCGCTACCCGTTCCTGATGGTCGACCGGATCATCGAACTCGACGGCGACCGCAAGGCCGTCGGACTCAAGAACGTCTCGATAAACGAGCCGTACTTCCAGGGCCATTACCCAGGCCAGCCGATCATGCCCGGCGTGATGATCCTCGAGGCCCTGGCGCAGCTCTCGGGCATACTGCTGAGCCGCAGGCTGGAGCACACGGGCAAGGTCGCCGTCCTGCTGAGCATGGACCGCGTGAAGATGCGCCGGCCCGTCCGCCCCGGAGACCAGCTCATCCTCGAGGCCGAGCGGATCCACGTTCGCAGCCGCACCGGCCACTGCCGCTGCCGGGCGCTGATCGGGCCGGACGTTGCGGCCGAGGCGGAAATCAAGTTCATGCTCGTCGACGCCGAGCCGATCTGACCGGAAGAACGCCGAGAACACGCACATATGCCAGAGATATCCCCGCACGCGATTGTGGAGCCCACGGCCGAACTGGCCGACGACGTGGCCATCGGCCCGTTCTGTTACGTCGGGCCTCACGTCCGCATCGGCCCCGGAAGCCGGATCGCCAATAACGTCACGCTGCTGGGCCGCACGACTCTCGGCCAGAGGACCGAGGTGTTTCCGATGTCGGTT
>Ga0315282_10011663_pt1 | contig 13561 bp, 12 predicted proteins | sample YL17G07_20_MG_FD_203693 | JGI IMG/M metagenome (GOLD analysis project Ga0315282, IMG submission 203693) | Sediment microbial communities from Yellowstone Lake, YNP, Wyoming, USA - YL17G07_20 | ecosystem: Environmental > Aquatic > Freshwater > Lake > Sediment | place: USA: Wyoming | collected... | reverse complement strand
CTGACTCGTTCCACTTCCCGCACAATATTCATTTATGTAAATGGACGTTTTGTGAAAGACAAAATGCTCACCATATCTGTAAATAGGGCCTACTCGGGTTATCTGACCAAGGGAAGATTTCCGATAGTGCTTTTATTTGTAGATCTTCCTCCTACGCAGGTGGATGTCAATGTGCACCCTGCAAAGCTGGAACTTCGATTTCGCGATGCTCTTCTTGTTCAACGTACGGTTATTTCAACCATTGAACGGGCTTTGACATACAGGCTTGGTATGCCGGGTCGAAGAAGTGTGGTGATTCATCAGTCGCCATTGGAAAAAGGCGAACCTATTGCCTCGCAAGCATCTGCCGATCCGTCAAAAGCTGCTATTCGTTTTGGCGAACCGCTTCAGGAACCGTTGATCAGAACCACTCCAAAACCCATGACGAAGTTTTTCGATTTATCAGCCGGAGAAGATCCGCTGGCATCAACAGAAAATGTGACGCATTCTCCGGTTAAAGAGCCAATTGACTATCCGCAAACCGGATTTTCTGCGCTGAATATTGTCGGTCAATTGCTGGCTACATATATTGTATGCGAGTCATATTCTCCTAATGAGGGACTTGTTTTAGTGGATCAACATGCCGCCCATGAAAGAATCTTATTTGAGGCTCTGCTGGAAGGTTATCAAAGGGCTTCAATTGAAGTGCAAAGACTTTTGTTGCCGGAGACGATTGAGCTTGGCGCCGGAGATTCACATGCTTTAAAAACTTTGGCGCACAGATTGTCGGAGGTCGGAATAGAAATTGAGCACTTTGGCGGCGCTAGTTGGCGCGTCATGGCGCTTCCTTCTTTTATGCCGGTCAGCGAAGGCAAGTCGTTGATCATGGAATTGATTGATGAATATAGGCAGAATGGCATGCCGTCAGATGCGGATAAGCATATTAAACGAATCGCATCGGTCGCTGCATGCCATGGGGCTGTGAGGGCAGGGCAGGTATTGCCTGTAATTCAAATGAGGCGTATTTTGCAAAGGCTTGATCAATGTAAGGAACCGGGGCGTTGTCCTCATGGAAGGCCTACATTTCGGGAGATGACAAAAGAACAAATTGAAACGCTTTTCGGGCGGCGGTAGTTTTATTGCGAGGGGACAGGTGACATCGGCAAAAGCAAAAGATTTGATTGAGCGCATGCTATCCGGAGATCGGAAAGCATTGGCGCGTTGCATTACCAAAATAGAGAGCAACGATCCGGATAAAAATGAGATCTTGGAGGAGATTTATCCGCGCACCGGTTCGGCTTACATTATCGGTTTTACCGGACCGCCGGGCGCAGGAAAAAGCACTATTGTTGATAGAATCGCACAAGAAGCGCGTGCCTCAAACCGGACAATCGGGATTATCGCTATTGATCCGTCCAGCCCTTTTTCCGGCGGCGCTCTTTTAGGCGATCGTATACGTATGAACCGCCACGCGATGGACAAGGGAGTTTTTATTCGAAGCTTGGGTTCGCGGGGGCATCAGGGGGGCCTTTCGCGCAGCACGCGTGAAGTGGTCCACATCATGGATGCCTTCGGTTTCGAGCTAGTTATTATAGAGACTGTAGGAGTCGGTCAAACCGAACTCGATATTATGGAGGTGGCCCATACGACCGTAGTAGTTTTTACTCCCGAATCGGGAGATACGATACAAACCATGAAGGCAGGGTTAACGGAAATTGCGGATATTTTTATCGTCAACAAATGCGATCGGGAAGGCGCCGATAAGATGGCTCGCGAGCTTGAGTCCATGTTGTCTTTGCGCGATCCGGCCGATTGGTCGATTCCGGTTTTAATGACCAATGCTCTCGATGGCAATGGAATAGATAGACTCTTTAATATGATTTTTTCACATTTCGAATATCTTGAAAGAAGTGGGCGGATGGTGGCTTCGCGTTCAAAAAGATTGGCTGAAGAGTTCACTCAAGTGCTGGTGAGCAGAGTCGCAGATTCGATAAAGCAAGGGATACTGACTCACGATGCTTTGTTCAAGTTGGCGGCGCAGGTCTCCAAAGGTCGATTAAACCCTTATGCCGCGGCTCGGCTTGCTTTATGTGATCCGGGGATCATCTCACTTATATTGAATGAAGGAGGATGTTCATGAAATTCGTTTTGAACAGACTATCCCCGGCAATATGGTTGACCTTTTTATTATTATTTTTATTCACGGCCTGCGTTGAGGAAAGATTAAAGGGCGGGGCGACGCCACAAGATATCAATCCGCCCATGCCGCCTGATTACTTTTGGGGTTTGGTTTATGACGACTCCATAGAGATTCATTGGGAAATGGGTACTGTTCAGGAAAGCCGGTTCAATTCAGACATAGCCGGAGCCTTAATCGTAAGAGGCAAAGAGCAGGAGCCTCAGGCAGTCCCGTATTTTGGCCAGCGTTATCACATTGGCGATCAGCTAGGATATGGACAAGTCATTTTTTCCGGTCCAGGCGATACTGCGACAGATTCTGACGTCCAGGTTGGAGTCACATATTATTATGAGATATTCGCTTATGACGATGTGCTGAATTACGCTGATTCAAAATTATTTGAGGCGACGCCGGGCTCGCTTATCGAACCAAGATTATCTCATGTTCAGATATTAATGCCGAACCAAACGGTTTTTATTGCCGGCGGAATCGGAGGCCATGGACCTTTGAACTCAGGAGAAATCTTTTATCCCCAACAACAAGCGTTTAGTCGTTTGACAACTACTTTGAACGAATCGAGATTCGGTTTTTCAGCCACTTTACTTCAAGATGGCCGAATATTACTTGCCGGCGGTTATGAAGAAGGATTTACCAAAACATTGGATTCCGCAGAAATATTTGATCCATCCGATAAAACATTTACTCAAATAAAATCCAAAATGAATTTTGGCCGGGCCATGCATTCAGCGACTCTCCTGGATGATGGTCGCGTATTCTTTGCGGGCGGTATCAGTGATGCCAATGTATTAAGCTCTTGTGAAATGTTCGATCCAATGCTTGAAGAGTTCGTTTTAACCGAAAAGTCTCTCGCTCATCCAAGATATTCGCACTCGGCTAATTTAATCGATGCGAACTTAGAAGAAGTGGTTTTGATTGCAGGCGGCCTGGATGGATTTGAAAGTCTATCATCCGCTCAACTCTTTCATCCTACTTCTCTTATTTTCACCGATGGTTTCGGAGTCGAGGGAGCAGAAATTTCTATGATCAAAGGGCGTGCCTCGCACACAGCATCATTGCTTTCGTCCGGCCAAGTACTGCTTGCAGGCGGATACATCGGCAGTATGGATATAGGCGATGTAACTGAAACGGCCGAAATATATGATCCGGAATTGGGCGGATTCCTGCAATCTTCACCCATGTATTCGGCCAGATCAGGCCACTCCAGCATTGTATTGGACGATGGTACGGTTCTTATAGTCGCTGGAATTTCTCATAACTTCGAGATTCTCAATCAAATGGAGAGATTTGATCCGATAGCGAATCAATTCAATGCTGCGGGCTCGTTAAAATTTGCTCGAACTGTTTTAGGCGCTTCTCTTTTACCGGATGGGACCGTGCTGATTACAGGCGGCAATACATCGTCCGATATTTTTTCTCCCCTTGCGGTCAGTGCAGCCGAGATTTATGACCCCATCGTCTCCAGCAGTATTGTGGTTGGAGCAAAATAAGTACAAGCATGTCGGATACTGATACGCGACCGCACATAGTTGTAATTGTGGGCCCCACTGCTGTCGGTAAGACGGATTGCGCAATTCGCCTTTCTCAGGAATTTTATGGCGAAATTATCAACGCTGACAGCATGCAAGTATATAAAGGCATGGATGTCGGAACGGCTAAACCGGATGCGAATCAACAGAAAATCGTCCGCTTTCATTTGATCGATGTAGTCGAACCGGATCAGACTTTTTCAGCCGGCGCCTTTGCCGTCAAAGCCAAACAAACTATTTCCGATATTCTCCAGCGCAGGAAAGTACCGATTGTATGCGGCGGCACCGGACTTTATTGCAAGGCTTTGTTATCCGGTATTGTGCGTACTCCAAGAGCTGATTATGGTTATCGAGCGAAGTTGGAATCTATGGAAGACGCCGCCCTCGGTGCGCTTTATCAAATGCTTGCGGATCTTGATCCTGATAGGGCCCGTGAACTTAAAAAGAGAGATAAGCTGAGAATAATAAGAGCTTTGGAGATTCTTCATTTGACCGGTACGAAAATGAGCGAGCTCACCTCCTCCCATGGATTTAGGGATATATCTTACTCCTCAATAAAAATCGGATTGTTTCTTCCCAAATCCGAACTTGAACAAAATATTCGGGTAAGAGTGGATAAAATGTTTGCCAAAGGATGGATTGAGGAGGTGATTAAATTAAGAGAAATCGGTTATGATTCCGGCTTGCCATCCATGAAGGCATTGGGCTATTCGCAAATTAGCGATCTGATCGAAGGAAAAATTTCACTTGAGGAAGCCAAGGAGAAGATTGTTTCGACGACCAAAAAGTACGCGAAAAGACAGTTTACTTGGTTTAAAGCCGATCATGACATCGCTTGGTATAAGTATCCGGATGATTATGAGAAAATCAATCAAATTTGTAAAACATTCCTTTTAAAATAGGCCAAATCGGGATGAGTCGGATATATTGTTGCTCAAATTCTCAAGATAAGGTATAAAATCGCGGCTATAATCCCGTCAGTTTTTGGGGGGCAAAAGGATGATATTCGATTCTTTGTTCGGGATGTTCTCGAACGACTTAGCCATTGATCTTGGGACTGCCAACACATTGGTCTATGTCAAAGGCCGGGGAATCGTGTTTTCTGAGCCCTCCGTCGTGGCAGTTCAAAAAGATTATCGAGGCATGAAGCGCGTACTGGCTGTCGGCAAGGAAGCCAAAATGATGGTTGGCAGGACGCCGGGGCATATTATAGCCATAAGACCGATGCGCGAGGGAGTAATTGCCGATTTTGAAGTAACACGCGAAATGCTGCGGTATTTCATTCGAAAAGCCACTCATTCCAGGACCCTTGTAAAGCCGAGAATTATTATCAGCGTTCCTTTTGGTATTACGGAAGTTGAGAAGAGGGCGGTTCGGGAAAGCGCTATGTCCGCAGGCGCCAGAGAAGTGTACTTGATTGAAGAGCCAATGGCGGCGGCTATTGGAGCGGGGTTGCCGATCACAGAGCCGACCGGCAATATGATCGTGGATATCGGCGGTGGGACCACAGAAGTAGCCGTTATATCCTTGGCGGGTATCGTGCTTAGCCAATCCGTGCGCGTTGCAGGCGATAAAATGGATGAAGCGATCATTCAATACATGAAAAGAAAGTACAATCTTCTCATCGGCGAAAGCACGGCCGAACGAATAAAAATGACGATAGGCACTGCTTATCCTACTGATGAGATTCTTACCATGGAAGTGAAAGGCCGGGATCTTGTCGCAGGGATTCCCAAGACAGTCGAGATCAATTCTGATGAAATTAGAGATTCGATGATTGAACCGATCAACACCATAGTGAATGCTGTTAGAGTGGCGTTGGAGCGCACACCTCCGGAACTGGCCAGCGATATCGTAGATAAAGGCATTGTACTGGCTGGAGGCGGCGCGCTGTTAAAACATATCGATATTTTGCTTCGTGAAGAGACGGGATTACCCATAACAATTGCTGATGATCCGTTGGCTGCTGTAGTTTTGGGTACCGGAAAAGCCCTCGACGAGATCGACCTCTTGCGTCAGGTGGCCATTCAGAGCTAGAAAGCGCATTTAAGTATGTTTCTATGTTTTATATTCCATTTTATTCCATTTCCATGCCTGAGTGAGACCCCATGAGGGGCCAATTGCAAGGGACATGAGAGGATTTCTCTATAGATATAGGGTTTTGATTCTTTTACTGCTGCTTGCGATGGTGGGCATGCATTCGTTGTCTCTCCATCTTGCCGGTAAGCCATCTCCCGGGCCGGTCGGTAAAATTATTTTGGACATCTGGGCTCCGATAATCAAAGTAACCAGCTACCCTTTGAGCAAAATCTCAAAATTTTTTTCTTCTTATTTATTTTTAGTGAACGTGAAGGAACGAAACCAGGTTCTGGAAAGAGAAAACAGCGCTCTCAAAGCAGAATTGGCGCGTGTGCGCGAAAGCGAGCTTGAAGGCATACGATGTCGGGAGATGCTGGGTTTTTCGCAACTTATTCCCAAGCAGCTTGCAGCGGCTCGAGTAATAAGTCGTTCACTTTTTTCCGAGTTTCGAACTGTAGACGTAGACAAAGGCACTTATCATGGGGTTCAAGAGGGAATGGTGGCTATGGCCCCGTCGGGACTTGTTGGATATATATCAAGTTCCTCCACATTAACATCAAAAGTCCGGTTAATTACCGATGTGAAAAGTGCGGTAGACGCTGTTATTCAGAGAACGAGAGCAAATGCGATTGTAAAAGGATACAATTCAAATTTATGTGTGCTCAAATATTTGGATAACCCGTTGGATGTGATTCAAGGGGACATGGTAGTGAGCTCCGGGATGGGAGGAGTGTTTCCAAAGGGAATTCTGGTAGGGACGGTTTCTGAAGTGAAAAAGAGTCCGGAAGGGGTCCTTGTGGAGATTTTTCTAAAACCATCAGTAGACATGGAAAAACTTGAGGAACTTTGGATCGTACCGAAAATGTACGAGACAGAGGGTAATAAAAAATGATCAAAATGTCCTCACTTTTCCTAATAGCCTGCATATTGCTTTTAATCCAAGCGATGGTCAAAACACTTTTTCCGGAGGTGCAGGTCGTCCCTGACATGGCTCTGATTTGCGTGATGTATTTTGGCGTATATCAGACAGGCGTAGCCGGATTGCTGTCGTCATTTGTTTTGGGCTATCTTGCAGATGCTACTTCCGGCGCGCCTGATGGTCTGATGGCCTCCAGTTATTGTATGGTATTCATTCTCGTAAGACTCTTGGGTCGTACATTTTATATGCGTTCAAGATGGTTTCAGATCATTTTGGTGGGAGTGATGACAAGTTTTTGGAGAGGCTCTTGTTATGCTTTGCTTACCTGGTTTCCAGGTGGAATGGAATATGCCGCACTGGTTTTTTCCGATTTTATTTACCGCATCCTAGTGAATATTTTATTTGCGCCGATAATTTTTTCCATCCTCTTTCGAATCGACGAATTGACCACGAAAGACTATCAAAGTCGAATGGTTACCTATAGGATTCATTAAATCCGTGGATCTTGTCACAATATATGAAGAGAAACTTAAAGCGAAACTCGGCGCCTTCCTGGCGTTCGCGCTGGTGGTTTTTGCAATCCTTATCGGAAAGCTTTGGTATCTCCAAATTATCAAAGGTCATGAGTTGCAACGAAAGGCCGAGGTCAACAGGATCCGCATACATCGAGTCGCAGCGCCTCGCGGGTTGATTTACGACAGAAATCACAGGTTATTAGTGGATAATAGACTTAATTATGTCGTTTACTTTAATCCTAATGTCCTGCCACCCGATGAAAGACAGCCTTTCCTGGAGGATATCTGTGCAAAATTAAATGTGGATTTTGAGTATATCAAGAAACGCTTTCAAGCTATGACAAGTGGATTGAGATTCATCAAAATCAAATCAGGCATAGCACGGGAAGAACTTGCAAAAATTCAAACCTGGGACATGGAATATCATGGCGAATACCCGCTCGAGATAGAAGAGGAGACAAAAAGAGAGTACCCCTTGGGAAAATTTATGGCTCATTCCTTGGGGTTTTGCGGTGAGATCGACAAACAACAGCTTGAGAGCCCTGAATATGTCGATTATCGGCCTGGTGATCTTGTTGGGAAAATGGGCATCGAAGCCACTTATGAAGCGGATTTAAAAGGCATATATGGCAAAGAAAGATTTGAAGAGGATGCAAATCGAAACAAGATCCGGACATTGGATAGCGTTTCCGCCAAACCTGGAGATAACCTTGTCCTTACAATAGATGTGGATCTGCAAAAGGCTGTGATGCAAGCTTTTGGGGATACTGCAGGCGCCATTGTGGCTCTGGATCCGCGAAACGGTGAAATCCTGGCCTTGCTCTCTAATCCGTCATTTAATCCCGAAATTTTAAGTCCGCCTGTTGATCCGAAACAATGGCAGCAGTTGCTGGATGATCCGAAAAGCCCGTTGATGAATAAGGTGATTGCCGGACTATATCCACCGGGGTCTACGTATAAAGTCGTAGCAGCATTAGGCGGTTTAGAAGAAGGTACCATCACCACTAGAACAGTCCATTTGTGCCCCGGTTTTTGGAATTTTGGCGGAAGACAGTTCAATTGTCATAGCTCAAAGGGACATGGTGAAATAGCACTCCATAGAGCCGTAGTGCAATCCTGTGATGTGTTTTTCTATCATGTGGGTCATGATCTGGGCATTGATAATCTTGCAATCTATGCGCGTGAATTGGGGTTTGGCGAAAAAACCGGCATTGATATTGACAGCGAGAAAGAAGGGTTGGTTCCGACCAGAGATTGGAAATCGCGCGTAAAAAAGGAAAATTGGAGCCCGGGAGAAACGCTGCTTTGCGCCATCGGTCAAGGATATAGTCTGGTTACTCCTCTCCAAATGGCGGTCGCATATATGACCATCGCGAATCATGGTTACAGATATAGACCTAAAATTGTTTTGCGGATCGAAAGCAGGGATGGGAAAGTTGTTAAAAAGAATGAACCGGAATTGATGGCAAAATCCAATATCAAAGAACACAGCTTTGATTTGGTCCAAAAGGCATTGATCGGCGTTGTAAATGAGGATGGCGGTACCGGCGGAAGGGCCAGAATGGATTCTATATTGGTAGCTGGAAAGACCGGGACTTCACAAGTCACCGGCATGGGAAAACACAAAATAAAAAGCAGTTCATTACCTTATGAACGACGTGATCATGCATGGTTTGTATGTTATGCTCCGGCCGAAAATTCTGAGATTGTCGTGGCGGTTTTGGCGGAACATTCCGGGCATGGGGGGGTAGTCGCCGCCCCAATAGCGAGACAAGTTTTAAGCGCATATTTTTCGATTAAGCGACAAAGAGAAAAAGGTATTGTGCAGCCAATTGTCGATATTGCACCGCCTTCACCCTCAGAAGCTAAAGGAAATGAATTGGATTGAAAATTCGTCAGTCATACAACATTCGAGAATTTGGCGTACCTGAACGCAGCCCCGGGGCCGGCCGTATCGACCGGAGATTGCTTTATAATTTCGATTTCTTGCTCATGTTCTTGATTATTATTTTGACAACCGCAGGCATGGCTAATTTGTACAGCGCAACAGCCGTAACGGACCTGGGTCTCTTTCGATCTCAAATAAGCTGGCTGCCGGTTTGCGTAGGAGTAATGATCCTATTCTTTTCAATCAACTATACGCTTCTTGAGGGAATGACTTATCGAATCTATTTAGTCGTGTGCGCGTTGCTTTTGGCAGTTGATTTGACGGGTTATACTTCACATGGGGCACAACGATGGTTGAATATAGGTCTCTTTAAACTCCAACCTTCTGAATTTGCAAAGATTGCCCTGGTTTTGGCTCTGGTGCAATATTTTTACAATAATCCGAATGTCAAAGGTTATTCTTTAAGAGAAGTTTTGGCCCCTCTTGGTTTACTTATATTACCGTTCCTCATGGTAATTAAACAACCGGATTTGGGTACGGCCGGGCTGCTGATTTTAATTGCTTTTACGCTTTTTATTTATGTCGGGGTTCGAAAGAGCGTATTACTATGGATTGCTGTAGTGGGTTCTGGTTCATTGCCGATTCTTTGGTTTTTTATTTTAAAGGCTTACCAGAAAACGCGAATTCTGACATTTTTTAATCCCGATAAAGACCCGCTCCGAACAGGTTACCACATCAAACAATCCCTAATTGCAGTCGGATCGGGCAGGTGGTTTGGGACCGGATATCTAAAAGGAACTCAAAGCGGTTTAAGATTTTTGCCCGAACAACATACGGATTTTACCTTCTCCGTATTTGCTGAAGAATGGGGTTTCGTAGGTAGCGTATTGCTATTGTTATTATTTCTAGCGCTGATCGGACGGGCGCTTATCATCGCAAGCCGAAGCAAAGATCGATTTGGAACTCTATTAAGCGTTGGCATAGCAGCCTTAATTTTTTGGCAAGTCGCAATAAATGTCGGGATGTGTCTGGGAATTTTCCCTGTCGTAGGGGTCCCATTGCCTTTTTTCTCATATGGACGATCGGCCTTGTTGACGATATTCATTTCAGCAGGATTGCTGTTGAACATTTCATCCCGTCGTTTCATGTTTTGATCAATCGTCAATAAATTGGCTTCAAATTGACGGTTTGCTGGCCTTTTTTCATGTCAGAAGACAGCGATAGAACATATCTTTTTCAGTAAAAACACTGATAAATTAATAAGTTGCGAAGAATCAGGAATAATTGGAAGAGTTTTTGAATAGCTTATTAACGGATATTAAAAAAGAGGGCAGATAAGACATTGAATAAATCGAAAATGACGGCTGTCTTACTACTTGGAATGGTATTTTGCTATGTTTTTTCAGCATCATCTCGGCAAACCGCTCCCCGGATAAAATCATGGAATAGCCATATTCGGTCCGGATGGAATTTGCAGGATGATGCGGACGATGATTCCGGAGATGACGATTCTGCAACAGACGATGATTCCAGCAATGATGATACATTAGATGACGATTTAATCGATGACGATATCGAGGACGACGATTCGGATGATGATTCGTTAAATGATGATTCAGCTGACGATGATTTTACTGACGATGATTCTGCTGATGATGATTGCGAAGATGCAGGAGACGATTCCGGTGACGACGATTCAAATAATGATGATTCGTATAATGACGATTCTGAGAATGAAGATGAATGGGACGATGATTTCTTTGATGACGATGAAACAGGGGATGATGAGTCGTCTGATGATGACATAGCTGACGATGACACGTGGAATTATAATTCCGGCGGGGGAGCGTCACGCGGATGGGGAGGGAATTATTCCTATGGATCTGGCCTTGGATGCGGCTGTTATTGATTATCTGATTTGGACAGGCTTTGCGGGAGTCATTTCAGTTTGAGCGTCCGATGATTTTATTTTCGATGTCGATTCTGAATTTTTATGTTGGCAAAAATCCAGTTGTTTCTGGAGATTTTCTTTGTCTTCTTGGCATGAAACTAACTGAATCCTGAGCAAATTGACTTCTTTTTCAAGCTCTGAAATTCTTTGCAACGTCATTAAATCATCCTGACCCATCGGCTTGAACGGCGAAGCTGCGATGGTCAAAAGGGCAGACAAAAGCAAAAGAAAAAACAAATAGTATGGTTTCATTTTCTCCTCCTAAATTTAATGAAATATTAGCACAATTTTTTAATGACTTATCCGCAAACATTCGGTATATCATTCGTTTGATTTGACAAGGAATTTGTTCTTAATATATAAAATTAATAATTATTTATCCGAAATAGTGTTGATCGGGTGAAGAAAGTTCACTCATTAAGAAAGGGGAACTGAATATGAAAATGTCGAGTTGGCTTTTTGTTATCGCAATATTGTTGGCCATAGCGTCTCTCGTAGTTATTTCTTGCAGTAAGGGTGATGATGACGACAATGGCAAAAATAATGGAAATGGAAATGGAGATGACGATGGCGGTTCCGACGATGATGATGCCAGTGGTGACGATGATGGAACCCCTGGGGATGACGACGCATCGGGAGACTGCGAAACCGTCACAAACGAATTCAACTCATGTGTAACAAACTGCGGTGGCGATTGGGAATGTTTGATGGGTTGCTACAATACCTATTACGAAGCAATGCTTGAGGCATGTTTCGGTTCATGCGGCGTGGCATGTTATAACACATTTTCCGATTGCATTAGTGGTTGTGGAGAAGACTACAATTGCGCCTCTCAATGCGCGACCGATGCGTATAATTGCATAATGGGTTGTGTTTGATAAATAATAAAACCCGAATAAAAAGCAGCCCTGGGATGAAATATCTCAGGGCTGTTATTATTTTATTGCACTAATTTTTTAATTTTTAGAATTGGTTAATGAATACTTTTCGATAGAAAATCCCGGGGGAAGAGACTGGCCATAGAGCACGTATAAGGTAAGCCTTTTCACAGCAAGAAAGATCTCCCATAAGTGTCCCTGCCCCCGGGGATACTTAGGTTTGTTATTTATCCTATCATTACTGCTACTCAGGTCAAGAATAAAATTTCCAGATAATGCATATGATTTATTTGCCTTTGGACCAAGGGTAAATACTTCTAAAATAAGAAGCAAAAAGTTTAAAGTCTTATTTTAGTTGAATAATGCCGAGCATTTCGAGTGTAAAAATTATACGCAGCATATCGGTAGATTTTTGAGAGGATTTCGCTAATAGCTGAGCGATGGAAGTTTCTCCGTCAATCAAGGCAAATGAAGTCAAATCTTCTTCTTTCCATTCAATTTTTCCGGCGGTTTCAAGACGATCTTCCACTTTTTCCACTATGCAGTCTTTCACAGTGGAATAGAAATTTTCTATTGCATTTGCCGCGATGTAAAAAGTGGCTTGATAAACCGGATTTTCTATTTCCATGGGAGGCCGTTTGATTTTTTCTAAGAAACTCTTATCTTCCATAAACTCATATCGCCCCGACTTTTCCTTTAGCAAAGCCGATAGCCGTTCGCTGACTTCAGAAATAAGATAATATGCCAAGTCTTTTTTGGTAATCGCCCCGGCTTCAACCAACAATTTACCGAGCGTGGTGCTTAGACTTTTCGCCTTGAGTTCCATATCATTCAAGGTTTTTTCGTCGAGCTTTTTATCTCGGATAAGCAAAGCTTGGTATGTCTCTTGCGGATTATTCGATGCGACATATATCGGATAGCCATCATGCAAATAAAGGGTGTGTGAATATTTTGATCCGCTCACTTTCAGGGTGCCGGTAAGTTTGCGTTTTTTTAAATGATGGATCAATTCAAACAGAACGGTTTCGGAGATTTCATCTTTCGTTGGAGGTCCGGGAGCTTCATGTTGGTTGTTACCCGACAACTTTCGGGCTTTTGTTCCCAACTGCGGCTTGGCAATTTTTAAAAGCCCTGAAATTTTTTCAACAAGTTCCAGTAAATTTAGGGGCTTGATCATATAGTCATCAGCCCCATACTTTTCTTTTGCCTCTACCCGAAGGCTGTAGGATTTGTATAGTGCGCTGATCAAAATTACAGGTACTTTATTTTCGGATTCTTGCTTGATCATCTGACAAAGATTGCGGCCGTTGATTTTAGGCAGAAGAACATCGGAGACCACTAGATCCGGGTGTATTTCACGAAATTTTTCCAATCCTTCCTGGCCGTCTTTTACAGAATAGACATCAAAATTATATGCAGCAAGGAACTCACAGATAATATCTCGGTTGTCGGTGTTATCTTCTACTAGAAGAATTTTTTTCATTTCAAACTACCTATCAATTATTTTGAGCGAAGCCTTCATCTACCTGTATTTGCGAAATACGATTCCGGCCTGCTTCCACAGCATTATATAAAGCTTGATCCGCTAATTCCAAAACTTTTTCAAAGGGAATTTTGCTGGAACTG
>Ga0315282_10011662_pt1 | contig 13561 bp, 26 predicted proteins | sample YL17G07_20_MG_FD_203693 | JGI IMG/M metagenome (GOLD analysis project Ga0315282, IMG submission 203693) | Sediment microbial communities from Yellowstone Lake, YNP, Wyoming, USA - YL17G07_20 | ecosystem: Environmental > Aquatic > Freshwater > Lake > Sediment | place: USA: Wyoming | collected... | reverse complement strand
TTAAACCAATCATCCGAGTTCCCGTATCTCTTTGTGCGGCTAGTACAGGTTTTGTTACCGTTGAGCATTTTATCATGCCATTCTTGCTGGAAGGGGATAGTTATTTGCTCTGACATTACTCATCCTCGCTTTTGTGATACTTCATCCTTAATTCCAGGTCTTTTAGAACATTTTCGAGGCTCTTTTTTACATCTTCAAGAGATGAGCCAGGGCGAATTAGTGTTATAGTGATAGCATTGGATAAGCAAGCAACATCACCCACGAACCCTTCTTCCCTAATATCGTCTGGGATATAGGCAAGACCTGAGTTGGGGTTAATCTTTATCGTTGGCTTCATTTTGCCTGCACCATCTTTATAAGATTTATGAAGATTTTTTATAGTTGGTAATAGCCTAACATAGCTCATTGAACTATGCAAATCTATCTATAGTTATTTATGCTGATTCTCAAGCATTTAGAGCAATTTTCTAGTTATGAGAACTTACTCAAACGTCACTTTCCGCTGTTTTTCTCACTCTAGCTCGTTTTCTCTTTGCTTGACAGAAGCGTTAAAATGCTGTATGATGGTATCATAACTACCATAATAAAGAGGTGTTGTTATGAACCTGAATAGAGCAGAAACCATGGCTAAGGGTCTGATAAAGAAATTAGAACCATTCTGCGACCGAATGAAAATAGTAGGTGACATTAGACGCAGGAAACCTGATATTGATAATATTGATATTCTTTTGGCTCCAAAGAGTACAGAGCCATTTGGACTAATGATGAAGCTCGTTGAGTTAGGCTCTACTGATGGCATGAGGGTTAGCAATAAGAAAACATTAATCCTAAAGGATGATTTCGGAGAGATAAAGGCTAATCTTTGGTTTACTTCTCTTGATGATTGGTCAGTAATGTTACTAATAAAAACCGGTGGGAGTAGAACCATTAAAAAGATAGAAAAACTATGTGATAGTAAAAAATTAGCATTATCAGTTAGTAATGGTATTATTTATGATGAAAATGGTAGGAAAATACCATTTGAAAAAGAGGAAGATATTTTTAAGTTATTAGAGATACCATTTATCGAAGCAAGCTGGAGAGAGTGATGAAAGACTGCCAAGTGATTGTAGATATTGCTTCTGAGCCATTAATGAGGCTTTTTCGGGAAGAGACTGAAAGAATGATGAAGCACCGTTTGTGTAAAGATAAACCATGTTTAATACCCTGCTATAAGGCAAGGCAACACGTAGCAATGATAGTAAATTATTGTTGGCAGAAATATGCCAAGTTAAATTAGGAGAAACTAATGCCTCGTCTGCCAGTTTATTTAGACCAACCAGTAATTGATAGGTTGAAGAAATACACCACTAAAAAATATGGTAAACGTAGGGCGTTATCAATTGCAGTACAATTAGCGGTTATTGATTACTTGAATAAAGAGGAGATTAAGAGTGCCAGGCAGAAATAAAGCTCCAGTTCAAGATAGTAAACTTTTTGATGTTGGTCTTGATGGTACTGTTAAAACCGAGTGGGAAATGCCAAAGGGTAATATACCATCAATAGAGCTTATCCAATTAACGGAAGAAGAATTAAAGTTAATGGGTTGGGATGAGGATGATGTTCTTGCGGAGCAAGTGGTGACCGAGAGAGATTGTGCAAAGGATATGGTTTGCTGGCAGTTTTTACAAAGAAAAGAATATGATGAGGGGAAAAGAGTAGAACAGGGTGAATTGCTACCAGAGGAGTTCAGCCTTGAGCTTAAAGATACTATTCTTAGACCAATAACAAGAGAGGTGGCAAAAGAGTTTATTGAAAAGTATGAATGGTTGGGGAAAATAGGTGTTATGAAATTTGCTTACGGTTTATATTTTTCTTATAAATCTGGTATAGGCGGTAAACTAGGAGGGGTTGCTTGTTTTAGTCCTACCACTACATGGCAGGCATCTGTAAGTATTTGTGGTGAAAAATATAAAGATAAAGTAATCCTACTAAGTAGGGGCGCATGCGCCAATTGGTGCAAACCTAATACCAACAGCCATCTTATTTCTGAGGTTCTTAAAGCAGTTGAACGGGATACTGAGTACCGTATTGTTCTTGCTTATTCCGATAGACGTGCAGGTGAGGTTGGAACAGTATACCAAGCAACAAATTGGTTATTTATAGGTCTTGGTGCCACAGGTTTTGACAACGTTCCTGCCAATCTGGTTAATACTAGCGACATGGGGTTTCATACGAGAGGGTTACCGAAGGAGCTTAAAAGTGCTCAAAGATTGAGAGATGCAGGTATGGAGGTTTTAAAAGTGCCCCGGGCAAATAAATGCAGATACATCACTTTCGTAGGCTCAAGAAAAGAACGAAAAGAATTAATGGCTGCTCTGCGGTGGAAACCTATCGAATATCCCAAGAGAGAAGATTTTATGAAATCTGGTTGGCAAAAGAAGTTTAAGGCAATCCCCAGGAGAACATAAATGGATATTAAGACAGATTTTATACCAAAGAATGGTGATAGAATAAAAGCTCCTCGTAGTTTAACTGGATATATGAGATGGTATCAGTTTATTGTTTGTCCTAGTTGTGGATTAGGTAGATGGATGGCGGATAATGTGGTGAAAAGACCTTGCTTTACCGGTAAGTGTAAATTGTGTTCCGATAAGAGTGTAGCAGACCATTTGCCCATAGGTGATAAAAGGGCTGATTGGAAGGGTGGTAGATGTAAGAGAAAGGGTGGTTATATTTATGTTCGCATTTACGATTCTTCGCCGTATTTTTCAATGGCAAGAAAACGTCATGGTTCACATTCCGGATACATTCCTGAACATAGATTAGTAATGGCGGAATATTTAGGGAGACCTCTCGAATCCTATGAACTTGTTCATCATAAGGGAGCAAAATATCCAAAAGGTACTGATGATGATAGAGCGGATAATAGAATTGAGAACCTTAGATTGGTTAATTTATCAAATCATCAGGTAATAGCAAAGGGTGAAATTATTGACCTTTATAACCGTGTTTCCTCTCTTGAGTCCAGAAACACCCAACTTGAAGCCGAAATAGTCTTATTAAAAGCCCAATTAGAAAAGGATGGTATTCAATACTAATGACCAAAATGTTTAAATCCATTACTAGGACTTGGAATCCCTTTATAGGTTGCACCTTTGAGTGTTACCATAGTGGTTGCTGGGCAAGACGTTTGGCATTAGAAAAGCTAAATCATTTACCACGTTATTCTGATGGTTTCAAACCAAAACTCATTCCAGAAGAACTAACCAAGCGATTTCAACCTAACGAGTTTATTGGCGTATCATTAATGGGTGATATTTCCTTTGCTACTCAAGAGGAGATTTTACTAATTCTAAATAGGATAGAGCAGTTCCCTATGACCAATTTTCTTATTCAGTCTAAAAATCCTAAGAGGTATTTACAATGGCAGGTTACTTTTCCAGACAACGTTTATCTTGGTACTACTATTGAGAGTAATATTAATTATCAATTAACTAAGGCGCCTCCACCGTTGGAGCGTTATACATATTTCTGCGACCTAGAACATGCTAATAAATTTATTAGCATTGAACCAATCCAAGATTTTGACCTCGACGTTTTAGTAGATTGGTTAGAGTATATTAATCCAAAGATTATCGAAGTTGGTGCGGATAATTATCATAATAACTTACCTGAACCACAATGGTGGAAGGTACGGTTGTTACTAACGAAACTGCATAAAATTTGTCCAAGAGTAATAGAAAAGGAAGGGCTTGAGAGGTTAAAGTATGTTACAAAGTAAACCGGAATACTTGGTTTTTGTTTGCCCGAACTGCGTAGAGATAAAACATCTAAGACCAAAGGGTGATGGGGGTAAAATTTACTCATGCCCCACCTGTGGTTTGGAGTTTGATTATATTGATGGTAACATTACAAAGAGGTCGCAATTTGATAGAAGGGGGATGAAAAGAGATGGATACTAAGTTAGAACCAGCCGATATATTAGTTAATACTAATAACCGTTCCGACCCCTATTCAATTATCAAGCGTTTTGCCATTGGTCCTTATGACCATGTGTTCATGTATTTAGGAAATATTGGAATATTAGCTAACGGAGTAATACTAAAACATTCAATGCTCTTTGAGAGTAATGGTCGGGGTGTTACAATCCAGTCTTTATCCAATAGATATGAGCAGGAAGTGGTAGTATTACGCTTAAAATCGGAGTATGACAGAAGGAGGATTCCATTAGTATTAGAGGAAGCAATCAAACTGGCGAGTGACCCTCAGGCAAAATATGATTATACTTGTATTGTGGAGTATGTTTTGCCTAGAATAATTATGAGGAAATTTGGCATACCTTTACCAATAAAATATCATCGGGATGTATTTATGATATGTTCCGAGGCAGTATTTGAAGTATTTTATCGGGCAGGATTGGTTGATATTCTTAAACCTAATTGTGTACCGCCAATGCCTAGCGACTTTATTATTGATAGCTCATTACTAAAGATTGTTGGCAAAATAACATTATCGGAGGGGATGGTTTGATGCCGAGAGATTTGTTATTATTAGACCCTGTAACAAAGAAATTTTCCATGCGGGAGAAGTGTCAAGAAAAGACATACTTGGTAACCAACCAAGAGAGGCAGGTGCAATCCCTGCCTCCCGCTCCATTAGTAATAAGTGATGTAGTAAAAGGTTATTGTGCAGGTTTTCTTGACGGGGAAGAATCCATTGGTGGTAGATGTCGTAGAGATAAATTTGGGCGACATAAAACTCATGTATGGGTTACAATAACTAATACAAATTTACAGGTACTTGAGTATATTCAGAATTTATATAATGGTAAGATTAAACCAAAAAAGTTCTCGAATAATCGTACCAAACCATGTTTTACGCTTGTATTTAGAACTAGGGAGGCAGAAAGGATAATTAAAGATGTTTTACCTTTCTTGATAGTTAAGAGAGATAAGGCTGAAATTTTCCTTAGATTGATGGATACATTTACAGGTGGTAGAGGTGAGTATAACCCTCTAACTAATAATGAAATTGCTCTACGAGTTTCTTTGGTTAAGTTGCTCAAGGTGAGAGCCAGAGTTGATGAATAGATTAAACTCGGCTCCAAAATCTTGGGGAGGGTTTAAATGGGATTATTTAAAAAGAAGGAAAAGATTATTCTTTCCGAACTAAAATGCCCTGTCAAGGGTTGTCTTTTCACCTGTGACGACCCTATTACTATGAAAAAACATTTGGGTTGGGCACACCCTGGATTACTACAGGATAATAAAAAGAAGGATTAGTATTAAAAATGGCTAAAAAGAAAGAACCCTTAACATTAAAATCCTCTGTAGTTTTTGACCCGATTAGTAAAAAATTCACTCAGAAGGACCATGTAGTTCATGGTAACAAGGTGATACCTTATCAAATAGGTGTTTGCGATTATTGCTCTAATGAATTCCCAAGACATAGAAAGAGGCAGAGATTTTGTAGCGGTTCATGTAGAATGAAATGGTGGTTAAGGAAACAGCATAATGGTGAGGACCCTAATTATGGTGTAGAGGTCTGCCCAATAGATGGTACTGTTTTTACCAAAACAAGACCTTGGAGCAAATATTGCTCATTGGAGTGCCAGGCAAAGGGGAGAACAAGAATAAATGCTGAGAATAGACGACAGCGGCAAGTGGCTGAACCGGAACTAGAAAGCGTTGAAACGCTTATCTAAGCTCATTAAAGAAGCTAGGATGATATTTACTACTGCCTGATTTGCCGCTAGTCTCGAAGTAGTAGTGAAAAGCGTTAGAATGATTAAAGAGATAAAATGGTTGAAAACTTACTATTGCCAATAGGAAAAACTATTATTCCAGAGCAAGCATATAATGGTAACAATGCTTTTGGAGTATTAGGTGTTTCCCCACAAAGCTCTCAGTGTGAAATAAAACGAGCTTTTATTAAATTGGCTACTCAATATCACCCTGATAAAAATACCTCCCCTAAAGCTAAGGAGCAATTTATTAGGATTAATGAAGCCTATAACTTTATTATAAAGGGTGGTGATATTGCGAAGTATTTAGTACTTTGTGATATTGCTAAACCGAAGCAGAAATTATCGGAACTATTAATGAATATTAAAATGACCAAAATACTAACTGGAGTTGATTTAGAAACACCAAGACCAGACCCTAATAATGATAGAGGCTTTAAAACCAAAGAGGAATGGGAACAGAGTCAGAGGTTGAATATCGGATTACAAATGAGATGTCCTAATTGTAAACATAAGGGAGGATGTGATATAGCCACTGGGTTTGGTGAGGTTGAGGATGTTTTTAATAGAATAGTCCAGAAGGCGATGAAGCAAATGGTTGGTAATACTATGAAAACACTGGTCTCGAATTCGCCAATTGGAAAAGTAAAAAGACGGTTAGGTAGGTAATAATGTTAGGTAAGGTTATTTTAGACCCTATAACCAAAAGGTTTATTGATACTGGGGAATCTATGCATAGTGGTATAAATAATCCCTTTTATGGTAAACATCATACCAATGAAGTTAGGGCTAGATTACGTTCCATTAACCTTGGTAAACAACCCTCAAGTGAAACAAGGCTTAAAATGAGTATCGCACTTAGTGGTGAAAATAATCCCATGTATGGGAAATACCATAGCCAAGAGAGTAAGGAGAAAAATCGCCTTAGTAATCTTGGTAAGCATCATCATTCCAAAGAGTTAAGAGAAAAGATGAGTTTTAAGGGTGAGAACCATCCTATGTTTGGTAAGCATCAGACTAAGGAGGCTAAGGATAAAATGTCAGCCTCAGCCAAACTTAGGTGGCAAAAAGAAGAGTATTTTTCTAAGCAACGAGAGACACGTAATACAAAACCAAATAAATCCGAGCTTAGGCTTCAATCCGTTCTTAATGAATATTTCCCTAATACTTATAAGTATGTAGGTGATTATCAGATTTGCATTGGTGGTAGATTTCCTGATTTTATTAATGTGAATGGTGAGAAGGAGGTTATAGAATTATTTGGTATCTTCTACCATAAACCTGATGAAACTGAATCACTCATTAATCATTATAAGCAATACGGGTTCTCTTGTATTATTATTTGGGATGCTGAATTGGAAAATAAAGAGGCTTTAATTAAACATATTAAAGAGAAGAGTATTTATATACCTTATGGTAGTGTTTCAACTATTTTTGATTCCAAGGAGGAGAAACCAATTAAGGTCATTATTTTTAATACTTTAACTAAGAAATTCAGTCAGGTGTAAAATGGCTACCAAGGTAACTAAACAACAAAGAGTTTTAAGTAGGCAACAATTTCTCCGCTATCTTAACGATGATATGAATTTTTGTGGTTTAACTGAAGCCACAAAACGTCAATATCATCTAGTGGTTAATAGGTATTTGGATTTTACAAGTGGTAATCCTGATTTCTCAAGAAGCGAGATTATGCAGTTCATAGATTCCCTTGGTAATGTAACTTCCACATATAAAGCATGGATGCTCTCCTTAATTAAGCGGTTTCATAAAACAATCAGAGATTACTTACCAGACGAACAGAAGAAATGGCCACTTGGTCCCAGAGATGGGCCGAAAGTTCTGGTAAGACCACAGCCCGCCTTTGATGTTACGGCAATAAATAAACTATTCAGAGTTATTAAAAATAATAGGGATTATGCAATAGCAAGACTTCTTTTTGCTACCGGAATGAGAAGGGATGAAATATGCAGACTTACTAAAGATAGCTATAATAATCCTAATATTATCATTGGAATGGCAAAGGGAGAGGAATATAGAACGGTGAAGTTGGATAATACTACCTGTTTAGCATTGGATGAGTATTTGTTAATAAGGCAGGATAATTACTCTTCCCTTTTTCTAAATGACCATTCCAAACCCTTTACTCCTGATGCATTATCGCAAGTATTTAAGAAGTATTTTAATAGGATTGATGCTGATGAACGGACAGGACTACATTCCTTTAGAAGAGGATTGGTAACATTACTCTATAATAGAGGAATGGGTGAAACAGAAATACAGAAGTTTATTGGTTGGAAAACTTCTGAGATGGTTCGAAAATATATACAGTTCGCTCCCGGTAGAATTTCAGAGGATGTTATTGCAATCCATCCATTCTATGAGAATAATGAGAAGGAAGAAGATAAAAGAAAGACGTAAGGTTTATAAGTTGGGCGGCTCTAGAGCGATAACATTACCAAAGGAATTAAAGGTTGGTGATACTACTACTATGGCCAGTGGTAGTGTTCTTATTCTTGCTGATACTACTGGTAAAATCTCTGAGGATGATTTGGAAAGGTTTTTAATTGAGGTAATGGAACCAATGTTCTGGGATTGGTATAGATATGAAAGGAAACTACAATGAATAAGAAAATAGCAAGATGTCCATGTTGTGATGGAGAAGTAATCGTAGAACATAAGCCAGCTAAATGGCAGGGGGGGAAGGATAGAGTAATAATTACTCATGTAAAGTGGCAAGTGAATTGGAGTTAAGATAATGGTTAATATTACCCTTGACCCCATTACCAAGAAATTTACTCAGTCAGTTCCTGAGGCAAAGGATTGAGGTAATGCAAATGCGGTGTCGCCAGTGTGGCCGATTGTTCATTCCACCGAAGGAGGGGAAATGAAAATATACTTAGCTTCAAGTTGGAAAAATCAAAAAGCCGTAATATCTTTAGCAGAATATCTTGAGCGTTACAGTTTTGAGGTTGATGCTTTCTGTCGGGCTACTGATAAACGATATGCGTTCCATTGGTCGGAGTTAGTGGATAATGAAGATGACCTGAAAAATTATGATGCTATTGAAATGCTGGCAGACCCAAGAACACAAAGAGCTTTCAAGGAAGATAGGAAGTGGCTGGACTGGTCAGACTGTGTGATTATGTTAATGCCTTGCGGTAGAAGCTCTCACCTAGAAGGTGGTTATGCTAAAGGGCAAGGGAAATTGTTGTATATTTATGGAGCTTTTCCCAAAGGCGAATTTGATGTTATGTATGGTTTAGCTGATGGATTATTCCGAACGGAAGATATTAATAAAATGGTCAGCGTATTGATTAAAAACTAGACTCATCAACATCACTCACCAGCCCCCAAGTGCCATGGTTAAAGTTTAATAAATTTAGGAAATAATAATGCCAACAACAGGTCAGTGGATTAGAGAAGAATTATTATCCGCAGGTGATAAAGGAGTGGTTATTGCGGATTTACATAAGAAAAGGAAGGTACAACATGCGGAGTTAGGGATAACCTATAAGGGCGGAACCTATATGTCTTTTGTTCGCCTCTTTAGGTGGTTAATAGATTTAGGCTGGGTTGAACAAACAGGAGAAACTGAGAAGGCTTTTGCTAAAGGCGATGCCTATGAGCTTAAAAGTCCTAGAACTTATTATAGGTTGACTAAGGAGGGATTATTACGTCCTATTGAGGATTTCTATGATTTAATTGCAACTATTCATCCGGAGTGGAGTGGTTCTCTTCGGTCATCTAAGTATCGTTTACCGACTGGTAAACCTAGAGGTAGACCTAGAATTGGACCACCCAAGATTAAGAAGTTGGTGAAACCACCTGAGGTTAAGAAACCTGTAGTAAAGAAACCAAAACCAGTAGTGGTTGAACTTACTGAGAAAGAAAAGGCAGGACTTATTAAAGAGTTTAGGGAAATATTCAAGAGGCGACCTACCAAAGCTGAAATCTATGAACTATTCCTAGAGGAAGTAAAACTGAGGCAGAGAAAAGCGAGAGAGGAGAAGGGATGAAGGAGTATTGTTCAAATTGCCGTAGTCTTACTGAAGGTATAGACCATTTCAATTGTGATGTTGAGGGGAGGGTAATTAGTAGGGAGGTTAGCTGTAGTTTGTGTTTTAATATTAATATAGTGGAATATTACGCAAAACCAATACCAAAGTTCTATAGTATGAGGTTATTGCAGGGTAAATCTATAAGACCTAGTATATTGGAGTTACCAAAAGAAGCATATTTGAAGGTTCATTATACAGGAAGATGTATTACTTGTGGTAAAAAATATACCTATGATTTCGATAATAATAATATTAGACCGTTAAGTATAGAGCCTCTTTGTTTTTGTAGTTTAGAGTGTTTGGAGTTATATGGAAAAGAGACGAGAGAGGTTAAGGAACTATTTGAGTCCGAAGGATTAAGGAGGCTTTTAATAGGAGACCAATCTTGCTGTTTTCTATGTGGTAAAACATTTCAAGAGATACAGGTGGATAAGGTTAGATTAGATTTAGATTATTCAAATTGGTGAATATACCTTGAATGTAGGTAGTCCGAGATTGACAGACATCCATATTGTGCCTTATTATAATAAAAGAGGTGAGAATATGGATATTAGTCTAGGGGTTCTTTCCGATTATGCAAGTGTTTCACAGGAAGGAAAGCTCAATATCATGGGAGTATTTGGAGAAATCAACCCTCCTATGCTTCCGTTCGCCCTGCCTATAATGTATCTTGTTTTGACATTTGAGGCAAGTCCAGCAGAAGTAGATTCTGATAAAACGCTCAAGGTGGCATTGCTTGATGCTGATGGTCATCAGATTTTTGCTATGGAGCAACCCATGAAAGTGCCTCAACCGAAGCGCCCTGGGAGTGTTGTGCTTATGAATGCTGTTATGGCTCTGGCAGGAATTAGATTTGAGAAAGCCGGAGATTATGCTTTTAGTATACTAATAGGTGGTGACGAAAAAAGAAGAGTGGCACTCCATATTAATGAACCAATAAAAGGAGGACAATAATGGCGAAGGTAGTAACTGTAGGTGCAGCAAAGGTATTGCGTACTTCTGTTACCTTTACTGGTAATATAGAAGGCGTTTCCTCGCAAATTGTAGTGGCTAATCCAGCAGCCAATGTTGCGATAGCACAGTTTACGCAGAAGGATTTCCAAACGGCATTAGGGAAGGTTAGTCGCAAAAAGGGCGAAGCCTTCTTTGGTGAAAATGTGCGGGACGCTATCAAGACCATAAAGGGTTAAATGGCAGTTTCGCATGGGGAAGACCAACCAGACGAGCGAGAGGGTAAAAATGATGCCCGTATCAGGCTATACGTTAAGATAGCAATTTCCGGCATCGTGTTGATAGCTTCTTTGTATGTAATGCTATCGCATAATTTCCCTGATGACTATGGTAAGTGGGCTTTCGGAATGATTGGCCTTGTAGTTGGATACTGGCTTCGTTAAGACTGTGTTACCCTTGATAACATCGTCCTAAACATAGGTTGTTCATCTTTGCGATGATTGTACCTGAACGAGTATTCGTTAACGTAGGATTGAAGATAATCAGGGCTAACGGAATGATGGACACCACTTATGCCACGTTTGACTAGCGACCAGAAGCCTTCGATGGTGTTAGTGTGAACATTCCCTCTAACATAGATGTGGCTAGAATGGTTGACGATTTGGTGTTTATATCCGTTCTGATTAAGAGGCTCATAAGCACTCATTTCGTCAGTATAGATAGTGGTGTTCGGGGCAACGTGTTCCTTGATTTCTGGCATAAGAGTAAGTTTATCAGTGTTAGGAACTTTCTGAGCCATGACCTTGCCCTTACGTTCCACAGCACCGAACACAACCTCTTTACCAGCCGTTCCACGACCACCAAGACGCTCACGTTTCGCCTTGTGCATATTGTGAGCCTTGCCACCTATGAATGTCTCGTCAAGTTCAACTTCTCCGGCCAGAGGTTGGGTATCCTCATCAAGAAGCGTGCGAATCTGCTTAAACATTCGCCAAGCCGTTTTATAGGTAACACCCGTTTCTCTTTCGATTTGCTTGGCGGATATGCCACATCGGGTAGAGGACATAAGGAAGACAGCATGAAACCACAGTTTCAAAGGTGTGGTAGATTTCTCGAAGATAGTATCAACTGTCGGGTGAAAATGATGACCGCAGTAATCACAGCTATAAGAAGGCCGCTTAGCATCTTTATGATGTTTGGTAATCTTATTACAGATAGGGCAAAAAATACCATCGGGATAGAGGTGATTTTTGAGCCATTCTAAGCAGGTGTCATCATTAGGGAAGTCTCGGTTGAACTGTGTTACTGTGTATCGTTCCATATTCTTTACCTCCAACGATTACATCATAACACATATTATACCTACTGTCAAGGGATAATTACCATTCAAATTCAGGGAACTTTTGGTATACTTTACAGCGTCATCATGTTTATGGTGATGGGAATGGATTAGAAATAGTTCGTCTTTGCCCTGGCTGCCATTATGATGTTCATCATAGGAACATTGATAGTTTGGCAAAATTAGTAGTAAAACTAGAGGGGAATGGACATAAGGTTGATATGGATAGATTCGCTTCTTTTTATTCTTTAACCAAGAATATGATGAGAGAATTATACCAAAAGGAATTACAGTGTTATAGTTCCTAGTGTTTCTCCAATCTTTTTATTTCCACTTTTATTTTTATTCTTTCCTTCCTTCCTGGATAGAGTATAAATTCGAGAACTATATTAGTTCTCATATTTTTAAATATCATTTTAACTGTTGTATTTGTTGTGAAAAAGTGTTATTATGATGTTGAAAGCAAAAACAAAAACGAGTTGGCCGAAACGGCCAAAGTACCTTAAAAACTAAATAAGTAGTAATTATCGTATCACTTACCTCGCCGTCGGCTAGTAGTAAGTAGTAAAATCTATTAAAGGGAGGTAACGCAATGAATGAAGTGAAATTAGTTGACGGCAAATTTGTCCAGACGGGTGTAAAGGCGAAAGCTAACGGAGGGCGGCCACCCAAGTATCCGTATCCGATTAATCAATACTCGCAGTTACTAGCAATTGCCAAAGCGGATGGGATAGACATCGGAGAGACTAAAGCAAAAAACACACAAGCGGTCAATACAATGACTGGCCTAATTCTCTCCGCCTTTGTAGCCGACCGACAGCCCAAAACGCAACCACTGAAAAAGTAACAGGCGACCGACGGCGAGGAAAGTGAGGCGATAATAATAAGAAAGGAGGCTTATCAATGGCCACTAAATTGGTATGTATTAAGTGTGGCGAAGATTGGCGGGGAAATGGCAGCCCGGCTATATGCCCTGATTGCCACCAATCTAGTTGTCCAATATCGGTCAAAAGGTAGTGGTAATAGCACCTTAACAATTTAATAGTTAAAAAAGATTATATCATTTGGCTAGCCCGTCATCGGCCTAATAAGTAATTAAGGGAGGGAAAATGGCCGAAGAAGTTAAGTTGGTCAATGGTAAATTCGTCAAGACGGGTAAAGCCGCAAAGGTGGCAGGGGTAAAGCCACCGAAGTATCCCTATCCAGCATATCAGTATGAGGCGTTGTTAAAGATAGCCAAATCTGATGGACTGGATATCGGAGAGACTAAGCCAAAGAATACCCAGGCAGCCAATACAATGGCCGGGTTAATCCTCGACGCCTTTATTGCCGACCGGGCGCCGAAGAAATAACCAATAAGTAAGTAATTTACTTGTTGGCGCCAATAAGTAAGTAATAGTGGTTCGGGCCGAATGGCGGGTTAGCCAAGTGATATAATAGTAATGGAGGTAGAATAAATGGATGCTCACTTAGCACTAATACCTGATA
>Ga0315282_10011661_pt1 | contig 13562 bp, 22 predicted proteins | sample YL17G07_20_MG_FD_203693 | JGI IMG/M metagenome (GOLD analysis project Ga0315282, IMG submission 203693) | Sediment microbial communities from Yellowstone Lake, YNP, Wyoming, USA - YL17G07_20 | ecosystem: Environmental > Aquatic > Freshwater > Lake > Sediment | place: USA: Wyoming | collected... | reverse complement strand
ATCACGCTGGCCCAGTACGACCCGCCATGGGTCGACGAATACTTGGCGACGCTGGGCCGGCGGAAGGCGTCGGCGCCGGTAGCGCAAGAGCTGGCGCCGGTGTCCTGAGAATCGACAAGGTAGGTATGGGGAGGCCTTTGGAATAGATCGGTGCAGTACGGTGCCGCAATTTTCCACAACCCTTACGCCGAGCCGGGTGAATCTGCGAGGTCCTGAGTGAACCCCCTACAGTCCCCAATGGAGATTCTGGAGCTGGCACCGGGCGAGTCCCGGAGCTTCACGGTACTCTGGGCCGAAGAGGGAAGGACGACAATCACCCCGCGGGATGGCCGGCCCCCCAAGGAGATACCAGTCCTCCGCCTCCATGTGGGCCCCCAGGACAAGCCCACGTTCCCCCAGTACTACGACGTCACCGCTCTTACCCTCCAGGCCCAGATCCGGCCGCTGGTGATGGCCCCCGGGTACGTTGCAAGACGTTTCACTGTTACCAAGGTGGGCTCGGGCCCCCAGGCCCGGTTCACACTGCTCTCAAACCCCGCCTAGCCGAAGAGGGAGGATGGGGTTGTGACGCTGAGAGGGATTCCTGTGAAACGCTTCAGGATAGGGGAGGTCTGCGGAGCTCTCGGCAGGTCAGAGAGGACCGTGAGGTATTGGGAGCAGGCGGGGAGAATCCCGCTGGCGCACAGAGATCTCCTCACGGGACGCAGGTGGTGGACGGAGACCGAGGTGACGGACTTGCAGCTCATGGTCTATGGGGACGACCTGGACGTCCTCGCTGCCGCCTGAAAGCTCTGTGGGCGGGACGGCATTGGCATGAACGCCTCCGTAAACGTCCTCCTGGCGCTGGCTCGCCTCCTCAGGGAGGACTACGGCTGGATTTCTGAGGCCGTCATACAACGCCGGCTGCGCGTGACGCGGCCCCTGGCCGGCTGGATACTACTCCAGATTACATAACCCATATAGCGCGTAGACGAAAGGCAGGGCGGGGCCATGGTTCGACAGGTGGAGAGGGCACGGGATCCAGCGGGATCCGCGGAGCCCGAGGGGCTTCTGATAGCCCTTTGTCCTGAGTGCGGTTCGTACTACATCTACCCGCTGGACGTGGAGGCTCCCGAGCTAAATAGCGTGATGGAGGGCGTGGGGGAGGGCCTGTACGGGGCGCGCCTGAGGTTCTATGTGTGCGTGCCCTGCGGCTGGGTGGGGAACCGGCCCCACTACAGCCTTTAGATTGCCCGCCCAGGAGGCCCGCCCGCGGGCACCGGGGCCACCCGGCCCAGCGGGCGGGCTCCTATATCAAAGGGAGGCCCAGGTCATCAGTACCATCCCTGGGTTAACAACTGGTCAGGTCGAAGCGATCCCCCGAGGAGGGCGAGGGGCGAACACGGGGGACGAGCTAACGTGAGGTTGATAGGGTGGTCCCTACACCAGCGGCTTCTGAGAGTCTGCCCGCTTCACGCTGGGGGAGCCTCACTCCGTCTGAGCAGCTCTGTGTGGCCGAAGGCCGGGGTCGTGGAGACGCCGGCCTGCAAACGTCTTAAGACATAAGCGGCAGGCGCCGGTTCGCCGGCGGCCTGCTACTTATTCCACAAGACGCGCCTGGTGGCCCTCCCTGAACCGGGTGTTTGGAACATAGGTACGGATGATCATAACGGGAGAGGGTCAGTAGGCTTGGTGAGAAAAAATGGCGCGGGTGGGAATCATTTCGAGGGGGCAGCGGCGGTGGGTGCTCCGGGAGTTTCGGGAGGCGGAGCGATGTCCAGAGTGCCGGTTCAGGACGCCGGCGGGGATGATGCTGGACACGCCTTGGGGGCGGATGTGTGTGAGATGCGCGGTACAGCGAGCTCGGGGCAGGGACTTCGGGCAGGAAAGGAGGCTGGAGCCAGGATGAGTAAGACAGAGGTAGTGGAGAAGCCGGCGGAGGCCGGGGAGGAGCCGGTTGCGGCCATGGTGCCGCCGGTTTACGACCGCGCGGTTGCGAGAATGACAGCCCAGCGGCGGCGGGGACCCATCGTGGTGACGTTGCCGGCGTCGGTGAGGGTGTCGTATGAGGAGCCGGCGGAGTTTCTACAAGAGCTGGAGGAGCTGGCGAAAGACGTCGAGCGGGGCACCGTTCGGTACACCATTCGCTACGACCCACCGGGCGAGGGGTACGGGATGCGGAAGGTGGAGCTGGTCGTCAGCGCCATCGCCGGCGGGGAGATCTTCGAGCTGGTGGCCCGAGCGGGCGCCGTCTGGGGCGACGGTGGTGAGGTAGACCTGGCGACGAAGAAGCGGGTGGACACGTGGCACGCGGCCCTGGTGGAGCTCTGCGGGAAGGCCGGGCTGACGCTGAAGAGCGGCCGCTTCGGGGCGGTGTGAGATGGCCGAGGCGAGGAAGGACGATCTGCCCGGGCTGAGAGACCAGGCGGAGCTTAAGGGCCGGGCCCCGAGGGGCATCGATAGGGACGTGCAGCTGGCGCAGAATGACCCGGGGCTCCAGGAATACCTGCGGGGGTTGCTGGTGTCAAGGTGCCCGGGCTGCAACCGGACGCAGTGGACACCGCGGGGAGACCCCATGTACTGCCCGGTGTGTACGGGGCGACGGGGGACCATGGACCAGATCTCGGTGCCGCTGGAGGCGGGAAGGAGACGACGGTGACAACCCCCGAGGCGCCCGCTGAGCCGGAGCGGTTCCAGATCTCCGTCTGTGGCACCTGCGACGTCGTCTTCAGGGTCCACGCCGGCCGCCCGAGCTGCCCGGTGTGTGGAGGCGACCCTAACCAGGTCCTCATCGAGGGCACGATAGTGGGGGTCTCAGAGGAGACACCGGCTCTGACTGAAGGCGAGCCGGCGCCGCCGGCGGAGGCCCAGGCTGAGGAGGCGCCCGCCGCGGGCCCCTCAGACCGGGCTCCGGTTCCCTGGACAAAGGAGGCGGCCGCGGCGGCGGAGATTCCGCCTCCAGGACGGGGCAGGAAGGAGACGACGGTGAGTCCGGAGATCATGGCCGTCTATCGTGGGAGGCGCGGCCGGACTGGCGAGTGGTGGGTCACGAAGGATAGCCGGTTCTTTAGCGCGAGGCCGTCGCGCAAAGTGAGGAATCATTCCCCTACGGGGTTCTCTTGGGGGTTTGGCGGCTCGGGGCCGGCGCAGTTGGCGCTGGCACTCTTGATGGACCTCGTCGGCGACGATGAGGCGCTCCGGCAGTACCAGCGGTTCAAGTGGGATGTGGTGTCAACGTGGCCCCAGGACGGGTCATGGGAGATAAGCGAGCGCGAGATCCGCCGGTGGCTGGGGATGCAGCGCCGGCGGGACAGCGGGGCAAAGGAGGTGAGCGCCGCTATCGCAACGTGAGGCAAGGAACGCCCAGGAGGCCGCAGGAGGCGGCTGGACAGTGGGGGGCCGAAGGAACGGACGGCCCCCCTGCTTTTGAGGGCCGCGGCGGGGCTCTCTGCTAGAATGAGAGCGGTTTTGAGGCGGGTCCCCGGTGGCGGGGAAGGGAGAGAAGGAGGCGGGCCGATGAAGTGGGCGGTGGTGACGGCGGTGTTGGTGGTGGTGGCGTTCATCGTTGGTGATGGTGTGGGGTGGGAGATGGGGAGGAGATCCGGGGGTGAAGAGAGGGTGGTGGTGGTGACGGCGACGCCGGCGGCGACGGAGATCCCCGCAACGGCAGTGGTGCGCAGGGTGACGGTGGTGGTGCCGGCGACCCCGGCGCCGACGGAGATCCCAGCGGTGACGCCGCCAGTGGCCGCCACGGCGGAGCAGCCGGCGGCCGCGCCGGCGAGAGAGAGGTGCTACGGGGACCGGGAGTGTTTGGACAGGCAGTGTTCCGACGTCCTGGGGGCACCGGAAGGGGAGCGGACGAGCGAGATAGAAGATTGCCTCTACTGGCTGAATGACCTGCCGTCGGCGGACCTCAGGAGGGAGATAGACAGGGAGCGTGTGAAGGCGGAGCTTTGCCGGCGAACCCCTGGGACGGACTACGCGAGGTACTTGCTGGGGTACACAGGAACAGCCGGAGACTGCCAGTAGCTAGGCGCCAGCGGCGGCGGCCGGGGGCCCTTCGACAAGCTCAGGGTGCCTTGGGGAGGGCGAAGAGCTCCTCGTACTGGCGGACGGCGTGGGCGAGGTCGGGGCTGAGGCCGATGTCGACCAGGGCGGCCTCGAGCTGGTCGGCGGTGATAACCCCCTTGCGGAAGGCTTCGATGGCGACGGTCTGGTCCTCTTTCGCCAGTTGGGCGGCGGCCTGGGCCTCGGTGGACTCCCGGCTCTTGGTGGCGAGGCCGTAGGCCCTGCTCTCCTCCAGGAGGCGGCGGGAGTGGGCGACGCGGGGGTCGAAGCCGGCGGCCACCAGGTTCGCCTCCAGCTCGTCGGCGCTGATAAAGCCCTGCTGGTACTGCTGGGCGTAGGCGGTGGCCAGGGACTGCTGGACCTCCATGGTGACGCGCTCTTCGGTGCGAACGTTGGCCACCACCGGGGAGGGCGTCCTTTTCGCTTGCTCCCGGAGGACGATGGCGCTGGCCTCGTAGGGGGCCATGCCGGTCCCCTCCAGGGCTCCCTCGAGGGTCTGGGTGTCGATAAGGTCATGCTGGAATTGGAGGACGTAGGCGTCCTGTAGGTCCTTGACCGTGCGGCGGGCGGCCATCTCCGGGGTGTCCACGGGGGCGGCCTTCGGGACCTCGAGGCTCTGGGCCTTCGCTAGGGCGACGACGGCGCGGGCCTGGACCTCGGGGACGCCGATGAAGGTGAGGGCGGCGAGGAAGGCCTGCTCGTCGATGGCGCCCTTGCGGAATTGGAGGGAGTAGGCCTGGGTCATGTCGGCCCGGGCCTTGTTGACGGCGGCCTTCTGCTCGGCGGCCACCTCGTCGACGGGCTTCTTCAGACGGGCGACATTTGCCCGGGCAACCTCCACCTCAATCTTGTCGGACGTCATACCGAGCTGGGAGAGGGCGGCGCGGAGCTCGTCGTCGACCATAGCGTCGCGGGCGGCGGCGGAGCGGAAGGCGGCGAGCATCTCTGTCTTGACGGCGTTGACGTAGTCAGACTGGGCGGCCATGACCCAGAGGTCTTGCTCGGTGGGGTCTAGGCCGAGGGCGTCCATGACGGAGCGGAACGCGGGGAGGTCAATGAAGCCGTCGGCGTAGGCGGCCCTGGCCTGGGCGAGCCAGCCGGAACGGGCCGGCTTCAGGGCGGTGTCCTGGAGGGCCTTGATCATCAGGGGGACGGCTTCGGGGCGATAGCCGGCGTCCTGGAGGAAGTAGGTGAGGACGTTCTCGGGCAGGTTTGTGGACTCCGCTATCATCTTGAGCTCGAACTTCTTGAGGGGGTGGAAGGCGGCCTCGCCCATAGATGTGACCCAATCGTTGCCGAAGCCGTGGCGGTGGAGGGTCTCCACGAAGGTGTCGGGGCTGGTGTGCCGGCGGGCATAGAGCTCGGTGATGTCGCCGGGGCGGGGCTCGTTGGTGAGGGAGCGCTTGTTCAGGTGGTACTCCATGGGCCGCTTGAGGGCGAGGGCGACGGTGACGCCCAGGCCGGCCTCGATGAGATGGTCCCAGCCCGAGAACTTCCCGAGGAAGCCGGCCATGTAGCTGGTGGCGGTGGCGTTCTCGGTGGGGATAAGGCCCTGGATCAGGCCCGGGACCTGTGCGGCGAGGCCGAAGGCGGTGGCGACGCCGAGAGCACGAGCGATGCGCTCGGGGGCATCCTCGGGCTCGATGCGGCCGGTCCCGGTCATGAGCGTGAGGATACCATCGAAGGCGTCGCCGGCCCAGTCGCTGGGGTGCATGTCCTGAATACGGAGCTTAGCGTAGATGTCCTCCCCCCACCCGGACAAGCTCCCAGCGAAGTCGCCGAAGAGGTCGAGCATCTCCGAGCCCACCAAGCCCGAGAGGATCTCCTTCTTGTGGTCCAGGGCGGCGTTGATGGCGACCTCGGGTAGACCCTCCACCTTGTCGCCGACGCCGCGGACTCCCTCGAGGAGGTCGCCGAGGCGGTCCCAGAGCTTGTCGGCCAGGCTGCCCACAGTGTCGTGGAGGATGTTGCCCAGGTTGCCGATGGCCCAGACGCCGGCGTCCTTGGCGGCGGTCACGGCGTCGTGGAGGATGTTGCCCAGGTTGCCGATGGCCCAGGCGCCGGCGTCCTTGGCGGCAGTCACGGCGTCATGGAGGATGTTGCCGAGGTTGCCGATGGCCCAGGTGCCGGCGTCCTTGGCGGCGGTCACGGCGTCATGGAGAATATTGGCGAGCCCACCGGCGGCGTAGACGATGGGCTTCCAGATAGCGTCGCCGGTGTTCCAGACGGTCTGCGCGAAGTCGCCGAGGCGGTCCCACATTCCCCACCAGAGGTGGTCGCCGGTATTCCAGAGGGTCTGCCCGAGGTCACCGAGGCGGTCCCAGATGGCAGTGAAGAGATGGTCAGCGGCCTTCCAAATCTGGTCCCATATCATGTGGATCCAGTCTCGGATGCCGCCCAAGAGGCCGTCCCACAAGCCGCCGATGAAGAAGAAGGGGAGGCAGAGGAGGACCAGGTGGAGCATCAGGGGAGCTCGAAGGAGGCGCCGGCGGCCGGGTGGCGGCCCTTGATGTGGGCCTCCACGGCCTTCTGTATGGCCTCCTTGGTGGGGTTGTCGTCGGGGATAACGACGAAGTCGGTGCCCTCGCCCTCGACGCCGTAGGTGACGAGGGTGTCGCGCTTGTGAATCCGGGCGGGGTCCCCGGAGAGGGAAGTGCGGACGGAGAGGATGTTGACCTTCATGGCGATGGGCGCACAGCCGTGCGCCCCTACCTCCTCAGGTTTCGAAGGTCCGGCCCTGGAGCCGGGTCTTCAGCCCCTCGTGCTGGCGGACGGCCAGGGCGAGGGCCTGGTCGCTGAAGCTCTCGGCGGGGACGGTGACGGTGTCGATGTTGCCGGCCTCGTCCCGGTAGACGACCCAGAGGTCATCTTTGCCGGCGCGGGCCAGGTCGGGTGACTTGATGCGATGGGAGCGGACGACTGTGAACTTCACTGCTTGCTCCGGGCGCTGAGGTGGACGGCGCCGGCGCCGGCGAGCCCACCGACGAGGGCGATAAGGGCGTCGTGGAAGGACTGCGGGACCGAATGGTCGGTTACGGACAGGGCGGTCATGGAGACGATAAGGGCGAGTGAGACGACGGTGGCCAGGACGAGGACCTGGAGGCCGTTCTGAATGTTCACGTACACTCCCTGGGGGCGGACCTGAAGGTGCGCCCCTACGGTGTCCTCCTAGAATAGGTCTACGAGCTGGCCGATTCTGTCGGCATGGCGGCTGATAGCCGAGTCGGCCTCGTCCCGGTTGGTAGGTGCGGGCCCCTCGGACCAGGAGTCTAGGGGCGGTGGGGGCGGTGGGAGCCCGGAGCAGGCGGCGGCGTTGAAGGGCGGGAATTGGGCCCAGGTGCCGTCGGCGTTGAAGAGGAGCCGGAGGGTGATGTCCACGATGTTCTGGACCCGGTAGTCGAAGGGGTCGACGTAGCCGGGGTGGCCGCTGTGAATGGCGACCTGCCGGATTAGGTCTGTGCCGGTGTAGCCGTGGTTGACGGCCCAGACGTAGCCGCCGGCGATGGGGGGCATGGCGATCTGGGCGTTCCTGCGGGGGTCGAAGAGGTCCACCGGGTTGTAGCCGCTGCCCTGGCCGCCGCAGATGTTGAGCTGGAAGAGCCCGAGGGAGGAGTAGTAGCGGCCGCTGGCGGGGTCCTGGTAGGCGTAGTAGGTGGTGCCCCCCACGACGACGGTGGGCCCGGAGACCTCGTCGCCCTTGGCGTTGGGGTCCCAGCTCGACTCGGCGCCGGCGATGCCCATGGGGAGCCAGTCGGGGATGTTGGCCTTGCGGGCCTCGTCCCGGATAACGCAGGCCACGTAGTCGTCGATGTTGTACTGGCCGAACTGGCCCATGGGTGAGGACTCCTGTTGAGAGGAATGTAGAATGGGTGAGGGAGGGTGTACAGCCGACAATTTGAGGAGGAGGGCGGCGACGAGAATTATGAGGGGCATGGCTCAGGCGGACGGACCTGGAGGTCGGTCCTTCGGGCCACTCGCCCTTCGACAGGCTCAGGGTGAGCGTCCACCAGGCGGGCGGTCCTCAGTCGGGCTCGTTCTGGGTGAAGATGAAGTCGTCGACGTAGACCGCGGGGTTGAGGGCGGTGCCGCCCCAGAGCTCGAAGTTGAATATGATCTCCGGTTGGAGCGCGGTGGGGATAACGTACCCTGAGAGGCCGGAAAGGTCGAAGTGGTGAGTCCCAAAGATGAAGCGAAGGTAGCAGTTGTTGATGATGTCCAGGACGAGCTTGCTTGGGACGAAGGGAGCCTGCCCGGCGTCCAGGTAGATACCAGTGGCGAAGGGGACGTAGGCGGCGGCTGCGTTGAGGTAGTAGAACGTCTGGGTGGCGCGGTCGTACCGGATGTCGTACCGGGTGATGGCGGTGCCGTTGTAGATGCGGAGGATGATGTCGAACATGGCGATAGGGGAGTCGACGCACAGGGAGATCTCGAAGCCCAGGTTGGACGGGATAGGGTAGGTGAGCGTTTTGCCGATCATCGAGTATTGGGCGGGGTCGCTGCTGGCCGTAAGTTTGACCGCGTAGAGGCCGGTACGAGAACGCGTGAGGGAGAGGTAGACGCTCGCGCCGGCGCCAGTGGCAACAGTGGACCAGTTGCCGAGGCCGTTCTCGAAGGAGTCGATGTCGATGACCTCGCCGCGGCGGTCGAAGGAGACGGGGGAGCCGAGGCGGACGGCCATCTCCCCCACGTCAAGGAGCTGGTAGGTAGTGATTCCACCGACGGTGATGCCCCAGTCGGGAAGGCCGTGCTTTGGCTTCGGCATGTCAGCTCCTACGTTGCCGGTCGCTGCTCGAACCAGCGGGCCAGGTAGTTTAGGGCGGCGAGGGCAGGAGCCTGCCGCTCGATGGTCGCCTGGGCCAGGACGTTAATGCGGAAAGTGATGGTATGGTCAAAGCTGTCGTCCAGGTTCCAGGCGGCGAGGCGGAGCCTGGGCGCCGTGGGGTCCAGGTCAAAGCTCTCCTGCCACTCGATGACTACGGCGTCGCCGGAGAAGGAGGAGTCGGGGTTGGAGGGCCAGTGTATATCGAGAGACTGCCATATCTGGGCATGGACGAGGCCGACGCAGCCGCGGGGGAGCTGTAAGGCCATGGCGATGATGCGGCCAGGAGAGAGCGCGACCTCCTGGACGAGCGGGCTGGCGGCCGGCGTATTGGCTGGGACGGTGAGGCGGTACTCGTAGAACATGGCGATTGTTCCTACACACTCTCGAAATAGAACCCCATCCGCCACGGCCCGGCGGGTCCAAACCCCATTCGCGCGGAGACACGCTCCCCGCTGAAGATGATCCCCTTACGGCCAGCCTCACAGTACCCCAGGCAATACGCCAGGACGCACACGGCGCCAATCGGAACGCGGGATAGTATCTGCTCGGCCCCGGCCGCACCAACGGCGAGCTCCAGGACGTTCCCCTGGCCCCCGCCGGCGTTGGTCGGGTCGAACTCACAGGCGTTGAAGAGAAGGTCGTTGGGGGCGACGGCAAGAACAGTAGTCCAACCCCCAGCCGGATTGGTGATACCGGTCCAGCCGGCCACGGCGGGGCTGCGCCAGAGATTGGTCGCTCGGCCGCCTCCGATGTAGGTGTTGGGCCAGGGAGAATACCAGGTGGCGAGCGGTGAGGCCCTTATCAGGGACAACATGATGCGACTACTGGCGTTGCCGGTCGTGTCCCACCCCCGAGCCACAATTCGTGACCCGGCGGGAATGAGGTGGGGCTCCAGGCGGTAGGTCCTGGAGACGACCCCAGAGGCTCCGGCGCCACTGAAGAACACATGATCTCCGAAGGCGGCGATGGGACTCTCGCCCTGCAGTGGCCCGATACCCACCTCCACCCAGAAGGACCCGCTGCCTGCCACCACCTTGCTGAACTGGGCGGTAACGAGCACGTAGTCGGCGGCGGAAGCGGCCTGAATCACCCCCCAGGCGCCCCAGGCCCCAGCGCCGCAAACCACCGAAGCGGCTATTCCACCGCTCGGCAGGATAATGTCAGGGTCAAGCCGCTGGGGGTTCCAGTAGTTGGGCAGGATGTCGCCCCCACCGGCGCCAGCGGCGGGACGGGAGCGGAGGAGGTCTGTAACCATGGTCATGCCACCCAGAGGTAGGAGATCCCCTCGCCGTTGACGGAGGAGTCGATGTAGAGGCGGCTCAGGTCGTTGATGGCGAGATCGATGGTGGCGCCGGCGCTCAGGGTGCGGCCGTGGGTGGAGTCGACGGTGACGTCGCCGAGGTAGATGTAGCCGGCGTTGGTGGGATTGGCGGCGATGGAGACGGCCTTACAGGCCTGGCTGGGGAGGTTGACCCGGGTGCCGGCGGTGACGACGTTGAGCTGTCCCCCCTGGACGGAGGTAGGGATGAAGGGGGTGGCGATGGCGACCAGGAGGTGGTCGCTGACGTTGCGACGGAGCGTGCGGTAAAGGATGCCGTCGATGGTCATGGAGTAGCCCGCGGCACCGGGCACGAGCGGGATGATGGGCTCCATTAGGAGCTCGGGAGGGGGTCGAAGAGGACCAGGCAGTCGTCCGGGGCGGCCGTCAGCTCGAGGTATAGGCCGTTCTGGAGCAGGATGGGCTTAGGAAGCAGAATCAGGATCGTAACGAGGACGCCAGGGTTGGTCGTGGCCGAGCATACTCGGGGGGCGATGGCGTTGCGGCCGTTGTGGATAATGGCGGTTAGGGGTACGGCGGCGTTCAGGACAAGGCCCCAGAAGAGGACGGGGCCGCGGGAGAGGCAATCGCTGGCGGTGATGTTCTCCCAGCCCACGGCGGGGCAAGGGGGTAATGGGCCCGGCGATGGCTCCGGGCCCATCACTTCTTGGGAGGTAGGAGGACTCTCGCTAACCATGATCCCCACAAAGGGGCGCACGGCCGTGCGCCCCTACGAATCGTCACCCTCTAAGCTGGCACGAGCTCCCTGGTGGACACACGGACGATGCTGCCAGCGCCGCCCTGGGTGAGGGCGAGCTGGAGCCGGGAGAAGCTGGGGGCGTCCAGGGCCTCATCCGGGTTGCCGTGCAGGCAGAACGGGATGAGGATGGCGTTCCCGACGCCGAGCCCGTTGGCTTTCCAGAGAAGGTCGCGACGGGCGGCCCATGCCGTGAAGTGGACAGTGGCGGCGGCCGTTAGCGTCTCCGAACAGGAGTGGGTGAGCTGGTCGCCGGCAATGGCGCCGAGGGAGTACTCGATGATGCTGGCGGCCATGGCGAAGACGGGTGAGGCGACAAGGGACAGAAGGCGGCCGGTGTGGAGGAGGGAGGTCTCTGTGTCGAGGGGGAAGGCGATGCCCTCGTGGCTCCCGTCCACATCGAGCAGGGTCTCGGCCACGCCCGCCCAGTCGTCCCAGCGGCCGGTGGCGGGGATGAGGGCCTTGTCGTTGGCCCTGAGCTCGGCGATGGGGATGTCGATCCCGTCGTTCTGGGCGGCATGGCGGGCGTAGACCATGAGGTCCCAGAGCTTGTAGAGGCGGGAGAGCTCCGTCACGTCCTCGCCGGCGCCGAGGCTGGTGAAGGCCTTGACCTGGGTAGTGCGAAGGAAGCCGCGGCGGGCGCCGGGGCCGCCCGGGCTGTCGTCTATCCAGTAGGGAGCGTGGATCTGGAAGGTGGTGGTGACGAAGCTGGTGGCGCCGATGGTGGGCGCGTACTGGACGCGCAGCTCGACGGCGCGGTACTGGCTCAGGTCGAGCCAGAACTCCGGGTCGCCCAGGTAGCGGCCGAAGAGGATGGGGAGGGTGAGGTACTGGACGATGCCGCTGTGCTCCGTCCAGACGTGGGGCGGCTCCTTCCCCAGGATGTAGTGGAGCCAGCGGTAGAGCTCGGCGCCCTCCAGGGAGAAGAGGAAGTTGGAGCCATCGGCCACCACCTCTACGCGGGTGAGGGCCTCGAAGATACGCTGTGTGCCCCGTGTGGCGCCGTTGGTGCAGCCGCAGCGGAGCTCGATGCCCGAGAGGGCGCCGCGGGCGGGGAGCTGGACGCGGCGGGTCCCGAGGTCATTGCCCTGGATCTCCTGGTCGAGTAGAAGACGGCGTGACCAGCTCATGGGTCCTCCTTATCGCTGGCGGCCGGCTCGGGCTCGGGCTTGTCCTGGCACTCCGGGCAGAGCCCGTTCTTGTCCAGGTCCTTCTCGTGCCAGATAAGGCCGCAGCGGGTACAGCTTACGTGCTTGCCCATGGGGGACGTAGCCCCCTCCTCTCTACTACCGCTGGCCGACGGCGATCATGAGCTCGCGGGCCTTGAGGAGGCGCTGAGCCCGCTGGGCGTCGGTGTCCTGCGGCATGGCCTGGATGGCCTGGGAGACGGCGCCGAGCTTCGGAGCAAGCTTGGTGTAGGCGGCCAGTACCTTAGCCTGTCGCTTGGCGGCGCCGGCGGTGTAGGCGGCCCCACCGTCGGAGACGGCAAGCGCGATGGCGGAGGCGGAGTCCACGTTGGCCATCGCCTTGGCGAAGCTGTCCTGCTGGATCGCCTTCTGCATCCTGTCCTTGTACTTGCCGTTGGCAGCCAGGGCGGCCTGCTTGAAGTCGCGCTTGGGATTCTGGACGCCGGTGACGTAGTCGCCGGCGGCGGCCGCGACCTTGGTTCCGTACTTGGTGGCCATCCGGTTGGCGTCCGGGCCGGGGTTGCGGAGGGTGATGCCCGTCTCCGGGTTGGGAACGTGGACGGCCTCATAGAGGCCGGGGTGCTCGTCCCAGAGGTCACAGATGGCGTGGAAGGCGGCGAGGGGGTCTGCTCCTTGGGCTAGGTCGTGGACGTGGGCGTTGATGGCCTGGGATTCCTCATAGGTGAGCTGAGAGACCATGTGAGGGCCTCCTGTTGGGGTAGGGCACGGCGGGAGGTCAGTGGCGGGGACTCTCGCCGTGCCTGGCATCGTTGAGCCCCGGCGGGGAAATATTCCCGGCGTGGGGACTTGACAGAGTAATAGTAGTGCGCTGTACACTCGTGTCGAGCGCAGAATAGTCTAAGGTGTGCTGATCATAAAAATCATGGGGGGCTGAGTTGGCTGGTAGACCGAACGAGCAGCGGGAGATGCGGCTGGTCACTGAGTGGCTCCAGCTTAACTACCGGGACATGGCCTATCAGGTGAGGGTGAGGCTGGGGTCGCTGCCGTGGAATCTGGGAACCTCAGAGACGGACACCCCTGAGGCCAGACTGGTACACAATGCGTTTGCCAGGTGGGCGGATGCGCTGGTTTTCCTCCCGGAGAGGACCCTGATAGTGGAGGCAAAGCTGGTGGCCCATCCCACGGCCATCGCACAGCTCATGCTCTACAAGCGCCTCATACCGGCCAGCCCCTATCTGAATCTAAGGCCGGACTTGCCGGTTGAGACGGTGCTGCTGTACGCGAAAGAGGACATCATCGTTTCGCAGTTGGCTCGCGAGCAGGGAATCACGCTGGCCCAGTACGACCCGCCATGGGTCGACGAATACTTGGCGACGCTGGGCCGGCGGAAGGCGTCGGCGCCGGTAGCGCAAGAGCTGGCGCCGGTGTCCTGAGAATCGACAAGGTAGGTAGGGGGAGGCCTTTGGAATA
>Ga0315282_10011660_pt1 | contig 13562 bp, 19 predicted proteins | sample YL17G07_20_MG_FD_203693 | JGI IMG/M metagenome (GOLD analysis project Ga0315282, IMG submission 203693) | Sediment microbial communities from Yellowstone Lake, YNP, Wyoming, USA - YL17G07_20 | ecosystem: Environmental > Aquatic > Freshwater > Lake > Sediment | place: USA: Wyoming | collected... | reverse complement strand
AGAGAGGGGTTCCATCCACGTTATTGTCAAGTAGAGGCGTATAGTGCGAAGTCCGTGATTATGTTAAGACACACACTGAAGGTTACCCCAATTTTACCCCATTCTAATCTAAGACACCTTGACAAACCTACGTAAATGTGCTATAATGTAGGTGTCGTTGGAATGCCAGCCTGACGAAAAAGAGGATAGGAAGGGGGTATGATAATGGGTTTGGTCGCCGAGCTTCATGTCAACGGTACGGGGTGGGTTCGTAATCTCGTTTGCTCCGTGAGCAAGCGGGGTGTAGGGACGATCATAGCACAGCTTGACTATACTCGTTGGTTGGTGGGCGTGGATATTGTCCTTCCGCGCTCTTTTCTTTTCGCTTCGCTATGGTCTGTCACCCTACACGTTCTTTGTCTGTCAGTGCGCATTGTTCGTTTTGGAAAGGGGCGGGAACATGATTGAAGAATCGAGAAAGGTGATCGAAGTATCTTGGGTTCGTTGTCAGGTTCCGCGCCGCGTTCACTACAATGTCAAGGCTGTGTCTCATGTCACGGGCATACCCATTGCTCAGCTCTACACATTGATACTGTCCCGTGAATTGCACGACATTTCACCAGTGGATTACGCCGCCTGGTTGTTGCGTGACCTCGATGGGCATGATCTGCCATTCCGAAGACTACGTAATACACCAGGCACTAAGATTTCCACCCACAAGAAAGGGGGTCGCCATGAGAGCGGTAGCCGCTGAAAGTAACCTCAATATGGCCTACTTGTTGGAACCGGGGGATGGGTCGCGCTATGTCTTCGTCGTATGCGTTCTATCCGCCGCCCAGGTACAGAACGTTTTCCGGGGCAAGGATACCACCTATCGGATTGTCGCCCCGATGGAGCCGCCAGGCCACGCCTACCCGTTTCTGAAGGGTGTACCCGTGGCCGCGTCCTACGTACAGGAAAAGACGGGTCTTGCCGCTTACGCCGCCGCCTTGCTGTCCTACATCATGCCGTTGATAACTACCATGCAGCCGTCTGAGCAGGTCTTAGCCCGCGCCGTCCAGTTCGTTGAGAAGGTCAAGGCCGGGGATTATGTTGTTGAGCTGTGAGCTGCCCGCGGTTTGGGGCTAATTCTCTACGATTGTAGAATGATCTAAGAAAGGGGTATCACGCCATGTCAGAGCCAAGCCGAAGTGTTATCGAGTTCAAAAACGAAGGTATTGCATCGCGGGCCAAGCGTTGGTCAGCGATCCGCGATCGTATCGCCCCACAGGGTGAAGCGGTTGACGCTAAGACGTTGATTGACAAAACCTTCACCATTCTCAGATACCGCACTTACCAGAGCCGGTACGAAGCGGGCCGTGAAGTGGTGTATTGGATCGTGGGGGTAACCGATGATGGGGTACTCTTCAATACCACGCTGGGCGGGGTCGCCGTCTGCGATGTGCTGGACGCCATCGACAAGATGTATCGCGCCTACGCCGACGCGATCGCTGGCGGGGATATGGTAGCCCAAAAAGACCTTGAGGAAATTGGGGCCGATAGCCCCGTCACCTTCACCTTGAGATGGGTTCCAGCGGGGACCGCAGGGTACTATACCGTTGAGTGATTCTGCCACGACCAGCGGTAATCTCACTGTGTTCCTGGTAGACGATGCACGGCCCGGTGTTTACGCCTGTAGCCGGGCCGTGTACCGGAGCTCTATCTGTCACGAGGGGTCAGAGGGTCCGGTCAATGAGCTTACCCGTATCGGTTACAGAGAATGTACACGGGCCCAGTACCTGGCAGCCCGGACCGCTCTATCACCGGATGCCGCCGCTAATGAGATAACTGCCATTGTCAATGCTTGGGGGTAGACCGATGGACGAAAACATAAGGCCCGTTGGAAAGATAAGCCTAGAGATAGACGGTAAGACTGCGATTATTACCGAGATAGACGTTTGGGGACGCCCGATCACCTACATTTACCACAAGGGGGTAACCCGCAGACATATACCCAAAGCTGACCTTGTGCTGCAAGATGGACGCTCCGGTGTCGTGTCCAATACCGTGTTCGCTCTCGCTTTGCTCCGTTGGCTGATAGCTGACAAGGGTCTATAACGATGCCAGAGGGGAAGGTCTATTGGAGCAGAGCAGACCAGGCTTTTTACCAGGAAGGGGTAGAAGGACAAATCCCTTTGGTAGAAGCCAAACGTTTCTTGACCTACAATGAGGCCGCCGACCGCTACCTTGACCAGAAGAAACAATTTGTCCCCAATTCTGCCTTCGATCCGCCCCCGACCACCGAGCATAATTTCATCAGCCACGATAAGGACGGTAACGCCTTCGTCAGTACCACGTGGAATGGGCAAACGATCTCAGAAGATGCCGCTCTTACCTACGATGTAGGGACAAACCAGGAAATTGTGATTACCTGTGTTATCCGGATGCCTGACGGTTCACTGGAGACTGTCCGTATCTCTACAGGTTTGGGAAAGGGCTATGATCCGGATTATCACGATGGTCTGTTGAATCGTCGTATACAGGCCGCGCTGATAAATAAGACCAGCAAAGAGGTAGGATACCTTGCTGACATAGAATCCATGAAGATTAGAACCTTTTACGAAGTGCTAACCATCAGTAAGCCATAGGGGGGTCAAGATGAAACGCTGTGTTGCCTTGCCGCGTTCTACGAACACACCAGAATATAGATTTACAAGCTCTGTGACGTGTCCTCACTGCGGGAGGTCGTGGGCTGTCAGCACGTGGGAAAGTGGGGTCTACCTGTGTGCTAATTGCCAAAAGCTCTTCAGGGTTACAGAGAAGCCAAAGGACGGTCAGCCATGTATACCCGAAGGTTCGCCCCGCTCCAATCCCGTGCCCGAAAGCAGCCCATTCTAGCCTTCGATGTGGAGGGGGTCGCGCCGGGGGGGTTTGTGTGTGGAAGTGTAGCTACGGAAACCGAAGCCTGGTTTTTCACCGACCGCCAGGACATGCTGGCCGCGCTTCTGGACCGTGCCCATTGTGGGGCCGTGTTGGTTGCCCATAATGCGGAATATGATCTATCCGTCTTGACAGACGGCCAGCTATCTGGCTGGGAGCTTCTCTACATGGAAGGGCGGTTATTGTCCGCCGTCAAGCGGGATCACCATAACCACGTGTGGCGGGTTACGGATAGCCGTAACCTTTTCCCAGGCTTTTCGGTTAGGCAAATGGGGGACGTCGTCGGTTTGCCGAAGCTGGAGCTGCCCGCCGACCTCATGGATAGAATCAGCCGTATCACCTCATGGGCCGCGTTCAGCCCCGCTGAACAGGACACCTTATCAGCCTACAATATCCGGGATTCAATGATTGTTCTCTATGCTGTCAATTGGTTACAAGATGTCTTGCTGTCTCTTGGGGGGCAGCTATCGGGTACGATTGCCGGTTGTGCTATGGACGTGTTCCGCCGGTCGTATCTCAAAGGGCAATGGAACACCCCTTGCCAGGAAATCAATGACTTCTGCCGTCAAGCCTATTACGGGGCCAGAAACGAGCCGCTCGTTTACGGCCAGGTCCAGCCGGTCAATATGTACGACTTCATCAGCCTGTACCCGTCGGTGCAGTCTACGATCGATTTTCCAGAGCCGGACTATCTGGACATGGAGCCGTCCCCCAGGTCGTTTGCTCAGTTTGATAAGCGCCAGGGTATCGCTGACGTGATGATCGACGTGCCCGACACCGATATACCCCCGCTCCCTGTCCGGATACAGGGACGTTTATTTTTTCCTACAGGCCGGTTACACGGTTGCTGGACACTGAGCGAGATACGCCACGCGCTCAACCACGGTTGTAGCCTGGTAAACACTTCCTGGGTCTTGTCGGGTATCCGGTCTTTCAACCCTTTCAGCGATTTCATCAATAACCTCTTCAGCGTCCGACACGCTCTGAAGGACGCCGGGGATGCCAGGGAAAAGATAATCAAGTTTTTGCTGAACGCTAGTTATGGCCGTTACGGTATCCGCTCCGACAACCCCTTGCAGCGGTTGACAGGGATCACCCCGGACACCGATTATAGCAAGCTGCAAGGGGCGCACCTGGTAGAGATGTGTGGACAGCCCTACGCGATGGTAGACCTTACCAGCGATTATCAGCCCTTGTATGCTGCCGTGATCCTGGCCGCCCACATTTCAGCCGGGGCCAGGATACGGCTACACCAGCAAATGTTGCTATCCGCCCGTGACACACAGTACGTTGATACGGACAGCGTTTTTACCGCCGGTCATCTAGTGACGGGTGATAGGTTGGGGGATATGCGCCTTGAGCAGAGCGGGGTCACCGTGAATATCATAGGGCCTAAGGAATACATCGTGTCTTCCGGGGGGCAGGTCATCGATTACCGGGCCAAAGGGATACCCCGCAGCGTCGCCCTTGAGTATCTCAAAGAAGGCCATACCACCTACCGAACACCCGTCACGGTCAACGAAGCGATCCGCTATCACGACGTGCCAGGCCGCTGGAAAGTGAGAGGAAAACGTCGGGGAAACGACTTGCCTAAACGCGCTTTCCTTGCTCCGTTAGCGGGCCAGGACTTTCTAGCGACTCGCCCGTGGGTGTACCCGGAGCTTCAGCAAGCGCTTGCTCAATGGAATCTAAACCTCTAGCAGATACCGCCGGGTCGATGGCCGGTCGTGTGTTTGCTGACAGGCTAACCACATTCGACAAGCCCTTGAGTAACGATAGAAAAGCCATAGTTTACACCGTCCCTTGCTCTACCCCTAAAAAGAAGATGTCAATTTCTTCCGTTGTAAATCCTGTGCCTGTCAGCCATTCACGCGCCGCTTCCGGGGTTACATAACCCGCGATAAATGCTTGCCCCATTTCGGTATCCTGGGGGGTTAGCCCGACCTCCGCCACGATAAGGGCCGCGTCCTCGATGGTATACCCGATCTCCCCCAAACGGGCCAGGACTTCAGACCGGGCCAGCTTCGCCGCCTTGTACAGTGAGATAAGCTCTGCTTTGGTCAGCTTACGGGGCGCAACCGGAGCCTGGTATTGGGCATTGAGACGGTATAGGGCAATAGCCGGCGCACCGAACCCCAGGGCTGCCATTTCGGTATCAAATTCACTTTCCGTGACGATGCCCCGCTGGAGGGCCAATTGCAGTGATCCGACCGAAGGCCGCTTTGCCCGCGCTTCAGCTTCCGCCGCCGCCCGCTCGCTTAACCGCGCGTCCTCAGTGTCAGCTACCAGGTTAGCGTCATCCGCCGATAAGCCCGCGTCCTCAAGCCGCCTGACAAGCTCCGCCCGGTCGATCAGGCCATAGGAATAAGCGGCCAGCAAAAGGGATTGGCCGGGGCCGGTCGCCGATATGATCCCCTTGTAGGTCAGGATAAGCTCTATCAGCTTGGCCCGGTCATCAGCCGAAAAGCGGGCCAGCTCCACCCGCCCCGCTAATTGCTCACGGGTCATCAGACCGTGTTTGACCATTTCCGCCAGGTCAGACAACGAGATTTTAGACAGGATGGGTTGGCCGGGGGTTTGCCCCGCCTGACGTAAGGTCATGTCCCAGGTGTCTACCAGCAAGGTACTGTCAGCCTGAGAATACCCGACGCCGGTTAGCTTTTCTTGGGCTTGTCCCCGTGACAGAACGCCCGCCACGTAGGCCGCCCGTATCGTGCTTTGGTTGATCCGCAGGGCTGCCGGGGCGTCCAGTTCGTCCCAGGCCGCCGCCATTTTGGTAGCCGTATCGTTCGACATACCCACCTTGACCAGGTTAGCGACAGCTTCACCCCGTGTGATTTGCCGCCCCTTGTATAGGGTGTGTATATCGCTTTGCCGCAGGGCCAGACTGCTCTTTTCCGCCTGTAGCCGAATCAGGGCGATCTCAAGGTCTATCTCGCGCTCTTGGTACTTCTGCGCGCGAAGTATATCTCTGAACTCGCTTTCCGAGATGAGCATTTCCGACAGCGCGCTTTTCGCTGTCGATATGAGTACCTCTTTGGTCTTGTTGTCAATGTCACTTTCATTCAGCCGATAGAGTAAATCTAAATCGGACGGTTTATAGCCCAAGCCCCGGAGCCGATCATCAGCTTCCACCTTGCTCATATCCTTGTTGTTGTACAGCTTGAAGACGTCCCCTTCCGATAGCTTGCGATAAGAAAGGTCTATCCAGCGGCTGATGTCTGCGTCTCGCCAGCCCAGGTCGGTTAATGTTTCCTTGACCTCTTCCGCTTTAGCCTTACCTAATGCGTACAGGTCGCCCATTTGAGCCGCTGTAAAGCGCGTGTTGCGGAACTTACGCATATAGTGGGTACGCAGTCCGGGCTGAAGCCCGTTTTCTAGCAACGGGGCCAGGGTTTGCCAGCCCAAAAAGCCCAACCCCAGGTTCCAGTACATGGCTTGCATCATAGGGCCAATCGCCCGGATGATGCCCATGCTGGAGCCTTCTGTAGCTGCCGTTGCCAACCCGCCTAGCATCGAAACGCCCATCATTGTACCGTGAAAGGTACGGGCTGCGTTCAGGGGGTCATCTTGCCCTTCGGTAAACCCTTTTTCCAGGGCCGCGACTACAGGCTCAGTGACCAGGACGCCCATTACCTGAGTTAGCTCTTTGACTATGTCGCTTGCTGCCGCAGTGTGGATAGCGTCTGCGATAGCTTTTGACGGGTCTTCAAATACGGAAGGGGGGGGCTTTTTCGGGGCCTTGATACCGATAAAATCGACGCCTAGTATCATGTAGGGCAGGGTCATGATCATCTGCCAGGCCCAGTCCCAGTGACGTCCTTTCATCAGGGGTACGCCAGTCACAGTAATCCAGTGAATGACTTCTACTCGTCGGCTATCAAAGCCGACCAGCCACGTGTCATGCCAGGACCAGGGAGGAATACCCTTCAACCATTCATGGAGGATGTCACCGAGACCGCGATTTCCACCCGGAATCGCCATGTCACCACCTTTCCGCCAGCACACGGAATACCCAGGTCACCAGGACGTCTTCGACGTTGGCTACGATCCACGCCTGGGGGTTTGTCAGGAACAACTTAAGCTGTGTCTTGTACATATCCCACAAGGTTAGAAGGTCAGCCAGGACAACCTGAACGAAGTATCCCAGGTTTGCCGACGCGATGAGCCACACATCGTACCAGAACAAGAAAGAATGGTATAACTGACCAGCGACATACTCAAGTGGACTTACCAAAAGCTGATAGAGCATGTCCAGGGTGTTGGTCAGCACCCACTCCAGCCGGTCGCTGGCCCAGTCCAGCCATTCGACCGCCCACCGTACCCAAGACTTAAGCCATTCCCACGTACCTTGTAAATCGTCCCACAGGTCTTGGCAGCCGATGAACGTTTGGTTAAGCAGCCAATGGAGCCAGCCGGTGGGGTCTCTGAGCAGGTTGCCCAGGCCGGGGACTATTGAGTCTAACATGCGCACTAACCAAAAGATGGGGTCACTGAGCAAATCACCCAGACCATGATATGCCGAGTCTAACAGGCGCACGAGCCAGCCGAGCGGGTCGCTCAGTAAGTCGCCCAGACCGGGGTAAATATAATTTAGCAGGTTTGTCAGCCAGTTATCGCGATTGCTATAGAGGTAATCGTACAGACTGTCTTCCAGACTGTTAAGCCGCGCATTGTGATTATCAATCGCATCCGTGGTCCACAGGTAGAACTCATTGGCCCAAACCAGCAGCTCGTCAACGTCGCGACGCAGGGGGCCGGTCAGGTCGTGGACGAAGCCTTCGATCTCGTCTTGGGTCCGATCCCACCAGTCGTGTAGCCCTTGTTGCTCCGCCTGGGCTGCGTCGTAATCGCCCATGTCCAGATAAGTGCACAGGTTCCAGACATGGCTACAGAACGTGCCGATATGCAGGTTCACAGGATCACATTACCCCGCCGGTATGCAAGTGCTTGTCAAGCTGAAACGCGATCTCTAACAGCCGTTCGGTATACCTGGTATCGTCCAAATAGTCCGGTTCCTCTATCTGGTAGGTCCCCGAATTGCCGTTCACAGTCGTAACGCTGACCATGTAGACGTAACGTGTCTTTTGACCCGCCTGTCCGAAGCGCTGTATCCGTTGCACGGTCACACTCTCAAATAGCTTCTCTTCAGGCTTCATCTTGTCTGCCACGTTGCACCTCCTGTCGCACGATGTGCTGAATGCTAGACGGGGTTGCCATAGAAACGCTCTTTGATCCGAACCAGAAACCGAGAATCAACATGCCAAAGTTGATTAACTCTGTCTTGACCTCTCGCCCGGTCGCAAACAGGTACATGGTCGTACAGACCACGACCATAGTAACCAGCGATTGGACGATGATACTTTCCCGTAGGAGCTGCCAAAACGTCCTCATGTGAATTTACCTCCCCTTAGTCAGATTCGTTGTAGGTCGCTATCAGATTGTCGATGTACATACCCGGCTGTCCTGCCCCGGCACTGATGCCGATGATGTACCAGGCGATGAAATCCCCGAAGTCAGCCACCGCCGCGCCGGGCAAGGTCGCTATATCCGCCGCGACGTGGTTATCCAGATAGACACGCACGAAGCGATGATTTACCGGGTCGATCACCACCTTGAGAAAATGCCACAGCTTCGTCGTACAGTTCAGGTACACCAGGTTGATCGTATCAACCCACACCCCCGCGTCGTTGTAGAGCTGTAGTTTCCAGCCCGCCAGGTCTACCTGCACATAGTAACGGGTCCTCACATTGTCAAGGTGGACGTCAAGGTAAAACTGAAGATAGCCCAGGTCGTCGGGTATGCTGAACATGCACGAAAAGCCCCACAGCGCCGGGGGCATGGGCAAAAGGTTTACCCCGATCTGCCCCACGTCACCGGCCACGACCGACAAGGGCATATAGCACGAAAAGCCGTGGCTACACCATGCCGCCGTGGATAAAACAGGGGTTTTGGTTGGGTCAGACGCCGACACGTTCACCCGTCCCAGGCCATACTGAAAAGACTCCAGGAAGCCGGTTGCCCCGTCCCTATTGAACATCATAGGGGAGCCAAGCCTTACCACCGCTTCCGCCAGGTCTTTTAAGGGGTAGCTTTGCGCGCTGGTGGGGTAGCCGCCCCAATCCTCGTAATCTTTACCAGTCACAATCTCTCCTAGTCCGCCGCCGGCCGGAACTCAATATAGGTCAGCGGAATGGCGAAACCGCTCGAAGCCCCATTCTGGCCATTGGTGGTCAGCTTGACCACGTGCCAGCCAGAGTAATTCACCACGACAGTGGCCGTGCTCTTGATCACGTTCTTGGTGATGGCCGCTGAATACCAGTCCACCCCAGCCGCGATGATGAATCCGTCTAGGGACACGTCCACCTTGCCACAAGTAGACGCCGTGTAGCCATACAGGTACAACGTGTACGTGCCAGCCGCCAGGTAACAGCCATTGGTGCTCACATCGCCGTTGTTCGCCGCCGATTGTCTGCTATAGAAAGCGTGCATTTGCGCTCCATCTATGGTAGTCAGGAGCGCGTTGCCGACCAGAACCAGGCTTTGATTGTGCCACATCGTAGCCCGGAGCGGCATATCGAATTCCGGTATGGGCATGAAGTGCCCCGATGGAGTCGCTGTGTATCCGGCCATGTTACACCACTACCCCCGTCAACAGATAGTTGACCACGTTCGCGGCGCTGGCATACGCTCTCACCAGGTCGCCCGCACTCAAGGGGCCGATGTCCAGCCAGGCACTCCCCGACGCCGCCAGGGTCGCTTGCCAGACCAGGCGCGACGTGCCCCCGGAGCGTTGCACGTAGATGTAGACGATCCGGGCTGTCACCGCTTCCGTGTTGAACACGTTGAGATGGAGGATGCCGGTCTTGCTGGATGCGGGGACCGTGTAAATCGTCGCTTCAGCCACCGCGAGCTGCCCTTGTGCCAGAGAATCGCCGATTTCCGCCGCATCGACCATGAGCCGCCCGGTCGTGTCCACCTTGACAGGCCGGTAATCAGTTCCATCATACCCGAAGGCTAACCGCTCTAATAGCGGTTCACCACTCACGCCCACTTTTGGCATTTCGATCTCAACCCTTGTCTATTCTTGAGTACCCAACAATCGCCCCACCCGGTCGATCACGTTCAGAATGGGACTCGCCGCCGCCGGAATCTCTGAAGTATCCACTTCGCATAAGACGCTCACACTGTGCTTGAAAACTGCCCCTTCCGCATGGCCCACCAGGTACAGCCGTACATCGTTGACCAGCAACGGGTATGACACGTCGATCACGACCGCCCCAGAATCCCAGGCCAGCCACAGGCCGCCCCGCGACGGAGCGATGGGGTTATCGTTGTGGCAGAGCCGAACCCCAACCTCCCCTTGTGGCCCAGGTGGGAAAAAGAAGGTCAGCCGCCGCAGGATACCCGGCACACAGTCCACGTATTCACTTACTGGATAGCCCTTGGGCGTACCCGCCGGTATGTCTAGCACGATGGTAAACGCGGGCATGAGCTACACATTATCCGCATGAGCGTTGACGGACACGGTTACCACATCAGCCGCACCCACCGCCGACCAATCGAAGCGGATAGCTTCCCCAGGTAGTACCTGTATGTCAGACAGGAAACCGTAAAACAGACCTGCCGTGGTACAGAGTATAGAAGTGATCGGGTAAACCGTCCCACCGCTTTCGATAGATACCCGACAGACAGCCGCTGCCGTGGTACTGTCAGACACCGCCACAGACCGCAAATAGATACGACGGACGGTATCCAGTACCTTGATCCACTGCGTGTACGTGATAGCGCCCGTCGTATTTTTTGCGGATTGACGCCATGTACCTAAAGCAGACATTTCGTCGCCCCCCTTGTGTGGTTAAGCTACCAAACGCTCAAGGACAATATCGTTTGTCCCACCCGCCGCAGACGCCGTGTTGCGGGTATGCACGTCCAGGCCCACGGTCGCCAATTCGCGTGGGTCGAGGAAATAGGCCGGGTCGTCATCATCCGCCTCCCAGATAACCGCCGTGTCGTGAATCCCTATGCCTTGCACCAGAAGGGACGTGGGGCCATTCCCGTCGGTCGCTTCGAGCCGGGACGTGTCCGTAGTGTCGCCCGACGTGTAGGTGTGAATGACCGCCGTCGGGCCGCCGGAATAACTCGTCGGGGTCGCCAGCTTGGTCAAGGGGTAGCCAACCCCCAGGTCATGGGCCGTGTCTGCCTTGAAGTACCCGCCCGTGATCGGGTAGTTCACCAGGCCGTATTTGATGGCATTGAGCCGGACAATATCGTCCAGTCCCATGTCAACGACCTTAAGTGCGCCGGTTTTCACATTGAGCTGTATTCGATCCATCAGGTTCCAAAACGTGGTATCCGACAGGCCGGTTGTCCGATGGGGCAAACACCGGGCCACAATCCGCCGGATTTTGGACGCCGTGGGCAGCTCAAGGTACTGCGTTTCGTCTTGTACGGTCGTCCATTGCCGCCACAGCTCTTTCCTGAGAAGCCCCGCAAACGACGGGGGGTTCAGGTCCGGGTGGAACTGAATCATGGAGATATACGCCGTGATCGCCGTGGTAAACTCTGTGGCCGCCGCCGTGTTCGTGATCTGAAGTTCGACGCTGGAATACTTACCCAGGTCCAGCCCCAACACACGGTCGCCCAGCTTGCGCCCGAAGGTCAAGAGCATACCGCAAAACTGCGTGTTGGCCGCATAGTTCCTGAGAACGTCCAACACACCCATGCCGTGATCGTAGAAGGACAGTGCTTGAATGTGGAGCGGTGACAGGTCAGCGATGATCTCGCTGCCGTCCCCAATGACCTTGACGTTGGACAGCTTATCAATCAGCCGCCATGCGCCCGCATCGGCGCCGTACGGGGAGACTTGGTCAGATGAGAAGTACATGAGCAAGGCCGACAGCTTGCCCGCTTTGGGCAGGTCAACCTTGTACGTACCCCCCAGAGCCATAGCAACCCCGTCACGCAGATAGCTTTGTTGTAGCATGTTTCACCTCCGTATTAGGTGTTACCGTAAGACAGGACACCAGGTACAGACCGGGTAAGGGGCCGCCTATACTTCAGGCTGAATCCCTTTCTTCGTTGCCCACGCGCGATGTATGGCCCGTGCCGCCGCCGCAGCCCGCTGAAGCCGGCTTTCCATCGTCGTACCATCGATTTGCATGGCCGCCGCCGTGGCCGCAGATGCCGCGCTCATGATCGTGGGCAGGTTCTTCGCGTAATTGGTGGCCGCCCGCTCTGACGCGGCTGCCAGGTTCGCAGCTCCCACCGAAACCGCCGCAGAACGCCAGTCTTCCTCAGACATGGCGGCCACGGCTTTCTGCCTCGACTTCTGAGCCGCAGCGCGGGTGACACCCGCCGCATACCGCTTCTCGGACGCATCGCTTGACGCGCTTTCTTTCCAGGGTCGCCGGGGACTCTGGACACCTTCCGTGTATTTTTGGGAGCCGCCTTGCAGCCCCCTACGGAAACGCTCCAAAATGACTTGCTGATCCTTTGCCATCGTAACCTCCCTTTGATTGTGTGTCTGAATTGCCCCCCCCGACCGCGTGAGTGTTAGTCCTCCCCAGGACAATATTTGGTCGCCAGCCAGGCACTCACGCGATCTTAAGGGGGCACGGTCGCCTGATTCTATTTTACCATACTTTTACCCGGTTGTCAATAGACATAATAGCGTTTGGACACGGGCAAAAAAATAACCCCCGTGGAGTTGTCACGGGGGTTATTGTGTAGCCGTCTGGCTACAGAGTAGGGAAGTGGTACAGCTTTCCGAGTGTAGCCATATCACAGCAGGTGACTGTGACATATTCGGGCCAGCCAGCGCTGCGCCTGACCATCAGATAACACAGGCTGGCTACATGGGACATCAGCTCAAATCCCTGGTTCAAGAGAACCGCGTAAGCTTCGTCAAGACCTTGTTGCCCCCTTTCCCAATCCCGATGTATAGAGTATATCTGCTCAATAACATATTCGGGTGATACAGCCGCTACGACCATGACGGGGCAAAACAGGTGATACCCGTGATTGTCCGTTATGGTGTTCCAATATTTGGACGGAATCACCAAGAGCATCTTACCAACACCCGCCGCCGACCGTGCGAAGCCCAGGGCCAACGTCTCGAAATCATCCTCTATGACCTCAAGAGGACTGATGGTGTGAAAAACACCGTCCAGGACCTGAACCGGTTTCAGGTAGCCATCTCGTACCAGCTGCTGTAAGGTGACAAATCGCTCATCTTTGTAATCCTTACCATACTGTTCTTCATACTGGGCCAACAGATAATCCAGACCGACGGCAAAACCATTGTCCGCTATTCGGTCCAACACCGCATACTTGTCACCGTCTACTTTCGTTTCCATTTCAGTATCCTCCCTGGGTGTTACGTTGTGGGGGATTACCCCCCTATGGCTCGGTTCACTACTCACTTACACCTAAATTATACCATAACTGATTTTGGGGCACATCAGCCAAATGGCCTATCTTTTACTAAGCACTTTAGCGTAGGCCAAATAGCCTACATGATAAGGTATACCTTAAGATGGGGGGTAAGGTAAGCCTTAAGATTTTTCTTATGGTAAGTCTGAAAATTGCACTGAGGTTGACCTTAGCACTCAACTTCGCACTATTCAATTTAACTTGACAATAACGTGGATGGAACCCCTCTC
>Ga0315282_10011659_pt1 | contig 13563 bp, 10 predicted proteins | sample YL17G07_20_MG_FD_203693 | JGI IMG/M metagenome (GOLD analysis project Ga0315282, IMG submission 203693) | Sediment microbial communities from Yellowstone Lake, YNP, Wyoming, USA - YL17G07_20 | ecosystem: Environmental > Aquatic > Freshwater > Lake > Sediment | place: USA: Wyoming | collected... | reverse complement strand
CGCGAGATGAAGGAACTCACCCGGAAGATGCAGGCCCGCTTGAGCGCGCAGGAGAACGAAATCCATCGCCTCCGCGAGGAGCTGGGACGCCGCCAGGAACTCCTGGCGCCCGTCACCGGAGGAATCGCGGAAGGGGGAGGAACGCGCGCGAGGATCTCGTCCTATGGAAAAGGACCGGAGACTTCCACCGAGCGTTTCGACCGGGAACTCCGGCATTTTGAGAGGCTCTTCTCCGAGGGGCGCCTCACTCCCGAAGAATTCGAGATGGCGCGCCAGCGCCTGAAAACCCTGGTATAGAAACAGAACAAGGCGAAATCCAATGGTCACGGCGTCGTTATACGACCAAAAGATCTCCGGGCGGGTCCTTGTCGTAGACGACGAAGTGGTTATCCGCATCCTCCTTACGGAAATCCTCGAGACCGCGGGCCATCAGGTCGTCGCGGTCGAGAGCGCCGAAGCCGCACTCGCCCTCGTCGAAAAAGAGCATTTCGACCTCATTCTCTCCGACATGTACATGAACGGCCTGAGCGGGATGGAACTCCTCATCAAGGTCAAAGGCATGTACCCCATGCTGCCTGTGATCGTCATCACGGGGCAGCCCGCCCTCGACCAAGCCATCGCCGCCATGAAAAAAGGCGCCGCCGATTTCATCACCAAGCCCTTCAGCGCCGACCAGATCCATCACGTCGTCCAGAAGAACCTGCAGGAGCTCCGCCTGGTCGCCGAGAACCAGCGACTCCTGGCCGAACTCAACAACAAGGCCGTCATCGAGAAACTCAACCGCCAACTTCACCAGAAAATCAGCCAGCTCACCAAGCTATACACCCTCAGCGAGTCCTTCCACGCCTTTGTGGACAACCGATCGCTTCTCCAGTACGTCGTGGATTTGGCCTCCAACCTCACCGGAGCACAGCGCGTTTCCCTCCTCTCATTTGACCGCAAGCAGAAGTTCCTCGTCATGCGGGCCTCCAAGGGCATTTCCAGCGAGGTCCTCCGCCGCGTCTGCGTCAAGATCGGCGAGGGCGTGGCCGGCCGGGTGGCCGAATCCCTCCGCCCCATCCGCATCACCTCCAAGGAAATCCGCGAGATTGACAAAACCCTCCCGCGCCCCTATGTCAGCGAGTCCTGGCTCTCGGTTCCCCTGTTCATCGGCGGCGAACTCTTCGGAGTTCTCAACCTCACCGACAAGCAGGACAAGAGCGACTTCACCGAGGAAGACGAGTACTTGGCGCTGATGCTGGCCGAAAAGGCCGGCGTTAAGATCGAAAACAACGTCCTCTACGAAGGCATCTACTCCAACCTCCTGGACACCCTCAAGGCCCTTGTGTCCACCATTGAGGCCAAGGACTCCTACACCCGCTCCCATAGCCAGCGCGTCACCGAGACCGCGCTGGCCCTCGCTCGACACATCAGCTGCTCCGAAGAAGACTGCGAGAGCATCGCCTTTGCCGGCATTCTCCACGACATCGGCAAGATCGGTATCCAGGACAGCATCCTCCAGAAAAGCGGCAAACTCACCGCGGAGGAATATGAGATCATCAAGAAACACCCCGTCATTGGGGACAGCATCATCGAGCCGCTCGGACTCATCGAGGCCGAGCGAGACATCATCCGCCACCACCACGAACGCATTGACGGCAGAGGCTACCCCGACGGGCTTGCAGGCGGCAACATCCCCCTCCTGTCCAGGATCGTCTCCATCTCCGACGCCCTCGACGCCATGACCTCCACCCGGTCCTACCGCCAGGCGCAGAACCTGGACTACGTCCTGCGCGAACTGCAAAACCATTCCGGGTCCCAGTTCGATCCCGACCTCGTTCACGCCCTCATCGAATTGATCCAGACGGGCAAAATCTCCGTCCAAGCGGAACGGGACTCTGGGGATACGCAATCCGGCGGGAACGGCCAACCCCCCGGGAACGGCCAACCCGCCGGGAATGGCCAACCCGCCGGGAATGGCCAACCCGCCGGGAATGGCCCATACCCTACCCCCTTGTTCGAGAACGCGGCCGACCCTCTCGCCGAACACAAACCCGCCCCCTTTTTCGAGAACGCGGCGGGCCTTCCCGCCGAACACCAACCCGCCCCCTTTTTCGAGAACGTGGCGGGCCTTCCCGCCGAACACCAACCCGCCCTCGCAAAAGCCGAAAAGGCTTGAACGGACCGCTGCTCTTCTTTGAGCAACATGGCAAAGGATGGGAATCCGAACAAGGATAAGCAGGATGTCCGGGATAAGCCCATATCGGAATCCAGGGGCGTATCTTGACTCCGCCACCAGACTGTGGGGACGGACAAAGTAGGGCGGGCGTCTCGCCTGCCGCTTTCAAACGCCGCCCCCGCCGACTCTAGAGTCGGTGGAGCGATGATTTTGCTCCAGAGCCGACACGCTCTCCATATCGCCCCCGCCGACTCTAGAGTCGGTGGAGCGATGATTTTGCTCCAGAGCCGACACGCTCTCCATATCGCCCCCGCCGACTCTAGGGCCTGTCGGTTTAATCCGAAAACGCGCCGTTTTGCGAAACGCAGGGAGTCATTCTTGTCGAGACGCATGGAGATCGTCGATCCTGGGGCATTCTAACGCGTATCGTTCTGACACATGCCTTCTTGGGGCGATTAAATCGACAGGCCCTTTATGTCGGTGGGGCGGCGGTTTTCTTCTCGTTTGCGAACCCTAGGCGGCGACAATGCAAGAGAGGGCGTGGATGGATGCTGAAAGATTCATGGCAAGAAGCCGCAGGGTTCAATCACCGCTCCACCGACGTAAAGTCGGCGGGGGCGCGGATGAATAATATCCCCGATTCTGGAGCAAAATCATCGCTCCACCGACCTAAAGTCGGCGGGGGGCGATTTGGTGGCGGAGTCAAGATGCGCCCAGAATCCTGGAATCCCCAAGTTTTTTCCCCAAGTTTTTTCTTTCGCGCCTTGCCGATCTTTAGTATAAGGGATGCGTATGCGGGCGGCATAAACACGTTTTGGGGGCAAGTAGGTCTCGATCGCTGACTGCCCCAAGAACCTATTCTTCCCGCGAAAAGGAGGTGCGCATCATGTCTTACGTGATCGCCAAAGTGGATGTTTGGGTGGGACCCATGGAGGACCGCCCTGGGAGCCTTGCGGGAATCCTGGATTCCCTGGGCCAGGCAAAGGCCAATCTGGAATTCGTCATCGCCCGCCGCGCTCCGGAAAAGCCCGGGACCGGGGTCGTCTTCCTGGCCCCTCTGAAAGGAGCGGCACAGCTGAAGGCGGCCAAGGCGGACGGCCTGAAAAAAAGCGCCAGTCTCCATTCCCTGCGTTTGGAGGGTCCCGACAAGGCCGGCATCGGCGCCATGATCACCCGCGCCCTGGCCCAGGCGAACATCAACCTCAGGGGGCTCTCCGCCGCGGCCCTCGGGCGGCGTTGCGTGGTCTACTTCGCCTTCGACACCGCGGAGGATGCCGACAAGGCACGGCGGGTCCTGAAAAGCGCTTTGCCCGCCAAGTAGGCGGACCCAGTCCTTTTCCGTGCGGCGCGACCAATCGTACTCGAATGGATAGTGCATCCTAGCTGTACGTATCGGCCGAGACGTGGTCATATTCCCTCTTCACCACGACACTACTCCACACGGTCCATTGCCCCAATGAAGTATGTTCAGATGAACGTACAGAATGAGAGACTTGCGAAGTCAGTCACCGCTTAACCGGATAGCGAGTCCAGCGGACCCGGAGAATGTCTTTGAACATGCGGGAGGCGTCGCGCAGGAAGCGGACGCGCGTGTCCGGGGAGTTGAGCCAGCGGACCGGGACTTCGCGGACCTTGAGCCCAAGCAGCCGCGCCAGGTGAAGCTGCTCCACGTCGAACGCCCACCCTTCTAATCGCTGCAATCCCGCGATCCGGCGAGCGGCTTCCCGAGTGTAGGCTTTGAAGCCGCACTGCGTGTCGGCGTAGGGCAAGCCGGACAGAAGCCGCACCATCCTGTTGAAAATCCGCCCGCTCATTTCCCGCCACCACGCCTGGCGGACTTCCAGGACCGAATCCGGCAGCGCCCGCGAGGCGATCACAACGTCCGCGCCCCCCTCCAGTTCCGCCTCGAACCGGTCCATCTCCTCGATGGGAGTGGAGAGATCCGCGTCCGTGAAAAGCACCAGGCGCCCCGCGGCGGCCCGCATCCCCGCGCGCACGCTGTAGCCTTTGCCCCGATTCCCCGGATTCCTCACCAACCGGACTTCGGGGAACTCGCGCCCGACCAGGGCCGCCGTGCCATCGGTCGAACCATCGTCCACCACAAGAATCTCGCACGACGCCGCCCGTTTCCGCATGTGAGCTTCGATGACCCTGAGCGTGGGACCCACGCGCTTCTCTTCATTGAAAACGGGAACGATAATGGACCATGCCACACCGGCGGCCTCGGAGGAAACCGGAGAGACCGGCGGGACCAAAAGAGAGGGCTGGGGAGAGCATTCCGGCATTCCTGGCCTCCGGCAAAATACCGCTGCGGAGATCATAAACAAGACGGCGAAAGCGATCAAGCGAAGTTTGCGCCCCGCTCGGGGATTTCTTTCGAGGGTCTTGCGAAATAAGTGGCGCAGGCTTTCCAGCCCGCGACGCTCGGGAATTTCTTTCGAGGGTCTTGCGAAATAAGTGGCGCAGGCTTTCCAGCCCGCGAAAGGCCATGAAAAAAGGCCACAAACGCAGGCTGGAAAGCCTGCGCCACCCATTCTGGCAGAATCAATGCTCCATTTCGCGAGACCCTCATTTCTTTCCTCGAACGTCTCTTACGTTCTTGATCTTTGCGGGAATATCGGTTATCCTATGGTTAGGTTGCGGGTCAAAGGCCTGACAAACAGGTAAGTTCCCCGCACTCCGGGGTCCCGGGAAACGGCCGGGACCGGTTGCAGAAAGCGTCCGGCCAAGAATGGCAGTCAAGAGAATCAGGATCTACGGCGACCCGTTCCTGAAGGTATCATCCGCTCCCGTGACGGATTTCAACCAGCATCTCGCGCTGCTGGTTCAGGACATGGCGGACACCATGTACGAAAACCGCGGAATCGGCCTGGCCGCCCTCCAGGTCGGAGTCAGCCAACGCGTCTTTGTGGTGGACACGGACTGGGTGGACAAAGAGGGCGGCGCCCCGAGCGGCGCCCGCCATCTCAAGGTCTTTGTCAACCCCGAGATCCTCTGGGAATCCCAGGACGACTCGGCGATGAGCGAAGGCTGCCTCAGCCTGCCCGAGATCGAGGGTGAAGTGTACCGTCCCACCTCCGTCCGCCTGCGCTGGCAGGACCAGAGCGGCAGAAACCACGAACGGCTCATGGAGGGCCTCGAAGCCCGTTGCGTCCAGCACGAACTGGACCACCTGAACGGGATTCTCTTCGTGGACCGGATGCCGTTTACAAAACGCCGTCTCCTCGCGGGCAGACTTCGCCAGCTGAAAGAAAAACACTCTCCCGCGCGGCCCCAACACCACGGCGGGAGCGAAAATCCTCCCCTTTGACCGAGATCTCCCCATCTCGGGCCGGGGCCGGGTCAACCACCGAAGGGCGTATTTTGACTCCGCTACGCGCGCCTCGTGACGGTTCTACCAATGCCAGTGCCAACTAAAGTAGGGCGGGCGTCTCGCCTGCCACTCTCAAACGCCGCGTTCACAGGGCCAACTCTATGCTCCCCAGACTCACAGGCCAGGGATTCATTGGCAGGCGAGACGCCCGCCCTACTTTGTCCGCCCCCACAGTTTGGCAGCGGAGTCAAGACGCACCCACCACCGAAAAAACAGGCAAAAAACCCTTGCGCCGTCTCTGCCTTTCTGCCATTATCTTCCTTTGCAGCCGCGTTGGATGGGGAATGACGCGGGGTGGAGCAGATGGCAGCTCGTTGGGCTCATAACCCAAAGGTCGTCGGTTCGAATCCGGCCCCCGCTACCAAATACCGCAAAAGACCCGCCCAGAGGGGCGGGTCTTTTCATTTGCGCACTTTCTCCCGACGGTCCACCAGGAATCCGGACTCCAGAGCCTGCTTGATCTTCTTCTTCAACTCCGCCGCAATCGCGCTGATTTCCCCGGGGTGCTCAAACTGCCCGTGCCGGTTGACCACCACTGCCAGCGAAACGGTCATCTGCGGAAAGGTCTCCGTCTCACCCCGCCGGTTCACCGACTGGATGTATCCCCGCCGACGGTCCTCCTCGTCATACACCGCCCCGATGATCTCGTCGAAGCTTCGGATGAACTGCACGCAGATCGGCTCCGCCCGGTCGCTCGGCACAATAAAGATGAAGTCATCCCCCCCCACGTGGCCGATGTAATAGTCCTGGGGCGAGTTGGCGCTCACGCAGCTCACCACGAGGCGGGCGGTGAGACGCAGGGCCTCGTCTCCCCGCGAAAAGCCATACCGATCGTTGAAAGCTTTGAAGTCGCTCAGATCCACGTATACCGTGGCAAACTCTTCCTTGCGAGCGATGCGTATTTCCATCTCCGTCGTGATGGAATTGTTCCCTGGCAGCCGGGTAAGCGGGCTTGCGTCCAACTGGCGGAGGGTCCGATGGACACACAGCAGAGCGCGTGCCAGCAGATCCTCGGAGGAAGGGTCCGGACCGATGTAGTCGTCGAAAAGGTACTCGCCGGTCGTCCTGATCCGCGCGAGATCCACCTCCGGCACCACCAGCAGCACCGGCAAATGAGCAAGGACGTTATCGTTCTTGAGCATCCGAGCCAGCGCCAAGCCCCCGTGGGGAGGCACGTCCAGCCCCACGATGATGAGTTCCGGTGTCTCACTGTGAACCGTCGTCAGAAGCGTCGAGCCATCCGGGCAAACCGATGCGATCATCCCACCCGCCGCAAGGCGGGAGGACAAGCGTCCCGCGCGCTCCGCGTCCGCGTCGAAGATCAGCACACGGGGTATGTGGCTTGACTCAGGCAAAACCACTGGTGTCCAATCCCTCCAGCTCATCGGCGATGACATCGAGAAGCCCTGCCAGGTCCCCCATTTTCAGATCCAGAACCTCCAGCGCGAACCCGTCAATCTGGGGAATGTACGGGTCTCCCCCGGAGCCAAACTGCAGGGCGCGGATCAGAATGTCCGCAAGGTGGATGATCGCCGTGGCCTCTTTTGCCGAACTGGCGCCCCGAGGATTGTGATGAAAAGCGATCGGCTCCGACAGCCGTGCAGGGAGCTTCCATTCCTCGGCCAGCCACGACCCGATCTCCGCATGCGTCACGCCGTTCAGAATCCTCTTCTCGGCTTCCACGAACGGAATCTTCCAGTTCCGGACCTCGTTCAGAACCCATTGGCCTTCCCGGCGCATCTCCACCCCGATGATCACCTTCCCCAAATCATGCAGGAGGCCCGCCGTGGAAACCTCTTCCGGGTCCTTGACACCCAGGGTGCGGGCGATTCTGTCGGCGGCAACAGCAACTCCCAGGCTGTGTTCCCAAAGCCCCACCAGGCACTTGCACATGTACTCTATGATGGCGGCTGACAAGACAATCCCCTTGACAACCGAGAACCCGAGGAGAACCAAGGCGTGGTTCACCGTGGCGATGCGCCCCGAAAACCCGTAGACGGGAGAGTTGACGATCTTGAGAACTTTTGCCGCCAGGACCTGGTCCTTGCAGATAATCTTGGCTACCTCGGCAAAGGAGGTGGTCTCCGAGTCCACCTTGATGCAAAGCCTCTTCACCACCCCCGATAGCGTCGGCAGGGATTTGATCGTCTTCACCTTCAGACGGATCTCGGAGGGGGTTAGCAGCATTCAGGTCTCTTTTCCCCACCAGTGTCTTCCGCGCCTTTGGCGCAAGGAAGCTCACTCCTGGGCGAACTTGGCCGGGCCGGGATCCTTGACCTCCAGAACCCCCCCGGCCTTATCATCTATCTCGCCCAGCATCTCCTGATTCCGTCGGATGAAGTGATCCTTCAGCAAGACGCGGAACCGCTGCATAAGCGCGTTTTTCTTCACATACGAGAAACCCGTATCCATGTCCGCCAGTTTTTCCGACAGGCTTTTGGGCTGGTAATCCGCGAGGTTTTCCACCGGGCAGCCGCTCACCACCACTTTTCTGATTCCCATGTTTTCAAGGCGGGAGATCATCTTCTCGTCCAGCGTCGCGTTCTCGCTCACCAGGACAATGCCGTTGTCGTTTCTCACTTCCTTCGCAACTTGCATGCCCGGCTTGAGCAAATGAATCGGCAATCTCTGCATCAGGGGTTCCCCTCTTGTCCTACCCGAGAACTCTACCTCAAGTGTACTGGAGGTCCAGCCCGGGAGGCAAGCTCAAAGTGCCGGGAAATGAGTTGTGAGCGGAGGGGAACTCCCCGCGGGTGCCCGGCCCGTCTGGGCGGCATTGGCCGGGATGACAGACTTTCTTGCCCCGAAAACAGATTTCTCTGGCATATCGCGATCCGTTCGGCTATTTTCCTGGGTTCTGGACCGGACGCGAGTCTTTCGCGCCGGTTCGGCGGCGGGAAGTACCCTATCGAGCCCCCTGCGGCGCTCCCGCCGGGTGACGTGGGGGTGGTTCGTATTGAGGCGAGAAACATGACCGAAGAGATCAAGAAGCCGGGCAAAGAAGCCCTCCGCCAGATGGAGGTCATCCGGACGGGCACCGTGGACCTCTTGCCCGAGGACGAACTCGCCTGCCGAATCCAGCGCTGCCTGGACCAGAACCGCCCCCTTCGCGTGAAGTATGGCGCAGACCCCTCGGCCCCGGACCTCCACGTCGGCCACGTCGTCCCGATCCGCAAGCTCCGCCAGTTCCAGGACTTGGGACACCAGGTCGTCTTCATCATCGGGGATTTCACCGCGATGATCGGGGACCCCTCCGGCAAGAGCGAAACACGGAAGCGGCTCAGCCCGGAGCAGGTCCAGGAGAACGCCAAGACGTACTTCGACCAGGTGTTCATGCTCCTGGACCCGGCCAAGACCGAGGTGCGCAAGAACTCGGAGTGGCTGGGAAAACTCAACCTGACCGGGGTGATCGAGCTCGCCGCCAAGTACACCGTGGCGCGCATGCTCGAACGCGACGACTTCTCCAAGCGTTTCAAGCGCGAACAGCCCATATACATCCACGAGTTCCTCTATCCCCTGGCCCAGGCATACGATTCCGTCTGCGTCCGGTCCGACATCGAAATCGGCGGCACCGACCAACGCTTCAATTTCCTGCTGGCCCGCGAAATCCAGCGCGAGATGGGCCAGGACCCCCAGGCCATCCTCACCGTGCCCATCCTCCCCGGGCTCGACGGCGTGATGAAGATGAGCAAGAGCCTGGGCAATTACATCGGGATCACCGAACCTCCCCAGGAGATCTTCGGAAAGACCATGAGCGTGGGCGATGAACGGATGCCGGACTATCTGCGCCTGGTCCTCGGCTACCCGGAAGACGACGTCCGGGCGCTGGAAACCCAGATGCGCCAAGGTTCCCTGCACCCCCGGGACCTTAAGGCTCGGATCGCCCGCGAGCTCGTTGCCACTTTCCACGGAGCCCAGGCCGCGGATGAGGCCCTGCGCCATTTTGACCGCGTTTTCCGGGACCACGACCAGCCCGAGCACATCCCGAACGTCGAGATCCGTCTCCCGGCGGGGGAAGACGGCTTCTGGATCGCCCCCCTTCTGGTGCAAGCCGGTCTGTGTGAATCCAACCGCAAGGCCCGCAAGGCCATCGCGGAGGGCGGGGTCCGCAAGGATGGGCAGAAGATCACGGACGAGTCGCTCCGTCTCGGCCCCGGTGAACATGTGCTGCAGGTGGGCAAAAGGAATTTCAGGCGAATTCGGTTGACAACCTAGAGCGCCGCATTCAGGATATCAACTCTGTGGGAAACCCAAACGTTGAGAGGACTCGGTAACAATGCTTAAAATTCTCCGCACGAAAACGCGAAAGATCATGTTGACCACCCTGATTCTCGTCATTCCTTCCTTTGTGTTCTATTTCGGATGGCAGTCCATCTCGGGCAAGCACCGCGGCGTGGCGGCGGAACTCGCCAAGTTCAGCCCGGCGCCGCTGGCCCGCGGCGACATCAAGGGCTGGAGCAAGTGGGTGAAGGTGAGCCGGGAGGAACTCGTGATGACCCGCCGGAAGATGCGAAACGAACTCAGAAACCTGTTTGGCCCCAGCATTGACCAGATGTTGGAGCGGGATCTGAGCGAGGAGGAGCTTTTCCCCACCAAGGACATCATCGGGGAGACCATAGACGATTGGTACCTGAACTACTTTGCGGACCACCAGAAGATCTCGGTGAGCGACGCCGAACTCACGGCGCTGATTGATGATGCCTTCAAGGACTACCCCTACGTGGAGCAGCGCGAAGCCATCCTGCGCAGCCAAGGCATGAACGTGCCGGAGTTCGAGAGCAGGCTCCGCCTCTCGGAGCGCTTCAAGCGCAGCCTCCAGTTCTTCGGCGAGCAGGCGCGGCCTTCCCTCGCCGATCTCTGGGATTCCTTCGTGATCGAGAAGCAGGAGATGCGCCTCGACTATGTCTTCTTCGACTCGAAGAATTCCGAAAACAAAGTGGACATGTCCGAGGCCGCTATCGAAGCCTACTACAAACACAGCGGCGACAAGTTCCGTGTCGGCGACCAACGCCTCTACCGCTACGCCTTCCTGAACAAACTCGACTTCGCAAAGGACACCCAGGCGCCCCCCGCCGAGGTAAAAGCCTACTACGAGGAAAAGAAGGCCGCGAAGTACCAGCATGGCCGCCAGGTCAGGGTGCGGCACATCCTGATAAACGAGAAGGCGACACCCGCCATGAACCCCGCCCAGAAGGCGGAGGCCACGAGCAGGACTATGACCACGGCCCAGCTCGTCCACAACATGGCCGCCGGCGGGCAGGATTTCGCGCAGCTGGCCAACACTTACAGCGAAGACCCCATGAACACCTCCCCCACCCTCGCCGGCGCCCCGGCCAAGATGGGAGGCCTTGTTCGAAGCTGGATTTCCCAGGACACCGCCTGGCTCTATGGACAGCAATTCGCCGAAGCCGCTCTCAGCCTCGATGTAGGCAAGCTGAGCCAGATCGTGCCGGTCACGATGATGGGCGGCGCCAAGGGATTGTCCATCATCAAGTGCGAAGAGGTTCGGGAGTCCGGAATCTCTCCCTTTGAGTCGGTGAAAGCCCAGGTCGAAGTGGACTGCTTGAAGGACAAGACCGACAAGCTCTTCAGTGCGAAAGGCCAGGACCTGAAATCGAAAATCCGCAACTACTCCACCATTGAGACTCTGGCAAAAGAGCTGGGTATGCGCGATGGCAAGACGACGTGGGTCCTTACTTCTTCACCCACGCTTTCGAAGGACATCCGCGGGCTGGAGCCTTCCGAATTGGAGTCCATCAACACCAGCTTGCGCAAGGGAGACATGAGCCCGCTGCTGCGGACCCCGGATGTGCTCTATGTCCTGTATGTGGAAGACGAAAAGGCCTCCCATGTCCCGGCGGACTTCCGCGAGATCCGCGCGCGCGTCGAGCAGGCATACCGAGCCGACAAGTCCCGTGAAATGGCCAGATCGGAAGCGGAGCAATTCCTGGCATCGGTCAAACCCGAGGATTTCGCAACCACCCCCTCCATCAAAGTGGCGGCGAAGACCACCCCCTTCTCCACACGCGCCGATCTCCCCAAGGTCCTGCCCGCGCCCCTGATAGACTTCCAGAAGGACAGTCTTGGAATCACCACCGGGACGCTTGGGATCAGCCCCGCCGGAACGGACACAAAGGCCCCCATCGGCTACCTTGTATGGCACGCGCGCGCCCTCCAGGATCCCACCCGAAAGGCCTTCGACGAGGAACTGCCCACGCTGGAACGCACCGACGTCCTGGTCAAGCGCCAGGGCATTCTCAGCGAGTGGCTCTGGGACCAGCGCAGCATGACAAAAATCGAAGAGACCAAGAATGTAACCGAGTGAGAACCGCCGTCCCGCGCAAAACCTGGAGACGTATCATGTTCAAGAACCTCGAAATGGCGCCGCCTGACCCCATCCTGGGCCTGACCGACGCCTTCAACGAAGACCCCAACCCGCGCAAGATCAACCTCGGGGTGGGGGTATACAAGGACGCTTCCGGCAAAACACCCGTGATGAACACGGTCAAGAAAGCGGAAGAGAGGATTCTGCGGCGGGAAAACACGAAGAACTACCTGCCCATCGGCGGTTCCCCGGAATTCGGCGGGGCTGTCCAGACCCTTCTGTTCCCCGTCGGAGACGAGATTGTTCAGCAAAAGCGCGCCCTCACCGCCCAGACGCCGGGAGGGACCGCGGCCCTGAGAGTGGCTGCCGACTTCCTGAAAACCGTCGGCAAGAAAAACCGCATCTGGGTCAGCGAGCCCACCTGGCCCAATCACTCCCAGGTTTTCCGCGCCGCGGGGCTGGAAGTGTCCACCTATCCTTACTACGACGCCGCAAACAGGTCGCTCGACGGCGATTCCATGATCCAAGCCCTGGGCCGCGTCCCCGAAGGCGACGTCCTGCTTCTACACGGCTGCTGCCACAACCCAACCGGCGCGGATCCCGATCCGGATCAGTGGAAAGAGATATCGTCCGTCGCCGCCTCCAGGCGTCTCATTCTCCTCGTTGACCTCGCCTACCAAGGGCTGGGCCAGGGACTCGAAGAGGACGCCGCCGGAATCCGTGTGCTCTGCGGATCGCCGCGCGATATCCTGATCGCCAGTTCCTTCTCCAAGAACTTCGGCCTCTACCGGGAGCGCGTCGGCGCCCTGACCCTCGTGTCCGACTCCGCCGAAACCACCGCGCGCGCCTTTTCACACGTCAAGGCAACCATCCGGGCCAACTACTCCAACCCGCCTTCCCACGGCGGGGCCATCGTGGCCACGATCCTCAACGACCCCGAACTCCGCGCGGAATGGGAAGGGGAAGTGCGCCAGATCCGCGACCGTATCCGCGACATGCGTCTCCTCTTTGCCAACACCCTGAAAGCCAAAGGTGTCCGGCAGGATTTCTCCTTTATCTCGCGGCAGAACGGCATGTTTTCTTTCTCGGGCCTCAACAAGCAGCAGGTCGAGACCTTGCGGAAGAAACATGCCCTCTACGTCGTGGGATCCGGCCGCATCAACGTGGCGGGCATGACTGTGGAAAACATGGATACCCTCTGCGCCGCCATTGCGGACGTTCTCTGAATGGCGAATGATGAATGATGAATGATGAATGACAAATGATGAATGACAAATGATGAATGATGAATAATGAAAGAGAGGGTCTTCCAAAGAATCTGTGGGTAAAACAAGGATGAGTTTTTCGCTTTTCAACCAAGACACGGATTTGAGAAAAAGCCCCTCACCCTTCCCTCTCCCCCAGGAGAGGAAATCCTTTTCCCCTTTGCTCTCTGGTCTTGCGCCGCCCTTACCAGAGAGGTCGGCCTTCTTTTTCCTCTCCTGGGGGAGAGGGAAGGGTGAGGGGCCTTTTCCTCGGCATGGAGGAGGGACAGAACAACGAAGTGAAACCGGCCCCAGGAAAACGTATGGATTTCAGACGTTCAAAATGCTGCAAGTGGCGTTGTATCATGCACTCGGCAATCTACCCGAGTCCAAATTCAGCCACGAGTTCTTTTGAGGAAGCTGAAACAGAAAGGATGAAGACGGAAAGATGGACGGGGAGGAA
>Ga0315282_10011658_pt1 | contig 13564 bp, 7 predicted proteins | sample YL17G07_20_MG_FD_203693 | JGI IMG/M metagenome (GOLD analysis project Ga0315282, IMG submission 203693) | Sediment microbial communities from Yellowstone Lake, YNP, Wyoming, USA - YL17G07_20 | ecosystem: Environmental > Aquatic > Freshwater > Lake > Sediment | place: USA: Wyoming | collected... | reverse complement strand
CTTTCCATTTCAGCCCATTTGTGGTGCTGATGGAAATCTTCGCGGCGTCATCAACAGTCTTGCGCAGGAACACGGCGCTGATGGTCTGGCTGGTCGTCACATTTGCGGACTGGACGGAAAAGATGATCTCCGCGGCGTCGCCGGCCTTGGCGCCCTGCAACCCCGCGGGGGCGGCCGCCGCGATGTTCTTGTGACTATACGCGTTCTTCGGACAGTCGGCAGTCAGGGGCGGCTTGAAGGTCCACCGGCCGTTTCCACGGATGCCGAATTTATTGACGCTCTCGGGGTCGAACGGCGGCTTGTCGGGGTGTTCGCCCACGTTCGGAATGCAATAGCGCGGGTCGTTTCCCAGCGACCGGTACACGCGCGTGTAGGTCTCGCCCTCCTTAAGGTTCAGGATGTACCGGTGCCCGTCATCCCAACCGCAGAAGTAGTAACGGTATTGGTGCCCGGTGAACGCGCCCTGCTGCGCAGCCAGCGACCGCTGCGTGTCCGACCCGGTGACGAAACCGTTGGGGCTCGTGGCCGTCAGACAGTGGTAGCGCGCAATATGGCCGCGCTCCTTTCGGCCGCCCGATGCTTCGCACGCGCCTTCTTTCGCCACGTCCTGAGCGCACGCGACGGTGGTCCCGTCGCAGTGCGTGTAGATCGCAGAGAAGGCGTTGTCATAGACGTGCCACTTGTCATCGTAGAAGCATTCGGAGACCGTATGGCAGGAGATGTCAATGAACTTCACCTGCAGGCCCATGTGGTGCCAGATGGCGCAGTTGATCCCCGATACCGTGCTGCACATGGCGAAGCCGTAGTCGTTGAACTGGCAAATGGGATCCGCGCACTCGATCCCATGGATGATCATCGGCGCCGTCTGCCTGCGGCCAAGATGCGTCCAGTAGAACATGGCCCAGACTTTCTCGCGCGCCGTGGGCCAGTTGGACGTGACGCTGCGGACCAGGCTGGGCATATCGGTGTAGTCGGGAGAGGCGTCCGTCACGACCTTGACGTTGCACACCTCCGCGCACGCCAAGCCGCAGCACAGGCACACCGCGGCGGAAAGGACCAGTGGGCTTTTCATGCGCACCTCCTGAGAAGACTGTCGCGCGTTCGGAGAAACCATACCACAGAAGAAGGTTGAAGCCAGGGCGGCGAGACAGGGAGAGTGACGATGTCACAGACAGATCTGAAGCCGATCGTTGACCCGCGGGGACGGCAGGAACGGCCGCTGCTCAGCTTGGCCAGGCGGCCGACCCTGCAGGCGCTCAAGAGGGGCAAGGTCCTCTTCTACAACAACACCAAACTCGATTTCTGCAACTACGGCGAGGTCTTCGCAGCAATCAAACGGCACCTCGCCGCCGCGGGCATCACCAGATTCTGCGACTACAAAGAGACCGTCCGCGGGAAATCCACCGCGGACCTGGAGAACTACGCCAAGATGCTCGCGCGCGAGAAGCCCATGGCGGCGGTCGTGGCGCTGGGCGACATGGGCACGACGCCGGCCACGACCATCGTCACGATCGCGCTCGAGAAACTCGGCATCCCCAGCGTCTTCATCACTGCCAGCCCCGGCGCCGAACTGGCGGAAGCCGTGGCGTTCTACCGTGCCGGGCAGTTGTGCCTCGTCCCGGTGGACATCTACCAGGGCAGCACGAAGGCCGACGTGAGCGCCCAGGTGGACAAGCAGATCAAAGCGATCTTCGAGTCGCTGACGCTGCCGCCAGCCCGAATCGGCAAGCGGGCCGCCATTCACTTCGCGCTGGACAAGACGCCGCCCGCCGCAGACGGACTGCTGAGAATCCCGGCGCAGCGCGCTCTTGCCCGGAGCGATCCGGACACACCCGGCCGCGGCATGGAAGAAGTGCTGGACCTGTGCAGCCAACTGCGCATCAGCGACGGTCTGCCGGTCATCCCGCCGACGGAGGCGCGCGTCGCGCGGATGATGAGCTACTGCCCGTTCGAGCCGGATGGCGCGCTGGTCCCGGAGGTCGGCCCAACCGGCAAGGACATCACCGTGCGCGATGTTGCCGTGGCGGCGGTAATGGCCGGCTGCAAACCCACCGCGATGCCGATCCTCGTCACCGCATTCCGCGCGTTGGCTGATCCCAGGTACAACGTGCTGCAGTCGGTCACGACGTCGCACCCCGGCGGCAATCTGGTGCTGGTCAGCGGGCCGCTGGCGCAGCAGGCGGGGCTGTATGGCGGCCCGGGCTGCCTGGGCCCCGGCTTTGCGGCCAACGCGACGCTTGGCAGAGCGGTGAACCTGGCCATCATCGCCGTCTGCCGCTCGGTCCCCGGAGTCTCCGACCTGGATTGCCTCGCGTCGCAGGCTGAGTTCACCTACTGCTTCGCCGAGGAGCCGCGGCTCAGCCCATGGCCGACGATCAATGCGGAGCGCTACGACGAGAAGACCACGACGGTGCTGGTGCTGAAGGCCGAGCCGCCGCACGACATCATTGATTTTCTCAGCCAGACCGCCGGCGACCTGCTGGACACGATGGTGGACAGCGCGACCACGCTGGGCAGCAATAACGCCTACATCCCGGGGAACCTGATCTACGTGCTCACGCCCGACCACGCCCTGCTGCTGCACCGCGAAGGCTGGGACAAGAACAGGATTCGCGAGCACGTCCACACGTGGGCCTGCCACCACACGCCGATGGTGCGGAACCGCGGCCTTGTGCCGGTGCGCCCGAAAGGTTTCGAGAAACTGCACCCGATGCCCGTGACGCGCTCGCCGCAAGATATCGAGATCGTTGTAGCAGGCAATCGCGGCGGGCATTCGGCGGTGATCCTGCCCTGGGCGCTGCACAGCGAGGCCATCGTCGAGCGCGTCACGACGCCCGACGGCAGAGCGGCCCGGTCCATCGAGGATTTTGCGTGCTGAGGGCCGCGGCGGCTGAAGGCGCCTGGCCGCGTCAGGTAGCACCCTGAATCACACCCCTATTCCGCGATGCAGTACCTTGGCGTTGCCGTCGTATCACTTCGCTGCCGGGCGGGCCGCCGCTCCGCCTGCCTCCTTGGCCAGCTTCTCGGTTTCGGCGCCCGAGAGCGCCCGAGTGTAGATGCGCACGTCACTCAAGCAGCCGTGAAAGTACCTGGCCGTATGGTGGCCAAGGCCGAGCGTGAAGTTCTGCGCAGGATTCGGGTTGAGGGGAGTATTGGCCGCGCCTCTGCATTTCTCGACACCGTCCACACAGAAGATGGCACTCGTGCCATCGCAGACGACAGCGACATGCTGCCAGACGCCGGCGGAGAGCAGCGCGTTGCCGCAGCCCTGCCACTGCTTGCCGTCGCCATAGCCGAAGCCATAGGAATTGACGTTGTTCCCATCCTGCTGAATGCTGAGGCCTCTGAAGGGCTCGCCATGATTGCCCAGGATATCCGCATGCTGAACCTGGGTTGCCGCCGGGTTGACCCAGAGCGATATTGAGAAGGGCATCGTCAAATCCGGAAAGTAGGTGTTGGTCTCGACCCGGTCCCCCACCCCGTCAAAGCTCAGCACCATGCCTCTGGCGCTCTTGGTCCACGCCGGGCCGCCGTGCATACCCCCCAGCGTGCCGTGATGGCCGTTGCCCGACGAGTCCGCAGCCACTTCGCCCTTTCCCTCGTCGAGCTTCCAGCGCGCCAGCACTGCGGTGTGGATGAAAGTCTTCTGCGTGTTGGGCGGGACCGTGTTGGGCCTTGCGGCGCGGTCTTTGATGTCCTTTACGGAGAGTGTGTACGTGAGGCCTTCCGAGAGCACCGCCGTCGTCAGTGTCACCGTCACACCATCATCGGCGAGCGCGACGGAGCGGACGGCAACGCCGTTATCAACGGCATAGTTGGCAACCGTCTCTGCATCGGCCTTGTTGACCTCCTTGCTGAAGGTCACGACGACCCGGGTAGCGCTGCCATTGGCCGTGGCGGACGCGAGCGCCGGCGGAAGCGCGTCCGGGACGGTCACGGTAATCCCCGCGCTGGCCGTATCCGTCGCGCCTTTGTCGTCCTTCACCGTCAACCTGGCCGTGTAGGCTCCCGGCGTCTTGTACACATGGCTGACCACGGGACCGTCGGCAGTCAGCCCGTCGCCGAAATCCCAGGCATGCCCAACGATGGCGGCGTCTGGAGCAAACGAGCCGCTGCCGTCGAAGCGGATTTCCAAGGGTGGCTCGCCCTTTCCCGGGTCGGCCTTTATCCAGGCGGACAGGCGCGGTCCAGCCTTGGCTTGAGCGGCTTCGAGCACGTCCTTCGCGGGAAGCTCCTTGCCCGCAAAAACGTTCTCGCGCCAGACGTTCCCCTGTTCGCTGCACTGGCAGAAGAACAGCGGGTTCTCGGTCCGGTACACCACGTTTTTCTCAAACCGATAACCGCGGCATCCCAGCTCAGCTCGGACGCCATCGAGATAGATGCCCGCGGCGCTCCAGCCTCCCGCGCCTCGAGGGTTGGCGGGATTGCGGCGCAGATCATGGATCAGGTTGCCGCGGATCGCGGCGCCCCAGCCTGCCTGGGGGAAGGAGACGTAAATGCCGGCGCCGTCCACAGCCACCTTCATCACATCATGGATATGGTTGTACTCGACAGTGTTGTTGCGGGCGAAAGGCGGTCCCGGCGTTTCGTTTCCACCGAGCACGATGCCGGCATAGGAAATGTCGTGGATCAGGTTGTGGGACACGACCGCCTCCTGTGTCAGGCCCACGAAGATGCCGACCGCTCCGCAGTAGTCCAGGCCGCAATCGTGGATGTGGTTGTTGGCGATGCGGTAGCCCTTGTGCTCCTCCCGGTCCAGCGGGTCGGCCCACTTCCAGGTGTCGCGGTTCCTCAGCCCGCCGGCCGTGATCCCGCCGCCCCCGAGATCGCAAATCCGGTTGCCCTCGATGACATTCTCCGCGCAGCCATTGAGCAGGCTCAGCCCGATGCCGCCGGCGTGTTCGATGGCGCCGCCGGTAAAACTGCACCCGCGCGCATGTCTGAAGCTGACGGCGGGGTCAATCCAGGAAAACTTCCAAGATCGTGCCGGCTCCTTCTGCTCCAGAAGCATGAGACACCCGAACATGGCCGCGAATCCGTACGGCGGCAGCGGCCAGTCCACGTGGGCCACATGTACTCCTCTGAAATGCAGGTTCCGCACCGGGCGCTGGGGCGTGCCGGCAACGGCCAGGAGGGTCTTCTGCACGACGGGAGCCACGACCTCGGCCCGCTCCAGGTCTTGTCCCTCCCGCGGCCAATAGGAGAGCACGCCCGTCTGCCGGTCCAGATACCATTCGCCGGGCTGATCCAGCAGCTCCAGCGCATTCTCGAAATAGCACGAATAGGCCGCGGAGGGATAACTGATGTTGTATTCGCCGGAGAAGCCGTGTGGCCAGGCATGCGGCGGCGGAAGCGTGAAAGTATTGTCTGCTGCGTTCACGCTGCCGAGGCGTTTCCGCGTTCCGTCGTTGTTGTTGATCCAGACTACTTCGACATCCGAAGCGTTCTTCCAGTCCCGGATGGGATGATCAACACCCAATGTGACGGTCGCGTCGTTGGCCTGGCTGTTCTTTGGCCCGGGCCGCAGCTTCCACCACTCTCCCAGGTTTGGCGTTCGAGCGCGGACGGCTCGCCGGCCCGCCACGAACAATTGTCGTGGATACCACGTGCCGGCCTTCACCTCGGACACTTCCGTTCTCCAGACTTCGCCCTCGCCTCGCTTCCAACCCCCGATCTTGCGCCCGCCGCTGATGACGGCCTCCTCGCCGGGGCAGGCCGCGTAGGTGATCGAGTACTTCTCGGTGCCGGAGTCCTCGGGGCCAAAAACCAATGCCTCGGCCTGTTCGTAGGTGCCGCCGCGAATCAGGACGAGAATATCGTGATCGAGTCCGGCTGCGATTTTCGCGCGGACTGCCTCGCGGGCCTTGGCCACGGTGGCGAAAGGCTCCTGGGCCGTGCCGGGATGGGTGTCCTTCCCAGCAGGGGCGACGTGGAAATCAGCACGAAGACTTCGCGCGGGGGCTGCGGGGGCTGTCTCTAGCGCGACCAGTGGGCCGGGGCCGGCCAACACGAGCACCAGCGCAAGGATGAGTTTGAGCCGCATGCAGGTTACTGTCGCATTTTTGCCGGGCAAATCAACCCCAGGCCGAGAATATAGGTTAGAGTGCCTGCAACCGCAGGACGCCCGGGTATGTCTTCGGCGGAGACGGCGTTATGTCAGCGCTTCTGTCCACTTCTTCTCGATTCGCAGCAATTCCCGGCGCTGTGCCTCGGAGACAACACTCCGCTTCGGCAGGGCGCGAAGCTTCTCGATCCTTGCTTCAGCTTCGTCGAGGATGGTTGGGCTGCCCAGCGAAGCCCACTTCGGACGCGGATAGCGATTGAGGACGTGGGGGTAGTAGTACTCCTGCTTGAAATGTGCCAGTGTGTGGGGATGGACCAGATAGTCGGCCTCTTGAGCCAGTCCCTGGATCACGCCAGTTGCCAATGTCTCCGCGTTGACATCAATTCCCTGCTGCGCGCGCCGCAGCGCTCCGGCGATGTCGTTGCCGATCACGGCCATCTGGAGCGACATGCACTTGGTTGACTCCAGGTTGCCGATCCCCCAAACGATGTTGGCGTGGCTGAGTGCGTGGAGCATGCCGGTCAGGACGTTCTCGGCCGCCGCGCCCGCATCGGCCATGATGCTTTCCGTCCCCATCCACGCGGCGCTGGGAAGGCCATGGAAAGCAGCGATCTCCGCGCCGGCCGCCTGGAGCAACCCATTCTCCACGCCGCCGGTTCGCATGACGGCAGTCTGCATGTCCATCACGTGGGCAAACCCCAGGTTGAACACCAGCGGGCGGCCGGGCTCCAATGCCTGGCAGATGACCACGCCGCTCAAGCCCTCCGCATTCGCCAGCACGAGTTCGCCGGCCAGGGTCGCCGGGGCTGTCACTCCACCTCCCGGCTCCGAGTTCACCATGAGCGGAATGCCGTGGCCCGAGCTCTCGCGGAAGACAGCCGCCGCCAGCTCCGACCACCGCAGGGGACTCACAGCCGTGTAGCCCAGGCTGAGAATAGGCCACTGGCTCAGCCGCTTGCCGTCCAGCAGCACCGCAGCCATTTCGATCATCCCGCCGATCTCGCGCGGGTCGTAGATGCAAGGGCGGAAGTGCTTCAGGCAGTTCTCTGCCAAGAGCCGCAGTCCCGCAAGGCCGCGGACCGCCGCGGGCACGTCGTCCAGACACGTGCCGACCACGCCGTGCACGTGCTCCAGCCCGTCCACGACGTGTACCAGGTCCGCGAAACGTTGCGTGTCAATCGGCGCTGCGTCCTTGCCGACTGCCAGATTGATAGCGTTGCCAGTCCAGAAGACGCTTGGTCCGCCCGCCGAGAGGACCGTCTCTTCGCCGCCTGCACTGAGCAGCCGCACTTCCCGCGGGCACGCCTCAAGCGACCTGTCCACGACTTCCCGCGGCATTCGCACCACGCGCGACGCCGCAGCGGCCGAGCAACCGCGGTCCTGGAGAAAGCGGACGAGCCAATCGTCATCAATCCGCACTCCGGTCTCGCACAAGACACGGAGACTCTCTTCGTTGATCCGCTCAATCTGGGTATTGCTGAGGATCGGCATGTTGGCCCCTCACTTTGGCTCCGGCAGTCTGGCTGCACATCGCGCTTACGCAACACCCCGCCGCAGCATTCCGCAGCGCTCGAAGCGGTATCGTAACTTCGATTCCCGTGCTTGTCCACTATGCTGCTATACTGCATCATGGGCGTGACTGGCTATGGCACAAGGCGGTTCTGGCTCCATAAGAAGCTAGGGGTTTCAGCCATGCGCCGTATCGTGCTACTGCTGCTGTGTTCTCTCTGCGGCTCGTCGCTGGCGGAGGGAACCGCACCCCCAATCTCCGAAAACAGGATCAAGACGCTGTGCGAGCGGTTGAAGGGCGATGATCGTACGAGCCGCCATCGGGCGGCCGAGGAACTCGGAAAATCCAATGACCCGCGCGCCCTGAAGCTCCTTCTGGATTGCCTGAAAAACCCCAATACTGACGTGCGCGCCAATGCTATCGGTGGCCTGGTTTGGCTCAACGACCCACGCGCGGGAGAGCCGCTTATTGCCTGTTTGAAGGACGATAACAGCCATATGCGCAGCCAGGCCGCCTTTGTACTGGGTCGCCTCAAGGATCCCCGGGCCGTGGAGCCGCTCCTGGTCTGCCTGAAAGACAAGGAGAGCTATGTGCGCAGCAGTGCCGCCGACGCACTGGGTCTGATCAACGACCCGAAGGCGGCGGAACCACTCCTTGCCTGTCTGAAGGATCAGGATGGCTTCGTGCGCGACGCTGCTGCCGAGGCGCTCGGTAGAATCAAGGAACCGCGAGCGCTGGAACTGCTTTTGGCTTCCCTGAAAGACGAGAGTCCCTTCGAGCGTGAAAGTGCGGCCCGCGGGCTGGGGAAGCTGAACGACCCGCGCGCGGTCGAGCCGCTTCTGGCCTGCCTGAAGGACGAGAACGCCACCGTGCGCGAGAACGCCGCCGCTGCGCTGGGGAAGCTTAGGGATCCACGCGCACTGGAGACGCTTGTCATCGCCTGCGTTAAGGACCAGGAGTATGATGTGCGCCTCCAGGCCGCCTTTGCGCTGGCGAACCTAAACGATCCGCGGGCGGCGGCGTCCCTGCTGGCGTACCTGGACGGCAAAGAGGCGAACGCGCGCGTGTTCGCGGTTCAGGCGCTGCGCTGGGTCAAGGACCAGCGCGCGCTGGAGCCGCTGGTAGCCCTCCTGAAGGACAGAAGCATAAACTACCTTGCCGCCGAAGCGTTGGGAAGGCTTAAGGACGCGCGCGCGGTTGAGCCGCTTCTGGAATGCCTGAATGACAAAGCTGACAATCCGTGGGCCAAGTCTATGCGCCACAGTGCCGCTCATGCGCTGGGCAGCATCGGCGATCCGCGAGCCTTTGAGCCGCTGCTGGCCTGTCTGAAGGACGAGGATATGGGCCTTCGCTATTTTGCGGCCTTCGCGCTCGGCAATATAGGCGACAAGCGTGCCGTGGAACCGCTGATTGCCTGCTTGAATGACCCATTCCGTGGCGGCGAAACAGCGAACGCCCAAATCGTGGTTCGGAATGCGCGCTGTCGTGTCATCTCTTCATTGGGACGACTCAAGGACCCGCAGTCCATCGGACCATTAGTGTCCTGCCTTAAGGACCGGGACGCTTCCATTCGCAGCGCAGCGGCCTACGCGCTCGGCAAAATGGGCGATATGCGCGCTATGGAAGCACTGAAGGCCTGCTTGAGCGATAAGGACGAGGCTGTGCGAAACACTGCCGCCGGGGCGATAGCGGACATCATGATGGCTAACGAGGAGAAGTGAGGTAGATTGCAGGCGGCAGGCAGCGTACGTTAGAAATGGCACGAGACAGGCAAGGCGAACGATGATCATTGACATCCACGCGCATTTTCCGTTCGGAGAATACACGCGCCTGGAAGACCTTGACATGTTCCTGCGGCGGGCACGCCGATTCCACGTGGACCGGATTTGCCTTTCCGGTTACGTGAACCGGTACGGGTTCAACCCCACCGCTCGCCAGGTCCGGGAGATAAACCGCTGGACTCTCCAGGCCATGGGCCGGCATCCTGAGAAGCTCATCGGCTTCTGCTTCGTCAATCCCGCGGTGGGCGCCGACGCAGCGTGCAGGGAGATAGACTGGGCCATTGCCCGCAATGGTTTTCGAGGGATCAAATTATGGGTCTCGGTCAACTGCCGCAGCCGCAAGCTGGACCCAATCTTGACTGAGGCGGCGGAACTGGGCGTGCCGGTGCTCCACCACGCCTCGTACAACACGCTCGGAGCGGCGGCTCCGAACGAGTCCACGCCCGCCGATATAGCGGACTTGGCCTGCAGGTTTCCTGCGGTCCCCCTGATCATGGCTCATCTCGGCCACGCGCGGGTGCAAGGCATAACCGAGATTGCGCCGCACGGGAATGTTCTGGTTGACACCTCCGGCAGCCAGCCGGCTCGCGGGCTCCTGGAGGAAGCGGTCCGCCGCCTGGGCGCCCGGCGCCTCGTGTTCGGAACCGATCTGCCTATCCGGGACTACGCTTCAGTATTGGGAAGGCTGTATGACGCGCCGTTGACCGAGCGCCAGCGGGGGCTGATCCTCGGGCAGAATGCGGCCAGGTTGCTGAGGCTTGAACCGCCATGATCGTAGATGTCAACACGGCCGTCGGCTGCTGGCCCTTCTCCGCAGCCCAAGCGGTGACGCCGGCGCGCTTGTCGGCGCTGCTGGCGCGGGCAGGAGTGGACTTGGCATTGACGTCCTCTCTGGACGCCATATTTCACGAGAATCCCGACGAGGACAACCAGCGGCTCTTCCGGCAGCTTCGCTTGTATAAGCGGCTGCTTCCCGTGCCCATCATCAACCCGCGACTCGCGGCTTGGCGGGCTGCCGTGGCCGAGTGGGCACCGCGGGCCGCGGCCATCAAGATAGTGCCTTCCTACCACGCGTACTCATTGGGCGGAGCCAGCGTCGCCGGCCTGGCGGCGGAGTTGGCCAGGAGCCGTCTTCCGCTGCTGGTGCAGGTACGGATGGAGGATGAGCGGGTCCAGGCGCCGGCACTGCGCGTGCCACCCGTGCCGGTGGCGAACATCCTGGCACTGGCTGAGCGGTATCCACGTCTGAGCATTGTGGCCTTGGGGACCTACTCGAGGGAAGCCATCACCTTGCTTGAACAGTCGCCTCGCGTGCGAATTGACGTCTCCTTCCTCGACGGACTGGACGCTGTCGGTGTTCTTGTGAGGAGACACGGTGCTTTTGCGGGGCGGCTGCTGTTAGGTTCGAACATGCCGCTGTTCTACACCCAGTCAGCCCTGCTTAAGGTGCAGACTGCCGAAGCGACGGATGCTGTACGCCAGGCAATCTTGGGCAAGAATGCCCGAAAGATGCTGGGGCTTTGAGGAACGGAAGAACATGGTCCGAACCGTGCGCAAGTCCTGGGCGATTTACCGGGAAGCGGCCAAGCACCTGGCCTGCGGCAGCTCGACGCTCTCGAAGGCGCCGCAGATCGAGGATGTAGAACCAGCGGCGATTGTCCGTGGCCGCGGCTGCCGCGTTTGGGACGCTGACGGCAACGAGTACATAGACTTCCGCAACGGGTTGGGTCCGGTCACGCTGGGCTACGGTGTGCCGGAGATTGACCGGGCCATCACGGAACAGCTCGGGTTGGGCATTGTGTTCGGACACCCTCACCCGCTGGAAGGGGAAGTTGCCCGGATGCTGACGGAAGTCATCCCCTGTGCCCAGCGCGTCCGCTTTCTCAAGACCGGCGGGGAGGCTGTCGCCGCGTGCATCAAGATCGCGCGCCATTCCACCGGCAGGGAGCTGATCGTCCAGTGCGGCTACAATGGCTGGCTCAATAACCTGGGCGCCGGCGGTCCACGCCCGGCGGGCCTGGTGGACAGCCAGGCAGAGCGCGGCTTTCCCGAAGGACTGCGACGCTGCCATCTGCGCCTGCCTTGGGGCAACCTGCCTGCTTGGGAAGAAACCTTCGCCGATCACGGCCGGCAGATCGCCGCCGCGGTCGTAGCCTGCGACTATGCTGAAATGGAGAAGGGGCAGGAGTTCCTGCCGGCGGTGCGGACGCTCACGCGGCAGCACGGGACGCTGCTGATCATGGACGAAATCGTCACGGGCTTTCGACTGGCCATCGGCGGGGCGCACCAGTACTTCCACTTCGACCCGGACATGGCCGTCTTCGCCAAAGGCATTGCCAACGGCATGCCGCTGTCGGCCTATGTGGGCCGGGCGGAGCTGATGGAAAGCGCCAAGGAACTGGGCATCTCCAGCACCTATGGCGGCGAGACACTTTCGCTGGCCGCCGCCCGAGCCGCTATCACGCTCTATCGGGACAAACAGGTCATCGCTCATCTTTGGCGCGCCGGCCGCCAATTCGTGGAAGGGACAAACCAACTCTTTCGGCGCCAGGGTTTGGCGGCGGAACTCCGCGGCGTTCCGGTCTGTCCTGCGTTCTCATTCGCTTCCGCCGGACTGGCCATTGACTTTTTCGGGGCCTGTTACCGCCACGGCGTCAGCCTCTACACAGTGCCGTACGTCAACTGGTCCCACAAAGACGGCGATATCGCCGAGGCGCTGGAGCGAATCGAGGCGGCAACGAAGAATCTGGCAAGCTCTCCAACCGGACCTTCATGACCTCTCCCTAACCATCCTCCACACTGTGATCCCTGAATGGCGCTTTCGCTGGCTCAAGGATAGTTCTGCTCCTTGTCGTAGACGTGCAGGCTCAAGTATTCAATGAAGCCTCGGTCGTAGACATTGATCAATTGGATGTCATTCTTCTCCCCGTAGCGGAGGTACGGCGTGATGTTGACCTCGTTACCTCCCTTGTTGGGTCCGCCAGAGAAGGGGATAAATGTGCCGTTGACGAAGACGTGGAACATGCGCTCCGACCTGATGATCAGCACCAGGTTCTTTCCTTCGCATTCTTTGGGCACGGCCACCGAGCGCCGCAATGTCTTGGCTTCGTAGCCGCCGGGAAGCTTCACCTCTCCGCTTCCTTTGAACATGTCTTTGGTGGTGGCCCACGTTCCGTTGAGGTCTATTGTCCGCACAGGTTCCGGCACGAACGACAGCCAACAGTCGGCAGCAGCCCCTGCGATGACGCCCGGCGAGACGACTTCGACGGCAAGCGTATGTTTTGTGCCGGCTTTCAGCACGTCTTCGCCGCCGGCGGGAGGACCTTCCCCGCCGAAATTGCGGTTCAGGAACAGTTTTCCGTCAAGGAACAAGCGGCCTTCCTTGAAGAAATCGGGGTAGCCGGTGCCGCGCAGCCATAGTCGGCAGCAGCCCTTGTCCCACTCTTTGGGCACGGTGATTGTCTTGCGGAATATGGCGCGCTTGACTCCCATTCGTTCCGGCGCCGACCAGATCCCAAGCCGCATCCGCTCCCACTTGGAGTCATCGCCAGCCGGGTCCGCGAATTTCTCGCCGGATTCCCCCTCGGCGATAGCGTGCCACGCCCAGTCTTCATTGAGGATCCGCGTGTAGCGATGGGGCGGAGGAGAAAAGCCTTTGGCGACCGTCGTCGTGCCTCGCCACCAATCCCGTTGCAACTCGAACCATTCCAGGGCCGCGTTGCCAAGCTCCAGACGGGGCGTGAGATAGACGCGGGTGTGGTTCGCTGGGATCTTCATTCCCTCAATGCAGCCGTTGTTGACCGGGATTTCCGTTCCGGTCTGCATATCCAGAGCGCGCGTGGGTCTCTTGCCCTTGATCGTAAGATCCAGCGCCAGTTCCTCGGCGCCCTCGTTGTAGACGACCCAGACGTCATAGAGTCCGTTATTGCTGACGTACTCGCGCTGGAAGAAGCGCGGCTTGGCGCTTGTGACGTGCAGCGAACCCAGATTCCGCCGCACGCCCGCCATATCGAGGATGGGGCCGAAGGCTTCGAGCGCAAGTCCGACGCCGCCACCGTTGGACTTGCAGCCAAGTTCGATGATGTAACCTTTGCCGATCTTCCGCATGCCGGCGGCGACCGTGCCATCTTTCCATAGCAGCAGATCCTGCGCGTCGTCGGCGACCTTTTTCATGCGCAGTCCGGTCAGATAGCGGGACTGCATCCACTC
>Ga0315282_10011657_pt1 | contig 13567 bp, 16 predicted proteins | sample YL17G07_20_MG_FD_203693 | JGI IMG/M metagenome (GOLD analysis project Ga0315282, IMG submission 203693) | Sediment microbial communities from Yellowstone Lake, YNP, Wyoming, USA - YL17G07_20 | ecosystem: Environmental > Aquatic > Freshwater > Lake > Sediment | place: USA: Wyoming | collected... | reverse complement strand
AACGAGATCGAAGGATACCGTCAGATCTATGCCAACAATCGTGGGCTGTAAACTCTTCTGGAAATTTTTCTCAGTAGAAGACCATAGATAGTGAGTAGTAGCAAAGGAGTATGCAAGAATGCAACCCAAAGTGGATATCCTGAAATCCACAATTGGCCTGTGATGTTAAGTATGCCCATGACGAGTCCGAAGACGCATGTTACTCGAAAGGCTGGTTTATAAATTGTAGCATAGAAGAAGCTCAAGATATACACAACCACTGATGCTAAACCATATTCTGAAGTAAGAAGATTTACAGGATTAAAATTGGGATTGCCCATGTAGTCCATTGGAGACCAGAATGCAAGGACAGCGAGCGGCAACCCTAAGAAACGCCATCTTGTATCTTTATGAGGTGCTAATGATTGTTGAGGCCTTATTGCGCCTATCAACCAGAATATGCCCACTACAAGGAACAGAAACATATTGCTGAGTAGAATCACATTCCCAAAATTTGGGGTATTTGTTATATTCTGGGCGAGTGCAATAAAGATGAAATTTATTGCGAGATAGAAATAGAAGATACGACCAGTTGGACGTGGTTTTTTCCAAAGGGCAATAACAATAAGGATTGTTGAAATGTGTAAAATGGGGGCGAACTGGATGTAGGGCAAAAGACCATTTATGAATATCTCCTTCATTAGATTGGGAAGCTCATAATATCGATATGGTAGTGAGGTGATAGGCGGCAGGAAGAAGGAACAGGAGATTATGAGGGCATAAAACCATGATTTTCTCGTCAAGGAATCAAGTCGCTGCATCCAACTACGACTTGGTGTTATTGCCAGGCATTCTCCCTCCTTAGAACGTAGTTTTGTGTCTCTTAAAAATTTATGCATTACTTTCAACAAGTCTGATAGTACCGGAAATGTAAATATTTCCATTCCCAGTTATCAAAGTGTCTGACATCCCCATCTTTCAGTGCACAAACGGAAATTACTTTGGAGGACAAACATTTTACAGCAGTATTGACGGAAAATCAGAAATCAGTTTGAAGTTTTTGTTAATGAATATGAAACTGATTTACTCACCTTAAATAGTTCACCTTGAACAGCTCCTTTCCATCCTTCGTATGACATATACATAGATTTTGCAGAAGGTAAGCTTATAGACTAAGTGCTACTCTAATAGCAGTGACGAACACGGATAAGCAGGAGGTGAAAGATTGACAGCTATTCCAGCCATGCAGATAACGCCCGATGACATCTTGAGGGGGAAACCCCAGAAGATAGTCGAAGAAGAGGAAGCCGGGTGGACAAAGATAAAGGTGGAAGATGGAACGGTGATATGGATAAAACTCATAGTGACCGCCATCGTAAAACTGGAGAAATATAATCCAGACGGAACACCAATCTACAGCATCCAATCACAGAACCTAACGCGGAACTTTGTTCCAGACAATCTCAGAAGGAAACCACCTGACATCACGCCAGCCGCCAACAAACTCACGACCTGATAGTAAGTTTAGGGCTTTTTGACGTGATTTTAGACACAGCCCAAGAATTCGCCAATTGTTTTAGGTTTGATAAGGTATTCTCAATCCTACGAGCGCGGGTAGAAGTTTCGTCCGAGCGATCACTGGGCTTTTTCTGATCGACACCAATCCGGGTGATTAGTGCCCGAATTTTTGGGTAAAAATTATAATTGTATGCGACTTATGTAAGGCGGAAGGGGCGTGTTGTGAAGGAAAAAGAGTTCAAAAAATATCTGCGCCTAACTACGTGGTACAAGAAAAGTCATTCCCCAAAAGAAGGCCTTGACCGAGTCGTAAGCCATGTTAAGGAGTTCGAGGCTTACCTTAAGGGACATAAGGGGGGACGCTCGAGAATGCTGATCCGCACGACATCGAGGATTTCATAAAACGGGAGGGGAAGAAAAGCGCTTCGAGGGACCACGTCTACGTTATAAATATCATGAACTATTACGAATATCTGAAGAAGCCGGTCATGGTCAAAGCGGCTGAGGACATCAAAAGGAGAATGTAGGAATGGAACTGGACCACATATGTTGAAAAAAGGGAGATCAAGAGGAGGTTTTCTTACGGTTTCGTGAGGGAGCTTTACGATTTCACGATGAAGGAAGCCATCGATTTCGTCAAAAGATATCTGGAAGAGAATAGCATTGTCTACGAGACAAGCTACGATGAGAAACAATTGGGGATCTTCGCTTCTATCCTGCAAAAGCTTGAGGAAGGGGGGAGTAAACAGGCTCTCAGAATTCATAGAATCGGTAGAGACGACGGAAAAGGCCAAGGAACTGATTAGGAAAACGGGCATTCCTTTGGAAAACCTTAAGGTGATGTTCATCAATTATGTCGATTTCCTGGTATTGCCCGAACTGAAATCGGTGAGATTAGTCGTCGATAATTCTAATCCATCCCATCTTCTCCACGTTCGGAAACTGGGTAAGCTAAAACTTGCGAATAACTTGGCTTTGTTGGATGCGGGTAGAACTAAGGAGGCGCGCGAGAAGATTGCCAGAGAAACTGGAATCCCCGAAGAGGTTCTGACTGAGTTCGTAAATAGAGCAGACATCTCGCGCAAGAGGAATGTCGCGAGAGCCGTTGACTATTTCTGCAAAGCGGGATACGACACCTTCGATAAGATCAGAATGGTCGATCATAGGGAATTTCGCGATAAGGTTTGGGATTATGCCAGTGCACATGGGATATCAAATAAAAACCAAATTGATACTGGTTATGTCAGATACGCGAGGGTTCACCCTAGAGTATTGCAATGAGTAAAGGCAGAGCATGATCGATAATAATTATCAGATAAACGCGTATAATCAGATCGTCAAGCATTTGGTCGAGTTCCTCTCGAAGGCTAATGCGCTTTCCCCTTTAATACCTCAATAATGCTTGAGGCTTAACCCTTTATCGCCTGACTGCCAACAATAAGGATGAGTTAACCCATAGTGACAGAAGTAATGGGACATACTAGAATATTAGCCACCGTATTATTAGGGATATTCTTCATAGGTATATGTATTATGGCATTGGTACGACCAGACATTTTTCCAGTATATACGTTTATGCAGCGAGCACGTCTCTTGGTATCATTAGTCTTAGGTATAGCTTTAATTATTGAGGCGTTAAACCTTTTCTCAAGAGTGAAGAAATGATCAGGTATCACTTAAGGTCGGGTCGGGCGAGATCTTCGGAATCCTCGGCCCCAACAGGGCTGGAAAGACGACGATGATAAAGATGGGATGGAATAACGAACAAAAACATATATGAAGCCAGCACCCAACTTTCGTTTCGGGAAACATTTTGGCCAAGGGAATCGATATCAAGGTTGGATTGAGGAGCGGGGATATTGTGGGGATCGACAGCAGAGCCCTCCAAGCAGCCCTTAACTACGTCGCGGATTTGGGGGGAGGAACCGTCGAAATAGCGCCTGGAACCTACCTCATGTACGACTCTCTGCACCTGAGGAGTAACGTGGCCATAAAAGGCAATGGAACGGTCGTCCTGCAAAAATGTGATGGTTTTTCCTCGCGGTTGGTGGAAGATGGTGACTACGGGGAAGAGCAAGTCACCGTCGCTGATCCCTCCGGTTTCAAAGTTGGCATGGGAATCGCCATAATGGATTCGAAGGCTGAAGGATTCCACACAACGGTACGAACGATAACTGGAATCGATCAGAAATCGCTCCTGCTCAACGGCCCCTTGTTGGCCGATTGCATGGTTGAAAACGATGCCGTAGCGAAAAGCGCTTTTCCCGTCGTGAGCGGCTACTATGTTGAAAATTCGAAGATAGAGAACATCATCATCGAAGGGAACAAGGAGAAGAACGACAATCTGAATGGATGTAGGGGAGGGGGCATATTCCTCTATAGGGCAAGCAACATACACATATCCAAGGTCGAGGCATGCGACTATAATGGTGATGGGATTAGCTTCCAACAAAGCAACGACATCGTGGTCGAAGACTGCATTTGCAGGGGGAACACGAACCTCGGCCTTCATCCTGGAAGCGGAAGCCAGAGGCCAACGGTGAGGGACAATGAGTCACGCGATAACGGGCAGGTTGGTCTTTATCTATGCTGGAGGGTAAAAAAGGGGACGTTCGAAAATAACAAAATTCTCAGAAACGGTGAAACAGGTATCTCCATAGGGCACAAGGACACGGACAACAGCTTCAGGAACAACATGGTTGTGGAGAATGGCGCATACGGCATACTGTTCAGGGATGAAACCGAGCCGATGGGCGGGCACCGAAACCTCATCCAAGATAATGTGATTCAAAACAACGGCGGCGCAAATGTTGGCTTTGGGGTCTTCGTTGGCGGTGAAACCCACGACATAGACATAATCGACAACGTCATAACTGACACGAGGCAAAGCGGGGAAAAGTTACAGCGAATCGGGATCTACATTGGTAAGAAAGCAAAAAGCGTTAAGCTGAGCAATAACGTTACGAATGGGAACGCTGAGAAAGCGGTTCAGGACGACAGTACAGGATAAAATCTGCAGTTTATATAGTGATAATGCCTTTAATGGGAAAATTGGATCATGAGCGATAAAAATAAATTTATATATCGATAGTCTTTTATTTCAACATGGCAATAGAAATCGATATAAAAAATAACAAAGAACTCTCCAAAGGGGAGGAGGATTTGATGAACAGATACAAATCCAAGGAATATGGAAGCAAGTACAAAAGAATGAATTTTAAGAAGGATTATCCCAATTCAATTTTCTTTTTCGTAAAAAATGATGATAGGATCGTGGCTTTTGGGACTTTCAGGAAGCTTACGCTGGAATTCCGCGGAAAGAAATACAAAATACTGGGGATATGTAATATCCTAACGATCAAAAGGGGGATGGGATACGGAAGGATATTGATCGCAGCCATGATCAGACACCTTAAGATGACAGGCAAAACTGGATTGGGATTCTGCTATCCCAAAAGGACGATGTTCTACAAGAGTGTAGGGCTGGGCATCAAAAAAGAGTTCATAAGGAGAGTTATATACAAAAATCCAGACACAGGGAAATTGGAGCCTGAACATCACGCCGATGGAGTCTATTATGAGGGCAGGGACAAGCTCATAACAAAAATGCTTTCAAGTAAATCAATCGCTTATACAGACTTAAAGGACTGGTAGGCCGCAGGCGGAAGCGAGATCTAAGATAAAGATCTTTAGAATCCTGATATTAGCGCACAGCGTGCCTTTCAAGTTCTTAGTTGATGAAACTATCTACAAGTGCGGTATGGCAACGAATAGGGATGTGAAGTTCGCAACTAGCCTTTATCTCAATATAAGATTGAGAAATATGTATGCTCTGGATGCTTCTCCATTAGTCAGACTTATAGGCCAATGCACATGAGTAAATAGGTAATAAAATGGAGGGTAGGAGGTTGAAGGTTTTAGTTTCAAGAAAGAGTAAGAGAAATACAAAGATGCTAGTCGTGGTCATTACAGTAGCAACAGCAGCAATAGTAGCAGTGTGGTTATTGTTGTGGTTACCAAACACGCCAGCGAAGTTGAGCGGACTATTCATTATGACACGTTTCATCATAAATGATACGCTTGGGGTGACGATTGAGGGTAGGATAAAAAATTCTGGACTATCCATCGCAAAGAATGTTACTATCCAATTTGAGTTCTATGATGAGCAAGGAAATATTCTGGCAGAGAGGATTTCTCCGACATATGATATAAGCCCCTTATCGGAGAAGGCAATTACACTTAGATTCAAAGTCAATGCTTGGGACTTCAAGTGGTGGTTCGTTACAAATCCCTGATTTAGACTATATCTTTAATATAGTCTTTTAATAATGTCGTTCTTAGGAAAAAACTAGATAATATAGTCCTTATATTTTCAGTATTTTAACGGCGTTCTCTCCCAGTATCTTTCTCTCATCTTCTTCGCTTAAGCCCCAACTGCCTGATTACGTTCAACATTACTTCTTGGGAATACGGACAGTTCTCTATCCAATCGTCGCTTCCGAATACGATCTTCTCAGCACCGATCAAATCGACTGCCATCCTTATGCGTTTGATGTCGTGTTCTGAGCTTGAAGCACCTGTGTCGAAATATATCCGCCTCAATATTTAGAGCTAAGGTTGATCCAAGAATGAGTCATACATAGATAAGGTTATCATGACCAAGGAGATCCTTGACCGCGAAGAGGTGGCATGGAAGTGAGTGGGAAGATTCTCGTGGTTTATTATTCGAGGACCGGGACGACAGCAAAAATAGCCAAGGAGATGGTCGGAAGGCTGGGCGCGGATATGGAGGAGATCATCGATAAGAAGAACAGGAAGGGCATCATCGGCTGGCTCTCCGCTGGCAGAGACGCAGGTGCTAGGAGGCTGACGGAGATCAAAGAGCCCCTAAGCGAACCCAGCCTCTACGACCTCGTCGTCATCGGCACACCGGTCTGGAACAATAACATCTCCACGCCCATAAGGACCTACATTACTCAATACAGAGATCACTTACATGATGTTGCCATATTCTGCACCGGATCTACTGAGGACAACAAAGCGTTGGGGGAGATGGAGGCCCTCCTCAGAAAGAAACCCCTGGCCAAACTCAAGTTGAGGAGGAAACAGCAGATCGAGACAGGGGAATACGCCAAGAAAGTGGAGCAGTTCATTGAGCAGTTTCAGGCCAAACATGGGTAAGGAAATCCATCCTTCAAAGAGTCTTGTTTAGTTAGTATAGGAAGACGAAAAATAAAGCCTAATTGCAGATTCACCTAAAAAACATATCATAGAATTTTAAAACCTTTGGCAACATATTTCATATACCGCATAGGCGCTATAAAAGCAGCAGCAGGTCATTCTAGAGTCGTATAACTTATAAGTGTACCTTGCGGGCGCGTCACATTAGCAAGGTGATTAGCGGAATGGGAAAAATAGGAGAGATCATAATAGACCTGAATAAGGACGTGAAGAAGGACTCAAAGGAGAGTCTGAGTAATCTGTTTTATAGGGTAAGCTTGAGGAGCTTGATTACAATCCTCGAAGATGCAAAGAAGGCCACCAAGGTCAAAGTTACCATAGAGACGGTCTAACGCTTAATGAGAAACCCATAGACCTGATCCCTTTTTTAATGATAGTTGCTGAAAGACTCATTTACTTCGCTAGAGCATTACCTTGTTGCTTTGCATATACCCAGTCCATGTACTCTGTTATTGGTGGTTCGATGTTCATTTGCCAGAAAAGGGCGTTCATTTCGCCTATATGTTGAAGCTCTTCTTCAATCATATGAACCAACATTTGTCGCAAGTCGAGTTTCATAACTGTACCGTATCTTCTTCCTTCTACGGAGAACTCTTTATTCAAATCTGAAAGCTTGAGACCATTAGAGAAGTATTAGGTTTTTTGCGATTTGTACACAAAAGACGCTAAGAAACATCAGACTTGTAGGACATGTTGAACTTAACTATCTGATCTAGTTAAGTTTTTCACTCTCTTCACTTGATAGGGAATATCAATCCCGCTTTGCTATTATGTGGACCGAGTGAGGCCATCGAGGCTGAGGTGAAGCGCATACTCGCCTGTGGTGTCGCGGTCGGAGTCTACAACTTTACATTGCATGATGGGAATAATGTGGCTCCTGGAACACCTCTCGAAAATATGTGGACATTCTACAATGCTGGAATAAAATACGGTCGAATGCCAATTGATGAGTAGCTCAGTCTACTAATGCGTATGGTCTCATACATCCACAAAACTGATCTGGCTTCACATAAACCGCATCTCGAGGAGGTATCGGAGGGGGCAACAACAGAGTACCTCGTCTCACGGGATTATACATATGTCGTCGCGAATGAGCAAATAGTCGGCGAACAGTGTAAGGAAGACGTTATAAATTATGTAAGCACTGGGAAATTCATGAAACTCTACATAATGACAGACCTAGAGGGTGCGACGGGCGTAGTCGGCCACTGGGACATCATCGATCCACCAGGTGCGGAATATCAGGCTTCGAGGAGGTTGCTGACCGGGGATGTAAATGCTGCCATAGAGGGCGCGTTCACGGCCGGTGTGGATGAAATCCTTGTCAACGACGGGCACGGGGAATCTAGGACTCACGGGATCTTAATAGACCAGATAGATTCTAGGGTAAGATTGCTGAGGGGCAGAAGGCCTTCCGAACTCGAGGGCTTGGATGAAACATTCGATGCGATGTTCATAATCGCCGCGCATAGCATGGCTGGGACGACTAAGGGCGTCTTAAGCCACACAGAGAGCGATAGCATAGTGAACATGTGGATCAACGGAAAGCGTGTGGGGGAGATCGGCATCTTTGCCGCCATTGCAGGCCATTATAATGTGCCGACCGTGATGCTGACAGGAGACCTCGCAGCTGTGAAGGAGGCCAAGGATCTGATACCGAATATCAAGACCGTATCCGTCAAGGAAGGGAGGAGCCGATTCTCAGCGATATGTCTACCACCCGAGGTGACGAAGAGGATGATAAGGGAAGCCGCTGTAAACGCCTTAGGCAAGGTCGACGAGATCCAGCCATACAAATTTCAACCGCCCCTCACGGTCAGGATAGAGCATCAAGATGCTCTAACGGTCGACCAAGAGGCAGAGAGGAAGGACAGAAAGAGAATTGATGGAAGGACGGTCGAGTATAGCGCTGAGAACATGCTTTATATTTTCTAGTAATGAGATTACATACTGTTTCGAAAGAGGATCGGACATGACTAAGCTTTACATAATGACTGACCTCGAAGGCATAACTATGTCGTGAGGGACGAATAGAGGGGAAGATACCCCAAGTTTGAGATACTCGAAGACTTCAGGCTTGAATAACTCTCTCGCGAACTATGAATAGGAGTTTGATTAACAAATGCAGATTGTATGAATTTATATACAAACCTCGAGATGTTTATCAGCAGAGGGTGGGATAAGATAATCGGTGATACCCCGATCGATTGGCTCCTCGAGCCCTCGAACCCATCCTTGCGATTCTTTACCCTTAGGGACATCTTGGGCAGAGGCAAAGATGATGGGGAGTTGGCAGACGCCAAGAGCCTGATACCCGCATCCCGAGTGGTGGCAAAGATAATGGCAAAGCAGAGGCCACCAACAAGTTTACGAAGTTGTCCTGGATAGGAATCATCGTATTTACATGTCATCTTTCTGTACATCTTGTATGCACTGTTAATTACTGCCTATTAAATAACTGCTCAAATATCGCTTGGGATGCCCAACACAATGTTGCCGAGTGATACTAGCTTTGAATCAAATCCCCCTATCTCCCTCTCTTCTATTCCTTTCAATCACTGCCGATCACCCTTCGGTATAATTTCCGCCAATGGCGTAGGGGATATATATACCTCAAGAACCATAAAGTGAAAGCGGCAATGAAATTACGTGTGGTGGGCGCGCAGATTCCAGTTATCGATGATGTCAACTCTAACCTTAAGGTGATTAATAATGCGATTGATTTTGCGATCGATGAAGATGCTGATATCCTATTGACACCTGAAGGATCACTAAGCGGATACATGCATAAATTCAGTCAGAAAGTGGTCAGCTCTGCCCTTAAGACCATCATATCCCGTACCAAAGGCAGACTGGGCTTGGCACTTGCTACGTGCTACACTGAGAGGGATGGCCGATGCTATAATCAAATCCGTTTCTATGATCGTGATGGCCGGTATCTTGGGTTCCACAGTAAGACCCTCCTATGCAGCAACTTGAATAAGCCACTCGAGGGCGAGATTAAGCACTATCATAAGAAGCCGTTGAGGACGTTTATGTTCAAAGGGCTGCGCATCGGGGGTCTGATCTGTAATGATATGTGGGCAAATCCTTGTTGCACGTATATGCCGGATACACACCTTTCGCAACAGCTGGCAAGGATGGGGGCCCGAATCATCTTTCATGCGGTGAATGGCGGAAGGGACAAAACCAAATTCTCTCAAGTAGTCACAAGGAACTTCCATGAGTCTAACCTGAAGATGCGAGCAAAAGCAGGTAAGCTCTGGATCATAACAGTCGACAATTGCTTCCCTCTTGACATGCCGTGTTCATGCCCAGGTGGAATCGTGACCCCTAAGGGGGAATGGGCTGTACGGCTCCCACTTGAAGGCGAACATCTCTATGCGCACACAATAGACATTTCGTGTTAATACAGTACGGATCATAGTTGCCTAACGCACTACTAAAATAATTCCATCAACAACCTGAGCCTGTCAGTCCAACTGCGGCGGTCCCTGTTGGATGCGCCTTAGGATCTGGTCTTCTGGTTCGCCCACTAAATTTTCCATCCACCATGTAGCGCCAGCCTCTATCCACGGATGGAGCTTGTCTCGCATTTGGGCGCGATCAAGTCTCACCGTCTTACCCTCCACGATGATGTCGAATGGTGTAGTCAGAGTGCGGTTTGCATCCGCATATGTTTTCATCTCGCAGATGTCTGACGGCAGAACCCCTTCTAGCTTGCCCTCTTGGTTCATCTTAACCGGGATCAGCCCATCGCATTTCAATACGCGTTTCATGGACTTCATCCGTGGCCAAGCCCCTACAACCCAGAGGGGGATTCGCGGCTTCTGCATCGGTTGGGGTGGGTAATGCATTTCATCCACCAACGTCAGTTTTAGATGATAATGCCTGCCATTGTAGTCAAACTGCTTCCTACGGTACAGAATGGTGAGGATGTCGATCCCTTCGTCCAGCATCTCGGCGCGTGTCCTTGTGTCAGTCACTTCGTCAGGAAAGCCTTGCCATCCCATCCAGACAGCGCCTGTCCCCAATCCCAGGATCAATCGCCCACCCGATAGATTGTCAAGCGCGGCGGTCTCGCTAGCCACCTTCCAGGGGCGTCTGAGTGGCATGGGGATGACCATTATGCCCAGGCGGATGCGACTGGTTGTCATGGCAGCGGCAGTGAGCGTCACAATGGGGTCGACACACCAGATCGCATCCCCAACAAAAAAGCCATCCCAGCCGGCCGTTACGCGCATCACCGTATGGCACATACAATCCGCATTTCATGGTAAGCATTCCCCTTCGCCTTATTTTTTATAATTATCGCAAAACCGATTCGACACTAATTATTATCATCGATTTACAATGACGCTCGATGGTTTGGCTTATCGTTCTTCTTGGGGTTGCATGGGAGCATTATAGACGCTTCTGAAAAAAGGATGGGGAGAGATTCCTGACTGATGTCCTACTTGTGGACGAGAAGCCAAGTGAAATCACTCCCCGGTCCTCAACGCCATTTTTTATATTTAGCATTGAATTTCGAAAGACTCATTACAATTTTAGGGCTTTGTTTCCAGCGCCGCACCGAGACGGAAATCTTTCGACTTACAGGAATATTTATATTATGTATTGCCGTATATCAAATATCATGAGCCAAGTTATAGTGAGCACAACTCCGACAGTGCCGGGATATAGGATCACTAAAATTATGGGTATAGTGTCCGGCATGACGGCGAGAACGAGAGGAGTAGGAGGTAAAATCGTAGCTGGAATTCAATCAATGGTCGGAGGTGAAGTTTCAGCATTCACGGAGGAGATAATCAAGGCCAAAGATGAGGCATTAAGAAGAACTATGGAACAGGCGATGCAGCTTGGCGAATGCTATAATCGGTTTAGACTTTGAAACATCTGAAGTCTTTCAGACGGTGGTACTCATATCCACAACCGGAACTGCTGTGGTTATCGAACCAGAGCTGCCACCGCCTTAGGAAATAACAGATCTCGAATATCTCAATAGGCTGCTCATCTATCCCCCTATGCGTTGCTCAAGCTCAAAGATCCTCTTATCGATCTCTTGGACCTCCTTGCGCAGCTGCTCGACGCAATTCCTGTTGTGAACGTTCGCCATCAAATTCATATTGTCCAAGACGCAAGGGACGAAGGCATTTGCCATCGCCGTATCCTCTGAGCACCAGGCTCGGATGAGCAGGTTGAAGGCATCCCTGTGGTCCTGCTCGAGAAGCGCCTTTTGGAAGTCCCTCCTCAATCGTTCAACCTCCGACATGAAGATCTGGCGGAACGAAGGTGTTATCCTTCCCATAACCTATGAATTAGAGAATGACTTTTTAGGCTTGACGGATACTTTCATTCATTTAAACAGATTAGAAGGTCCTGATCTTGTTAATGGGTCTTCCTAGAAGTGGGTGTAGACTAATTCTAAATGACTTATTCAGTTATCCTGTTTTAAATATGTGTGAGATGTGGGAAGGTAATATATAGGTGGGTCATAATTTTAACCCCATTTTAGAAGATATCAAGAATAATTATGGCCAATGAGGATCTTCTAGGTCTATACTAACAGATTGGCTTTACACTCATCCCTTCCAAAACCTTTATCACGTAACAAAGGGTGTGAAATTCGGACTCGGCGTGTATAGATTTTTAACCTTAATGCCGCCGTTGGGAGGACATGTCGAAAGGGCGGCTCCACATCGTGTTGGTCTGTCACACCGAAGCAGATTTTCAAGGCGGTTGGGGGATATTCGAGAAGTATCAGCCAATAATCGAACGGATGATCCAACGCGTAAACGACGCCACGGGGAAGGAGCTCAAGATGACCTATTGTGTCACAGGCGAGTTCATCGAGGACGAGATCGAACGCGTATGGCCTTGGATCGAACATGGACATGAGATCGGCGTGCACTCCCACATCTTGGGCGGTCATCGCCACGGTCACTCCTACAAACCCCCGTACGACTATCGCGAAGATGAAGGAGGCATCTTGAATCAGGACAGGTTCGCCCGGCCATTCCGAGACATGTTGATGGTCCAAGGCGTTCCCGACCCCGTCACCCATGTCAGTGGGATGTTCACATTCAGGGACACGACCGTCCGCGTCATCGAGGACGCCGGATTCAAAGTGGACTGCAGCCTTTTGCCTGGGATCGTTGGAAAGCATGAAGCCACGGGTGACTTCACCTTATGCGATAACAGGGGACGCGCGTCCGCCAAGCCTTACCAGCCCTCCTATGGGAGCCACTGTGAGGAGGGGTCAGCAAAACTCGTAGAGCTGCCGGTATCTGGATCACTTGGCGGAGGCGATCTGCTTACGAAACAAGCCAAGGTGCTGGAGGAGCGGCTGTCATGTAACGAGGCCGTGGATATCTTCCAGATGTTCTGGCACCACTTCGAATTCGCTCGTGAGGAATACGATTGGGTGAAGGGCAGCCTCGATGAGGCAGAGCAATTCCTAACCCTTTTCGGACGACTCGATTCCGTGCGGTTCTCAACCGCAAAGGAGGCCGTATCTGATTGGGAGTCTCATTAATGGCGATACGCGCGCCCTCATTGCAAGAGAATACGGTGTGTCTACTGTGGTAGGAGTTGAAAACGCAACGACTGTTTTGCACACTGGCGATTATGTTCGCATCAACGCAGACAAGGGATATGTAGAGATCATAAAGGAGGTATCGTTATGAAAATAATGACCGGGCGAGAGAGGTTCATTCGCGTCATGACCTTCCAAGATGTTGACCGCTACCCGTATTATGAGCTTGGAATTTGGGGGCAGACGTACGAAAGGTGGTTGCAGGAGGGATTAAGGGAAGAAGAGTTGGCAGGC
>Ga0315282_10011656_pt1 | contig 13569 bp, 12 predicted proteins | sample YL17G07_20_MG_FD_203693 | JGI IMG/M metagenome (GOLD analysis project Ga0315282, IMG submission 203693) | Sediment microbial communities from Yellowstone Lake, YNP, Wyoming, USA - YL17G07_20 | ecosystem: Environmental > Aquatic > Freshwater > Lake > Sediment | place: USA: Wyoming | collected... | reverse complement strand
GAACGCATCAGGCCGTAGTCGGCTCGTGTCCCCGAGATGTACGCGATCTTTCTCTTGCCTACTTTACCATGTCCCAAGTCAATACCTCATCGCGTCTGATGTTGCGCGCAGCTCTCTTCCCGAGCAAGAGCCGCACGTCCTTAGGAGAAATGCCTGTTCCAGGCCGTTTGAAGTCCACCATGTTCTCATTGATTAATTGCCCTTCAGGGATATCGACCGAGGATACGATGCTGCGACGCGCGATCAACCGCATCTTCTCCTCTTCCTTGGTAGGAGCCTTCACGCCGCTACCCTGAGCCTTCTCAGCGAGCCTTATCCCTCTGACCATCTGCGCGAATTCCTTCGGTTCAAGAGAAGCTTTCTGATCCGGTCCTCGTAGCGTCCGGGAGAGAGTGAAATGCTTCTCGATTAGGACCGCTCCAAGCGCCGCGGCCGCTAACGCGATTTCCGTTCCCATGGTGTGGTCCGAGAATCCCACCGGGACGCTAAACGTGTCTCGCAGGGTCTGCATTACTTTGAGGTTTGCGTCTCCAGGATTCGCCGGGTATGAAGAGACGCAGTGTAGAAGTACTATCTTGTCGTTTCCTTGGTCACGAATAGCAGAGACCGCATCTCTAACCTCCTCCAAGTATGACATTCCAGTCGAAAGGATCATTGGCTTCCCCTTTTTGGCAACGTGCTCGAGAAACGGCAGATTCGTGAGTTCTCCCGACCCAATCTTGAAAGCAGGGACTCCTATGGAGTCCAGGAAGTCAGCACTTTCCCGGTCGAATGCTGTGGAGAGGAAGATTATCCCTCGAGTGTGCGCTCTTCTTGAGATTGTCACGAAATCTGCTTGGGACAGCTCGAGACTTCTGAGCATGTCAAGTTGCGTCTTCCCGCGACTCGTTTTCTCTTGATATTCGGCCTTGGGTGCGCTCCGCGATACGACCTTCTCCGTGTGGTAAGTCTGAAACTTGATCGCGTCGGCTCCTGTCCTAGCTGCTTCGTCGACCATCCGCACAGCTCTCTTCAGGTTGCCATTGTGATTGACGCCTGCCTCAGCCACAACAATAATGGACCTACCGACTTCTTTCGACCCGATACGCACGGCTCCGTCCGTCAAATGACACCGTCCCCATGTGGCCCAGCAGAGAAAGTGCGGGCGCAGCCCCTGGGTGTTCTCATTTCAGGGCTCGCTCCAAAGCTGTCACAACCTGTCGTATCTGGGAGCTAGTCATCTTTGTGAAGAACGGAAGGGCAAGGGTTCTTCTGCTCACCTTCTCGCAAATTGGGTAGTCTCCCTCCTTGAATCCAAGTTGTCTGTAAGGTGCTTGGAGGTGCACAGGGGGGAAGTACGGTTTGCACTCGATTCCAGAACTATTCAGTTGTTTCCCAATCCTATCGCGATCGTCCAACTCAACCACATACACAAACCACGTTCTTCCGGGCACAGAAGGTGGCACTCTGACTTGTCGGAGCCTTTTCAGTTCGTCTGCATAGATTCTCGCTTTCTCTGCTCTCAACTTACTTGATTGGTCAATTCTCCGCATCTGCGCAACTCCAATAGCGGCGTGAACGTCACTTAGTCGGTAGTTGTATCCCACGTACGCGTGTTCGAGCCACTCCCCACCCATGCGACCCTGATTTCGCAATGAATCAACCATCTCCATGACTCTGTCGTCGTTTGTGCAAACCATTCCGCCCTCCGCGGTTGTCACCACCTTGTTCGGGTAGAAGCTGAAGCACGACGTTGCGAATGTCCCTACCTTCTTGCCTCGGTACTGGGCGCCAAGAGCCTCACATGCGTCCTCGATGAGCACGACGTGATGATCCTCACAGATCTCGAGTATCGGTTTCATGTCGCAAGGAACGCCGAAGACGTCGACGACGATCAACGCTCTGGTCTTGGAATCAATCGCCTCCTGTATTCGGTTCGGGTCTATGTTGTAGGTCTCAGGATCTATGTCAACGAACTTGGGCTTCGCACCGACATACAGTACTGCGTTGGCGGTGGAAACAAAGGTGAACGGAGTTGTCAGAACCACGTCACCTTGCTTGATACCGTGAGCGAGCAACGCGAGGTGAAGTGCGGCTGTTCCGTTCGAAACGGCAAGCGCATGTCTTACCCCGAGGTAGTCCCTGAATTGCTGCTCGAAGGCGGGAACCATTGGTCCGCGCGAAAGATGGCCACTTCTTAGGGTTCTTTGCACCAACGACTCCTCGCTTCTTCCTATGTCAGGTCGGCTGAGAGGGATTCGCATGCGCCGTCACGAACAGCCTACATGATGCGATGATTGCCTTTTATTCTTGCACTGAAAGTGCACCACGGAGTGCTCAAGGCCTTGCACATCGCTGTTGGAAAGACGAGCTACGTTGCTATTGTCCTCACTCGCAACGGAGCCTACACAATTGAAGAGAGCCCGAAGTCACCTCTGACCCAGACACGCCAACCCGCGCACATTAGCGTCGTAAACGACGTTAAGTGACCGAACTGGGGCTCCGTCTCTAAACCCCTCAAGACTGAGTTCAAAGTGCCGGATGCGAGATTCGCCTTTCTGCTAGCTTCTCTAAGAGTTGGACGATCCGGGCCGACGCGTTGCCATCGACTCGATAGAAATGTTCCTCAAGGAAGACTCTTCTCCCCCTGGTCAACGCTTCTCTAACCTCTTCGCTATTGAGCGCTTTGTCAAGGGCAAAAGCCGCCTCTGAGGCTCTATAGACTCCCAAAGCCGCCCCTTGTTGTGCGTAGTGGAGTTTGTCAGGTCTTCCGCTCAGATTCATGCAGATCACCGGTAGATCCAATAACATCGCCTCGACAGCCACGTTCGAGAATCCCGTTACACATACCGCCGCTGTTGAGAGGAGCTCGAGCAGAGGCGTAGTCGAATCCACCGCAACACGATCTGAATTGAACCTTCTGACAAAGCCCTCGTAAATGCTTGGGTCCTCTCTCGGATGAGGTCTTATCTTCATTCTAGTAGCAGACATCGTCAATGTGGCTTCGGCTACGGCAGAAATCATCTCGAATGTCTCGGACAATGGAAGGTCTTCGGTCGCAAAGAGTACGAGTCTCGACTCACTGAGTCTTCTTGACTGGCTGAATGATCTGGCGAGTCTGAAAGTTTCGTCATAGTGAGCCATTCCGGTTACAACCACCCTTTCCGGCGCGATGCCACGCCTGAGAAAGATTTCTCTGGTTGTAGAGCCATTCACTGCGATCACATCAGCATTCAAGAAGCCATATTGTGGATGATCATAGATCTGTCCAGCCAATGCGGTCACCGAAGGAATCCCGTGTTTACGAGCGACCGCGACCGCCGCGATACCAAATCGTGTATGGTCGGGGATCACAACCAAGATGTCGGGCAAGAACTGTGCGAAGAGAGCATCAAAGAGGAGTATTGCTCCGGAGGTCGTGAAAGCGGCGTCTGCGATGCTCTCTTCTACTGAGGCACAGGCTAGTCGCCAGAGACCTTCTGGAGTTCCTACAGGTGATTCTCGAATGTAACTGGATATAGTAAAGCGAAGTCGCAGGATCTCTCTCCAGATCGACCAGATCTTGTCGAGGATTGCCTTCTTGTAGGATTGTCCAACAAAGTCACGCGTAATGAATTCAGTCGGCGATGCGATGAGATTGGTTATGATTACAGTCTCATGGCCTCTTTCAATGCAGGCTCTCGAAATCGCGGCTGCCGGCCGCGAGTAGTACGATGGGAATTCGCTGAAGTCAGAGGCTACAGTCAAGACACGAGGCCTGTGTGTAGGCCGGGCATCTCGGTCTCTGCGAGTTCCCTCAGCTTTTCTGTAGACGACGCATTCTTGAAAGATAGTTCGGCATCTAAGGATTATGAGCAGGGGTAGGAGGTACGGATACCACGTCTTGAAGAACGTCTTGAGAGTCTCTAGTAGGTCGCGATCCGAGACGACATGGAAATAACCATGGGTGGATTCTGGGACAAGTCGCAAGGACTCGTCCGACAGCAAGAGAATAGCCCTCCTGAAACCCATTCGGAGCAACTTGTTCCTAAGGAAGAAGAGTAACGCTAGGAAACCGAAACGATCTGCATCTACCCCGACCAAGCATTCGGAACATTGATAGCCGTCAACTCTCAACGGGGTCTTCGAAATACGAGCTAGCAGTGTGTTCTTTGCAGCTGTGGCTTGATTCCAAGCCGATAGCTCCATTTCTTGATCAATCTCATCATGGAAAGAAGTGCACTCTATCTCGAGCTTATACAGCGCTTCTCGCATCAGGTCGTCTTGACAGATGCGTGCGGTCTTTTGATCACTTGCTCCTAGATCACGCAGTATCTTGAGTGTGCGCTCCACTTTCTTGTGAGTGCCAAAAATCTTGACCACATAGAAATCAATGCGTGTGGAGCTCTGGTCAGAGTACAAACTCAATACCGGCATCATGTCCAAGATTGCTGGGTATTTTCGGCGGCATCACATCTTTGGGCATTCCACGTTTTCGCAAGTTCTCTTTAAAAGCTGTCCCTCTATGGGATGGAGTCTCTATTAAGGTTAGGATCCGAAATGAGGCTTTGGCTGCATCATCATCATCGCATCAGGGCTGCTGAGCGATCGATTTTTCGGCATAGATGTGCGATTATCAAACACGGGATACGAGCCAACTTGATATAGCAAAGAGGAAGCGAGAAGCTACAGGATGACTGACCTCGTGAGCGGCGGCGATTGTCCAGAGTGTCCAGCATCGTCAAAGAGTGAGAAGAAAGCCTCACACGAAAGGACACCTTATGCTCTTGACTGGATTCACGATCTTGCTAGGACGCCGCTCAAGAGCGGAAAGAACCTGCTTGAACTCACCTCTTGGAGAGGCGTATCGCTCTGGTGGCTCGTGTACTCTGCGTTCTGGAACGCGGTGACTGCATATGCCGAGTCAGTCGAGAGCGGAAGAGCCACCGCGACCCATCATCCTCGGCACAGGCGTTTTGGAAAGAGCTTGCGCCACCTCGTGCCCGTTTACACTTTCTTGCTCAGCGCAGTATGCATGCTGAACTGTCGCCTGTACAATGCACGAAGAGAACCCGAACAACGAGTAGTTATGTTTACAGCGCAGAACATAGAGTGGAGAGAACTCGCAGACCCTGTTCATGATAAGACTCGGAAGACCGACATATTCTTTGACCCAATCCTTCGAGAAATGAGGAAAACAGGGAATTATGAAATTCGAAGCACCTATCCGATAGGAAATCCCATCACAGGGCTACGTGTAGCGATTGAGAAGAGAATTCACCAACCCGACATCATCCACACGCCCTTCGAAGCATTCTGGTCTATGAGCGCAATTGTCGTGGAGAGACAACTTCGAAGGCGCTTCGCGAAACTCTGGATCGACCTGGAGAGGGATGATGTTTTCGAGAAGCTACTGAACTATCGGGGACTTAATCTGTCAAAAGCTCTGCGAACAGATATCGAAGACTTGTTCAAACACGGGATTCCTAGGACAGCAGTGAACCTCCTGATGGCTGAGAGGATGATCGATAAAGAAAACCCGTGTCTTATCATTCTTCAAAACGAGTACAGCCAGTGGGAAAGAACCGTCATAGCTGCTGCCAGGAGCAAAGGTGTTCCGACTTTGGCTATCCAACATGGCATAATCAGCTCGGCTCATCCTGGCTACTATCATAAAGCAGATGAAGAGACAGGAAGAGCAGAGGCATTTCCAATTCCTGACATGACCGTCGTGTTCGGGGAATATGCAAGAAAGGTTCTGATTGAGACATGCAACTATCCTTCCGAGCGCGTGGTGGCACTAGGAAACCCCCAGTATGACTATATTCCCTCATTTCTCTCTCGCCTGTCGACAGAGTCACGACATCGAATCTGCAGAGACCTAGGCCTAGCTCCGGCGAGAAGAATAGTGCTTGTCGCAACGGGTGCGCTCCAGTCAAGATACGGGTACCGTGACGATGATCGCTTGCTTCTCGAAGCCGTCTACTCGGCGAAGCTCTTGCGACCAGAGCTGCAATTGGTTGTCAAGCTGCATCCGAGAGAAGATGGTGCTCTTCAGCGGATGATGGCACGTGACAGAGGCCTGAAGGACGTTGTCTTGACCAAGGACCATGCTGCTATGTTGCTTTGGGCAAGCGATGTTCTCGTAACAATCCACTCGGCGATCGCAATGGAAGCAATTGCCTTAGGAAAGCCTGTCATAACTGTGAACCTCACAGGAATGCCGGATCTTTACCCATATGCGCACACTGGTGCAGCGATCGGGGTCTACCGCCGAGAAGATCTACCCCGTGCACTAAACGCAGTGCTTAAAGACCCGCAAATCATTGATACACTTGACCAAGGAAGACGCAGGTTTATTCACGATCACCTCAGTGGACTTGACGGACGTAGCTCTGCCAGAATTGCTGAATTGATATCACGCCTGACGAATCGGTGAGACCATGGCTCCTATGATAGGACGAAAAGTTCTTCATGCGGAATTCGTTCATTCCTTCGGCGTCAGATTGAGAGGGCTCGAGTGACGAAGAGTTGGTTGCGATCCTGAGACATGATGTTGGAGGAGTCATGACTACGCTGCAAGTCAGAGAACTCGGTAAAGATGAGTACAGTGCGTGGGACGAACTGGTTGAGAAGTGCCCGTATGGCACAATTTTCCACACGAGTTCCTGGTTGAGAACATGCGCGCGATCCCTAGGGAGGGCGTTGCAAGTCTATGCATGTTTTGAAAAAGGCGATTTGATCGGTGGCTGTTCGGTGTATGTTCACCGATGGAAGTATGCTAAGACGGCGCACTCTATTCTCAGTCTAACTCCCTACGGAGGTGTTGTGCTGGTAGAACCAGAAAGTGCCAACATGAGAAGACTCGAGGAAAGGCGCCGTTCTGTCATACGTGCCCTACAGAAGGCGTTCGAGGTGGAGCGTTTCGACTACATACAAATCACCAACCCACCGGGATTTGTTGACGTTCGGCCCTTCACTTGGAATGGCTGGGAGACCAAGGTACGCTACGCTTACTATCTTGACTTGGAAGGCTGCTCTGAGGGAACGCTGCCGAAGGACGTGAGGTGGGCTGCGAGGAAAGCAGCCGAAAACAATGTTATGATCAAGAAGTTGGACGAACCAGACCTCTCCAAGTACTATGAGCTATATTCGATGACATTTAGGCGCCAGAACTTGAAGCCGCCAGTTTCAGCAGATTTCCTGCAGGAGATCGTCAGAGTCCTGAAGTCCGAGAACGCGGTCGAGATGTGGGTAGCAGAGACGGCCTTGGGGAACGTCGCATCGGCCGAGATTCTTGTGTTGGATCTTCCGATGGCATATCGTTGGTCTGCGGCTTCGCACACGGATTTCAGAAGTACAGGGGCAACGTCTTTGCTGTTGTGTGAGATATTCCGAGACTTGAGAAAGAGAGGGTTTGAGGAAATTGATCTAATGGCTGCGAATACGCCACACCTGGCGAAGTTCATCGCGGGCTTCAACCCTAGACTGACGCCCTATTACATGGTCGAGAAAAGGAGAAGTCTACTGAGAATCGGTGAGACCATCTACAACGCGATAAGGAATAGGTGACCATACTCGTCTTACATCCAAGGTGAAGCAAATGCAGTGCTGGCGGAGTGGCTTGTGTTTCCATCAGAAAAAAGGGGCAATCTCGACAGAATCCTAAAGGAACAGGATCAAAGACATGGTTCGACCCCGCCAGCCAATCAAGGCTGTCGTGCAGGCAAACTCGCACGGCGCGCATCAGTGCTCATCTGTTCGCTGAGCAAGGGGAAGACTGTGAGTACAGTTCTCCACACACCATTGTCTCGATCCATAGCGGCGTAGGAGAGGTACAGCTCATCTCCCTTCAGGAGTGGGCACGGAGTGTCGAGGGCTATCTCACCCCTAATTCCGCGAAGTATCTGCTTCTTCTCTCCTGGACCGTCTATCAGTATCCTCATCGACATTGGTCTCTGCAAATACGGCGTGGAATCGGCCGCCAACCCAATGTACTGCCTGAAGGGGAAACCCGCAGAGTATGTCGACGCAGCCGGCAATAGGCAATGAACGTCGCCCAATCTAAAATAGCCGGGACAGAAAAGTGACTCGTTCCAACCTCCTTTGGAGCCATTCAGGTGCCTCAAAGGGTTTCCCTCAAATTTGTAAGTCTCGAAGTTGCTAGGTGATCTGATCTTGATTCGCAGTATTCCTATTTGCCGCTTCGGGTATTTTGAACCAAGCAAATGCCTCTGAAGGAAATTGGGGCGTAGTGTAGGCGGAACATTACTGTAGTAGACCAGTACTTCGTCTCCAGTCAACTTGACTACGCTGGGGCCAAGGTCAATGTGTTTTCCCTCCCAAGAATGCTCGGGTTTGGCGACTTCCCGAATATTATGCCATGGCCCTTTGGGGTCGCTTGCATATGCCATGAATATTGTGCCCCCTCGTGGGAGGTTCCTAGCATAGACCATGTAGAAGTGGCCCCCCACTCTGAATACAGCTGGCGTCATGGCTTTGCCGTTGCGGTTATCGCACTCAAGAAGCGGATTCAAATCGGCCGTTTTCCTAAACTCTAGGCCATCGCTTGAAACGGCCAGGCCAATACTCGCTCTGGACAATGCGATGTCGGCACATCCAGTATAGAAAAGATAGATTGTCTCTGGATTTTCCTGATCGCGAAAGAGACAGGCGAAAGCTGCTCCACCTGCGTCGAAACCGCTTTCCGATGCATCCAATATTGTGCCTCTATGAACGCCTTTCTCCAACGCCCCGGTTCCTTCGTGCCCGCCTGTGCTCGCCGGATCTTTCAGACTAGTCACAGTCCGTCAACCTCACTCAATAGGCCCTTCAAATACCAATTCATGATCGAGAAGGCTCGATTGCACGGCTGGCCGTAGCTTGACGCCGGAGCCAACTGAAGGGGGAAGCCTCCCACCCGCCTTCCATTTTCCTCCGCGATTAAGTAGTGGTTCTCGAGTGACCACACTCGTGCGGTCATCTCTATCCATTTCCACAGATGCCAAATTAGATATCTCCATGACTGTTGCTGTCGTATCCGGGGTTCACGTCAACACTTGACGGGGGCTATTTGGCACAAACGGCTCTCTTGAGCTGACCGTGATAGGAGCTCAAGACGGAGTGTTATTAAGTCGTTTTGGCTCGATCACAGCGTTGTGGTTGTAATGAGAGTCTGCGTCATAGCGCCTCTCGACTTGCGTGCGGAAGTAGTTCCTGAGAGGGATGTTTGAAGAAATGGCAAGGAGGATGAACTCGATAGTTTACATGGGAACTAGGGCACATGTTGAGACAGGGTCGTTGGTGCACAAGTGCGCGGTGCTAGTCCCGAAGATAGGGGAATCTGGTGGCCGATGTTCTGGCCAAAGAATGGGGTACGAGATCCCCGAGATAGATCCAATCTCGAATCCTCGCATAGAGCACAGACGGCGCCCAGTTGGCGATGAGCTCAAGCGTGGTTAGTGTGCAATAGCGGCTGAGGCATCTTCGACACCGAATGGGATTCTAGGATGCACAATCCTGTCTCTCGACTTTTCGTCAGAGGTTGTTGCCAAGACTATCTGTCACAGGGCTCTTTAAGTGAGAATTTGGCATACATAGCTTGTTAAATCCCATCAAGGTTGAAGGAATACAGTGACCCGGAGTTTACGCAATTCGGCTGTCATGATGGTCGTTGGGGCGCGTCCCCAATTCATAAAATCGGCGCCCTTGATCAAAGAGATTGTCACCAAGTGGAAACAGATCTGTATAACCATAGTACATAGCGGGCAACATTACGATCCAGAGATGTCGGCCATTTTCTTCCGAGATCTTGGTGTGCCTGAGCCGTCCTTGAACCTCCGAGCTGGTTCAGGGAGCCACGCCACGCAGACCGCAACCATAATGAAACGGTTGGAAAGCTCAGTAGCGAAGGCAAAACCCGACATGGTCATAGTTCCAGGCGACACAAACACCACGTTGGCAGCAGCCCTCACGGCTGCGAAACTAGGCATTCCCGTGGCTCATGTAGAAGCGGGGTTGAGATCCGGCGAGATGACTATGCCGGAGGAAATCAACCGGAAACTGACAGACCATTGTAGCATGCTGCTGTTCGCGCCCACGCCAAACGCCGCAGGCAACCTCAAGAAGGAAGGGCTTGGGAAACTGGCGTATCTTACTGGCGACACAATGGTTGAGGCTCTGAAGACAGCCATGCCAGCGGTTGATCGGAAACAGAGTGAGGTTCTGTCGAGATTCGATTTGCTCCAACACGAATATGTTCTGGCGACGCTGCATCGTTCGTCGAATGTTGATGACTTGAGCAGGCTCGGCGAAATAGTGCACTCCTTGAGTAGAGTGGCAGAAAAGATGAGGGTCGTGTTTCCAGTTCACCCTAGAACACGTGCAAGACTCGCGGACCTTGGACTCCTTGGCTCTCTTAAGAAGAATCGAGTCACTGTTACAGCTCCGCAGGGATACGTGGAGAACCTATGTCTTCTATCGAATGCTGGCTGTCTTCTGACTGACTCAGGTGGCATGCAGAAAGAAGCCTTCATGTTGCACGTTCCATGTATCACGCTTAGGCCCGTTACTGAGTGGCCTGAAACGCTTACTCGAAAAGCCAACCAACTTCTAACGCGACCAGAAATGATTCCCAATATGGTGTCTGCAACAGCCGGCGACGAGGAGCTGAGAAACGACATCAGGCATCTGAGGAATCCTTTTGGCGACGGACACGCCTCAGCTCGAATTGCAGGAGTCATTCAAAGATGGGTTCGCAATCACCGTCTCTGAGGCGAGAGAACCTCTGGGTTCAGGGGCGATGTGACAGGGTTGTTCTGCCCCACTTCACGCGGACCTTTCTACGCAACCAGGGAAAGTCACCGGCCATTCCACAAAACTGCACTCCAGTGCAGGATCGCATGCTATGGTGTCGTTCCATTCCAAAGAGATTCACGAGGGTTCATGAAGACACTTGATGTCCTTAATGCGAAGCGGTCGTCAAGATAGTCGGCAAGTCAGGGTTCCATTGGGCCGTTTTGCATCGATGGCAGGGACGTGGTCGGAATGAAGATCTGCGTGATAGCTCCTTTGGGCTTACACGAGGACCGAGCCGAAGCGATTCATCTCAGAGGGGTATTTGGAGAGATAGCGAAGAGGTCGCATTCGATAACCTACATCGGACTAGGCGAACGGCCGGATCAGTCTCCATCGCTGCGGGAGTACGCGATCAGGCTTCCCAAGATCAGAAGAGTGTGGTGGCCAATGTTCGCCGCAATATCCGTCTTCTTCGGCGCCATTCTTGACCTGGTCTATGGATTTGACTTCTTCTACTTCAGAGATATCGTCACACCGTTTTTCGCGGAGGTTCTGCTAAAGCCTTTACTTGGAAAAAAGGTCGTGATCGAAGTCAACGGAGTCTTCTCCGAAGAGATCATTCAGACTGGAAGACCCAGAATTGGATTTGAAAGCGTTATACGCCGATTTGAGAGACATGTCCTGAGGAACGCGGACCTGTGCGTCTGCGTCTGCGAGTGGCTCGCTGAGGAAGTCGTTGCCAAAGGCGTAGACATGAACAACGTCATACTGATGCCCAACGGAGTCAACCCACGTGAGTTTGACGTTGGAAATGCCGGCAGAGAGATCAAGAAGCACGCGTTTGGCGGTCGGAAGATCATTGTCTTCGTAGGCAGCTTCACGTATCAGCAAAATGTGTCATTGGTGATAAGGGCAACCAAGTTAGTCGCGGAAAGGATACGCGATGTGAAGTTGATGTTGGTGGGCGATGGCCCGACCAGGAAGAGCATGGAGGAGCTCGTGAGACATGAAGGAATGCGGGAAAACGTCGTGTTCACCGGAAGAGTGCCTCACCAGAGCATCCCTGGGCTGCTAGCCGCTTCCTGCGTTGCGATCGTTCCTTTTACGCGTAGCGCTACAGTCCGGCAGATGATCCCCCTCAAAATGTTCGAATACTGGGCAATGGGGAAACCGGTTGTTGCGACTCGGACAAGCATTGATGGGATACCTGAGGCATGTGACGGAGACAATGTCTTGATCGTGGAAGAGGATGCCAGATCTATGGCGGAGGGGATACTGGCTGTATTGGAGGATGAGACGCTTGCGAACAGATTGGGTAGGAATGGGAGAAAGCTCGTCGAGGAAAGATACAGCTGGGAAATGATAGTCAGCCGAACACTACCAATCCTTGAGGAGAGATTGGCGGTGGGAACATGAGCGTACCAGCGATCAACCTGTGGCGGGGTAGGCGGGACGGGAAGAAAGAAACTGTCGATAAGAGAGAGCCGAAGCTGATCACATGAAGGTTCTGATGATTAATGCTACGTACGGTGGAGTCAGTGGGTCAGGGAGAGCTGTCAGACTCCTCTCGGAGGAACTGCTGAGAAGAGGTCATGAAATTGAACTCTTCACTGAGAAGACGGTGGGCTGTCTCAAAGTCCCCAAGTTCAAATCGTTGTCCTTTGCAGTCCTCGCTAGACTCAAGGAGAAGAGGGAGTATGATATTATTCACGTTCACAGTCCCAAATTCTCAGAATCGGTCTCTGCGCGGGCAGGGAACGTTTTGACGATCCACGGGGACTTTCTCACCGAGTTCCAGTGGCTGTATGGTAAGACTATGGCAAAGTTCTTCGACAGATGGTTCCGCGGCCAACAAAGAAAATTCAAAGCCATCACCTGCGTCTCACCATATTGGAGCAGACTCCGAGGATGGAGATACATCCCAAACGGATTGGATCTGGAAAGAATCGGCAAGATCCGTCCCTCGCATGAACGTTTTGTTCTGTTTGTTGGGAGAAAAAGCAGGATCAAAGGGCATGACCTGTTTCGTGATGCTGTGAAGAGAACGAGCTACCCGTACAAGATGCTGGGCGTGGATGAGATAGTTCCTTGGGAGGAGGTCATCTCCTACATGAAATCTGCCTACTGCCTCGTACTGCCGAGCAAACAAGAGGGGATGCCATACGTGATCCTGGAGGCGTTCGCGTGTGGCTGTCCAGTAGTCGCGACGGACTTGCCGCCGCTCAGAAGCTTTGGCGACGGAGCAATTGACTTTCTGGAGAGGCTTGATGTCGAGTGTACGGAGAAGGCGATCAGGGAAGTAGTCGAAGATCAAACCCTTGCACAGAGGTTAAGGAACAGCGGGCTGCAAAGAGCCAAAGAATACGACATCAAGAATGTCGGTGAACAGTATCTACTAGTCTACAAGGAAGCGGCAGCTGGGAGTGCAAGATTCCATAGTTCTTGACTTGTCGCTTGGGCTTGATGAGTACCGAGAGATCAAATATGCTTGGTGAGATGTTCGCTTCCGGCCTAGATCTTGGTGAAATCCTTATAAGATATGGGCTATCCCTCGCGAGCTAAGTTAGGTCTACAGTGGAAGGTTGGTTGTTAGCCGTAGCGTGTATGCGTGTAGGCCGACGCTCCTTTTCCCTGTCCTAGCGTAGAACGACTGTGACGTGAGGTGAATCTGTTGAGTTCCGAGGAAAGATCCGGTGGTAGATCCTTCAACAAGCCAGTTGAAGAGGGCAAAGAGTACGAGGTTGACATCAAAGAGACCAGCCGCAGAGGCGACGGTGTCGCCCGCGTGGAAGGCTTCGTCATCTTCGTCCCCGA
>Ga0315282_10011655_pt1 | contig 13569 bp, 9 predicted proteins | sample YL17G07_20_MG_FD_203693 | JGI IMG/M metagenome (GOLD analysis project Ga0315282, IMG submission 203693) | Sediment microbial communities from Yellowstone Lake, YNP, Wyoming, USA - YL17G07_20 | ecosystem: Environmental > Aquatic > Freshwater > Lake > Sediment | place: USA: Wyoming | collected... | reverse complement strand
CCGTTCCTTTGTGCAGAAATGCCGGGCCTGTCTTGCCTGGCCCGGCGGTAGAAGTCGGATGAGCTCGCATCGGCTTCCCCCTTAACTTAGCACAACGCGGGACACCGCCGGGGGAATGTTGGACGCAAACAAGGAACGCTCGGGCGCGTCACGTACGGATCCGCCGATTGCACCGATTACGCCGATTGACGCGTCGTTGCGCTCCGGGGGCGGACCGCAAAGCGCACCTCCGGCGTCTTCGTGGCCCTCGCCTCTATTGGTTGATGAATCTGAATCTGCGTGAATTCGTGTGAATCTGCGGCTCGGTGTTCCGCAGATTCTCGCAGAGGGTACCCTTCCACAGATTGACGCAGATTCTCGCAGATTCTTTAACAGTCTGCGTGAATTCGTGTGAATCTGCGGATCGGTGTTCCGCAGATTCTCGCAGAGCGTACCCTTCCACAGATTGACGCAGATTCTCGCAGATTCTTTAACAGTCTGCGTGAATTCGTGTGAATCTGCGGATCGGTGTTCCGCAGATTCTCGCAGAGGGTACCCTTCCACAGATTGACGCAGAGTCTCGCAGATTCTTTAACAGTCTGCGTGAATTCGTGTGAATCTGCGGATCGGTACTTTCTGCGTGAATCTGTGGACGCGGTAAGGCTGCGCGAATCTGTGGTCAGCGGATACCGGCCAGCCAGGCGTACGCCTTTGCCGCCACCACACCGATAATCGCGAGCGCGACGATGCCGGCAACGTGCGCGGACAAGACATGCGTCGGCTCCGCGACGTTGCAGAAGGTCCGCCAGCTCGCGTCGGCAATCAGGCCGGCGCCAAGACCGCCGAGGCCGCCGACCAGGCCCGGCCGCCACATGACGCCCCGCGCGGCGAGCACCAGGATCGCCAGCAGCGCCGGCAGCCCGACTTCAATCGTGCCCGCGAAGCAGCTCTTCCAGAACAGGTACCGCAGGTGTGCCGGCGCCGTCGTCCCGCTCGCATGCCAGGCCAGGTAGGTGACGCCGATGGCCAGCGCAAACCCGGCGGCGAACAGGGCCACCTGGGTGGGCACCGACAACGCGCGATCCGGGATGACCTCGCGCAGCGCAGCGACGACCATCCCGACGGCCACGGCCATCTGCAACAGCGACAGCCCCCAGAGCATCCCCGCGCCCAGGTCGGCACGCGTGCCGTAGCGCGCGTGCACGACCGCAACGAGCGCCAGGCCGAGCGGCGCGATCGCCAGCGCCCGCTTCCACGGTTCGGCCAGCGGCCGAACGGGCCGCAGATCGGCGAACACGCGCTCTCGCAACCCGGTCGGGACGCCGGATTCACTGCTGTTCATCGTCCTCATGCCTGCGTCCGCCTTCGCCTGTCGGCTTCGGCGCGACAAGCCCGCCTTCGCCCGTCGGCTTCGGCCGGGCACGTGAAACACGCGAGCGCAGGGCGTTCATGCCCCGGCTCGCCCGCAGCTTCGCCGCCGCGCTCTTGATGCCCAGTCGCTCGCCGATCTCCCGGAAGCTCCATCCCTGCACGTGATGCATCAGCACGACGCGCCGGGTGCCCGGCGTCAGCGACGCGAGGCTTCGGCGCAGCGCGTCCCTCGCGAGAATCGCGTCGTCCGGGCCGCGGCCGACGCCCGCTTCGGCCACGACCACGTGCTCGTCGAACTCGACGGCCGCCGGGTCGTACTTGCGCTTGCGTACCCGGCACTCCATCAGGAACACGTGCCGGGCAATCGCAAGCGCCCACGGGATGACAGGACGTTCCGGGTTGTACGTGCGCCGCGCCCGGTGAAGCTGCAGAAACGTCTCCTGCACCAGGTCGTCGACCCGTGCGTCGTCGCGGGCCACCGATCGCAGGTAACGCCGCACGACGGGACCGAGCGCGGCGTACAGGCGATGGAAGGCGGTCGCATCACCGGACTGGTACGCCCGCATCGCCTCGCCCAGCGCGTCGGAATCGAACGGCTGTGTGGTCACCCGGCTCCTCGGCTCCGGGCCTATTCTACCCGGGCGAGAAGCCGCCGGCCGGTACTGATTCGATTTGCCGCCGCCCGGTTCAAAGTGTCATGCGGGCTGGTCAGCAGTATCATGACGGCACCTGTGGGATCCGGCCTCAGCCGGATTGCAGGATTGACATGGCCGACCCTCCCTTCCTTCCCGCCGGCAAGCTGCCCGCGGCCGCGCTCGAAGCCATGCTCTCCGGCCTGCCGCATGACGACCCGCGGGTGGTCATCGGCGCCAGCCCTGGCGAGGACGCCGCTGTCCTGGACGTCGGCGATCGGTACCTGGTGGTGGCGACCGACCCCGTCACGTTCGCGTCTGACCGGATCGGCTGGTACAGCGTGCACGTCAATGCCAACGATGTCGCGGTGCTCGGCGCCCGTCCCCGCTGGTTCTTCGCGGTGCTGCTGCTGCCCGAGGGCCGCGTCCTCGCAAGCACAGCCGAGGCGATCACCGCCGATATCGCGGCGACGTGCCGGGCGCTCGGCGTGTCGCTGTGCGGCGGGCACACGGAAGTCACCACCGGGCTGGAGAGGCCGGTCGTCATCGGTCAGATGCTTGGCGAAGTCGAGAAGGATCGGCTGCTGCGAAAAGATCGGCTCGAGGTGGGCGATCGCATCCTGCTCACGCGCGGAGCCGCGCTCGAAGGGACGGCAATCCTGGCTCGCGAGAAGCGCGACATCCTCCACTCGCGCCTCGACGCCGCGCTGCTTGCCCGCGCCCGGGCGCTGCTCTTCGACCCCGGCATCAGCGTGGTGGAAGACGCGAGGACGGCGGCGGCGGCGGGACGCGTGCGCGCCATGCACGATCCGACCGAAGGCGGCATCGCCACCGGGCTGTGGGAACTCGCGCGCGCCGGTGCCCGCGGCCTGCGCGTCGTCGCCGGCGCCATTCCGATCCTGCCCGAAACGCGGGCGGTGTGCGATGTCTTCGGCCTCGATCCACTGAGGCTGATCGCCTCGGGCGCACTGCTCATCGCGGCGGCTCCCGCCGAGGCGCCGGCAATCGTGCGCGCCCTGGAGACGCGGGGCACGCCGACCGTCGATGTCGGCGAGATTCGGCCCGCCGAAGAGGGCATCCGAATCGAAGTGTCAGGCCGGTCAGGCCCGCTCGAACCGGCCGACCGCGACGAAATCGCGCGCGTCCTCGGCCGCCCTTAGCCGTGCGCAGGCTGCGGTGCGCCACGCGGTGCAGGTCACGCGTCGAGCCCGGTCTTCGGCAAACTCGCTCCTGCGGCTTGTCGTCTCCGAACGGGCCGGGGCTCAGGCCGGGTGCGTCGCCCCCATACCCCAGCCCATGGTTGCGGTTGGCCTCCGTCGCGAGTTTCGAACCCTAACCGCTTGTCCTGCGTCTATGGCTCGCGCTGTGACCTGCACCGCGTGGCGCACCGCGTCCTTGCGATGAGATGCGGGGGCAGCGCCATGGCCGTTGGCGCGGCCGCTCCGCTGCTGATGCTGTAGGGTCCTACCCGCGCGGCAGCCGCTCCGCGCGATACAGGTCGATGGTGTGCCGCACGGTCGACGTGACCAGCGCCACGACAATCCCGCACATCGCGACGACCGCGCCAACGTCGAACAGCAGGAAGCGACCGCCGAACGCCGACGCGCCCGGATTGATGAACAGGACGAGCGTGCCGACCGCGAGGACGACCCGCAGTTCGGTCGGTCCCAGCTTGAAGAACGACAGGCGGAACGACGCCAGGCAGTAGGTGGCGAGGTAGACCTCGGTCGTCAGCATCACGTACGCGGCGAGCAGGCCGAGCGCCACGAGCGGCGTCATGAAACCGGAAAGCGCGAGGCCGCCGAGCAGGAAGAACGATCCGAACATGTCGAGGACGTGATCGACGTAGAACCCGTAGCGAGGCCGTTCCCGGCGACGCGCCCGCGCCACGGTCCCGTCGAGGCTGTCGCCGAACCAGTTCACCGCGAGGCAGACGACGACGCCAAGCAGCGCGAACGGATGCGAGCCAGCCAGCCAGTAGCAGGCTCCGGCGCCAATCATCGCGACAAAGCCGAGCGCGGTGAGGTGGTCCGGCCCGATCGACGCAGGCATCCTCGCGGCAAGCCACGCGAGGATGCGCCGCTCGAGCGGCACCGAGATTCCGTTCATCAGCCGGGCCGCGTGGATGAATTCCGGGTTGGCCATCGGTCCCTCCCAATTGCCAATGCGAAAACGGAAGGGCAAACGGGTCAGCCTCCGCCCCCGGCTGGCAGAGTCCATGCAGACGGGCTAGGTGACCGATCGCGTTTCCAGGCGGCTCATCAATGCCAACCGGCGAATCCAAGCCCGACGCGGAGACTGACGCGGCGGGCGCCACCGCGGACGCCACGCTCCCGGGCACGACGGTGGTTGCCGCCGCGCGGACCCAGTTCCATCGCCGCACGCAGCTGCGGCACGAAGCGGCCTGTGTGGCGGCGATGCGTCGCGCCATCAATCGCGGCGACTATCGGACAGCGCTGGAGCGGGCAAACGAACTGGCGGCGATCGACGCGAGCTGGAACGAAACGAAGCTGCGTCTCGAGGATATGCTCGCGGGCGCAACCCGACCGGCCTCGATGAAGCCGGCGCGCAAGAGGGCGGCAAACGATGTGACCACGGTTGAGACGCATCCGCGTCCGGTGACCGTGGAGGAGTGGCCGGCGCCACGGCGACGAACGACGACGGCGGTGGTTGCGCCAGCTGTGTTCAGATCGCGCGCGTCGAGGACGCGCGCGGCCCGCCGGCGGGTTCGCGCGCCGCTCATCGTCGCCCCGGCGCTCATCGCCGCGATAACGGCCGGCTGGAAGCTCGCCGGTCCTGCGCCGATCAGCACTGTCGGCCGATGGGGCATATCGGCGGGAACCCTGGTCGCAAACGAGATCTTCCCGTCACCTATACCGGCGACGGCGTCCCTCGATCAACAATCTGTGGCTGAGCTGCCGCCTCTGCCACCGGCCGGCACGGTGCCTCCGGCTCCGTTGTTGCCGGAGAGCGGCGTCGAACGAAACGGGATTCCCCGGGATGCGCATACCGGGCTTGAAGCGCCCGACGCTTCCTCTCTTGGTGCCGCCTCTGCGAAGCCTCTCGTCCCCGACGTTGCGGTCCGCAGCCAGCAGGAGATGGCGACGGCACCTCCAGTCCAGGCCCAGCGACGCGCGACATCGGCGCCGACTCTGGGCCAGGCGGCGCAACCTGCGAAAGGGGCCACGAGTCAGCCGGCGTCGCCGCCCGCACTGCGGGTGTCGAACCCCACTGCCCAGATCCAGACTCCTGCAGCGCAGCAGAGGACCGCCAACTCGCGAGCGCCACAGGCCAGCACGGTGCCCGTCGTGCCGCCGCGGGCGTTGCCGCCGCAGACCAGCGCGGTGCCCGTCCTCTCGCCGCGGGCGGCGTCGCCGCCGGCCGTTGCGCCGGCACGCGAAACGGCTTCCCCGAATTCCGCGGGTGTCGCACCGCGGCCGGAAACTACGGCGCCGATAACCGGAACCGGGTCGCCGGCGACGAGCGGGTTGACGGAACGTGAAGCCGACGAGCGCGCGATCAACGCGGCGCTCGGCGAATACGCGCAGGGTTACTCCGCGTTGGACACGGTCGCGGTCAAACGCGTGTGGCCAGGCGCGAGCGAGCAGGCGCTGAGCAACGCATTCGCACAGCTGATATCGCAGACTTTCCTTTTCACCGGGTGCAACGTCGATGTGCGCAGCCCGTACGCGGCGGCCACCTGCCTTGGAGCGGCGCGCTACGTGCGCAGGGGGGGCAACGGGGACATAGTGAACGCGTCGCACCTCTGGCAGTTTTCGCTGCGCAAGCGGGGGGACACGTGGCTGATCGAGTCGGCGTACATGTGCTGATGGAGGGCGGGGCTTTAAGCGCAATGCCTTTCGGAAATTCACGCCGGCGAAGGCAGGCAGCCCGCGCCCTATTCCTTCGCGTGCCGGGCTCCGCGCTCCGGAAAACTCCGCTCCGTCCGCGCTGTTTTTCGGATCGACCGTCGGCTTGGGCCGTGTACGCGTGCGACCGACCGCTACGGCCTGCAGCCGGAAAAACAGCGCTGCCTGCGCTCCGTTTTCGTCCCGCTGACCGTCGGAGCGCTCTGCACGGCCCGCTTTGGAACAGGCCGCTGGCTGCGCTCCGCCGGAACCGAATTTCCGAAAGGCATTGGGCTTAAGCGAAGCTTGAGCTCCCCCTGCGGCGGACCTTGAGCAGGTCCTGTCTTCGCTCCGCAGGCAGCCTTTTGTCGCCGGCAACCGCGAATCCCGTTCCGGCGGTGCCCGCCGCCTGGTACTTCGCCTGGATGCCGACGTCGCCCGGCCCCGTCTTCGTCGCCGACGCCACCGCGAAAGTCCGGGGGCAGACCTTCGGACCTTCGGACTTCAGGACCTTCACGCACGCTTCCCGGCCGAGGTGCTTTCGGCATAGCATAGTCAGTTGGACACGCCCTCGCGGAGGCCAGGACATGCAGACTCCGTGGACAGAACGCTTCGCGCAGCGAACCCAGCGCATGCGCAGTTCCGCGGTCCGTGAACTCCTCAAGCTGACCGAGCAGCCCGACATCATTTCGTTCGCGGGCGGCCTGCCCGCGCCCGACGTCTTCCCCGTGGATCAGTTCCAGGATTCCACCGGCCGGTTGCTGAAGGAACACGGAACCAAGGCGCTTCAGTACGGAACCACCGAAGGGTACCGCCCGCTGCGCGAGATGATCGCGCGGCACTCGTCTCGCTACGGCATCGTCATCGATCCGGAAAACGTCCTCATTACGAGCGGTTCACAACAGGCTCTCGATCTCATCGGCAAGGTCTTCATCAATCCCGGCGATCATCTCGTCGTCGAGCGGCCCACCTACCTCGGCGCGCTGCAGGCGTGGAACGCCTACCAGGCGGAGTACATCAACGTCCGGATGGACGAGGACGGCATGGTGCCCGAGGACCTGGACGCCGCACTGCGCAAGGGACCGAAGTTCATCTACGCCCTTCCCAATTTCCAGAATCCATCGGGCGTGACGCTGTCGCTCGCGCGCCGGCACGAGCTGATTCGGCTGGCCGATCACTACGGCGTACCGATCATCGAGGACGATCCGTACGGGCAGCTGCGCTACGAGGGCGATCACCTGCCCTCCCTGGTGGCCATCGACGCACAGGCGCGCGCGACCGACGGCGCGCCGTACACCGGCAACATCATCTACCTGAGCACGTTCTCGAAGATCCTGGCGCCCGGCATCCGCCTCGCCTGGATCGTGGCGCCGGCCGAAGTAATCCTGAAGCTGGTGCAGGCCAAGCAGGGCGCCGACCTGCACACATCCACCTTCTCGCAGATGCTCGCGCACGATGTCGCGCGCGGCGGCTTCCTCGATCAGCACAGCAAGGTGATTCGCGCGACCTACGGCGCGCGGCGCGACGCGATGCTGAAGGCGCTCGACACGCACTTCCCGCCGGAAGTCACCTGGACCCGGCCGCAAGGCGGGTTGTTCCTCTGGGCGACGTTCCCGGAGTACATCGACGCGGCCGACCTGTTGCAGGCGGCCGTCAAGGAGAAGGTGGCGTTCGTGCCCGGCACCTCGTTCTTCGCCGATGGCACCGGCAGGAACACCGCGCGGCTGAACTTCTCGTACTGTAACGAAAAGACAATCGAGGAAGGGATTTACCGGCTGAGTGTCGCGGTGAAGCGGTTCGTCGCGGCGAAAGGACCCGCGGCGGTGGCCTGAGTCCAGAGACCGTAGCCCGCCTTCGCTCGCCTGCGTCGGGGGCGAGCGAGGGCGGGCCGCAATCGGCCAGCGGGCTGCGTGCCGACCACTCGCTACTCACCCGTCGATTTGCGTGCCTGCCCGCCCGGAGCCGATCGCGCGATCTCTCCCGGCGTCTTATTCTGTTTCCAGTCGGTGCACGTCCAGCGTGTAGACGTAGTGCTCGAACTGGCGCCAGAGCTCCTCGAGTCCGCCACGCATCACGATCAGATCCTGTTTTGCTCCGTGCCGATCGCGGACGTAATCGTGCAACACGGCCTCCTGCCGGAAGCCCAGCTTGCGAAAGATGTTCACCGCCGCCTTCTGGCACGGCATCATCTTGACGATCAGCTCTTCGACACCCGCGCCGGATGCGAGGTCGTAGAGGGCCTGCGCCATCAGCATGCCGAGCCCTTTGCCCTGATAGTGGGGAGCCACGATCAACCGCAGCTCGCCGACGTGCCGTTCCCACCCGTACGGGGCGATCTCCAGGGCGCCGTCGGCGACGATGCTGCCGTCCACCACGGCAACCAGCCGCTTTACCCGTCCTTCGTCCATCTCACGAAGGCGCTGCTGGACCACGTCAAGTGCGGTGACGTCTCTGCGAAGATAGGCCCGTTCTTCCTCCGGCAGCGCGCGGAAGAACGCGTGCGACTCCTCGAGATCGTCCCTCGTCATCGGCCGTATCAGGACCGCAGTCTTGTCTTTCAGCATTACCGTCTTTGTCGCGCTCATCGCGTCCCCTCCTGCTCACTACTTCTTCTTCCCGGCTTCCTCGGCCCCACCATGTTCTCGGGCCGCAGCAGATCCTCCAGTTGTTCGCGGCTGATGTGACCTTTCTCGATTGCCAGTTCCGCGATGCCCCGCCCTGTCTCGAGCGCTTCCTTCGCGATCTCGGCGGCCTTCTCGTAGCCGAGGACCGGCGTCAGCGCCGTGACGAGCCCGACGCTGCGCTCGACATAGGCGCGGCAGACGGCGGGGTTTGCCGTGATGCCGCTGACGCAGCGGCGCGCGAGCGTCTGGCAGCCGTGCGTGAGGATCTCGATGCTACGGTTGAGGTTGAAGAAGATGACCGGCTCCATCACGTTCAGCTCGAGTTGCCCCGCCTCGGCGGCCATGCTGATCGTCACGTCGTTGCCAATCACCTGAAAGCAAATCTGGTTGACCACCTCGGGGATGACCGGGTTCACCTTGCCCGGCATGATCGAGGATCCCGGCTGCACCGGCGGCAGGTTGATCTCGTGCAGCCCGGCGCGCGGGCCCGATGCCAGCAGGCGCAGGTCGTTGCAGATCTTCGACAGCTTGACGGCCACGCGTTTCAACACGCCGCTCACCTGCACGAACACGCCGGCGTCCTGCGTCGCCTCGATCAGGTTCACCGAGGTGACGAACGACGCCGCGCCGAAGCGATTGAGGTGCTGGCGCACGCGCTCGGTATAGCCTTCGGGCGCGTTGATGCCGGTGCCGATGGCGGTGGCGCCGAGGTTCATCTCGGCCAGCAGCGGGCGCACCTCCTCGATGCGGCGGATGTCCTCGCCGATCATCACCGCGTAGGCGCCCATCTCCTGGCCCAGCGTCATCGGCACCGCGTCCTGCAGCTGCGTGCGTCCCATCTTGATGACGCCGGCGAATTCGGTGTCCTTGCGCTCGAAGGTCGCCTTCAGCTCGCCCATCGCGCCCATCAGGTCTTCGAGGCGTGCGTGCAGCGCGAGGCGGATCGAGGTCGGGTAGACGTCGTTGGTGGATTGCGACAGGTTCACATGGTCGTTCGGGTGACAGAACCGGTACTCGCCCTTCGCGTGCCCGAGATATTCGAGCGCCAGGTTCGCGATCACTTCGTTGGCGTTCATGTTCGTCGAGGTGCCGGCGCCCCCCTGGAACACGTCGATCGGAAACTGGTCGTGGTAGCGGCCGGCCATCAGCTCGTCGCACGCGCGGGAAATCGCCTCGCCGATCCGCGGGTCGAGGATCCCGAGATCCATGTTCGCGTGCGCCGCGGCCTTCTTCACGATCGCGAGCGCGCGAATCAGCTGGTGGAAGTGGCCGATGGCGACCCCGGTGATCGGGAAGTTCTCGATGGCGCGCTGCGTGTGGATGCCGAAGTAGGCGCCAGATGGCACCGCCAGGCTGCCCAGCGAATCGTGCTCGATGCGGACGTCCATGCTAGTCACACTGGGCGGCCACCGGGGGGCCGCCCCTACGGGCACTCAGGGCGGAGGCCAGCTCCGGCCCTACCCGCTACTCGCTACTCGCTACTGACGTTGATCAGCAATCAACTCCAGCTGCTCGCTGCGCTTCAACGCGAACATCAGGTCGGCGCAGTTCCACGCGTTGGGCGCGTCCTGCCGCCCGAGCGCCTCGGCGGCGAATACCGGTACGGTGTAATGCGGCAGGCACAGCTCGACGCCGGCGCGCACGTGCGAAACCGTGTAGGTCATCTTCAGGTCGTCCGGGGTGTCCATCCGGCCGTCGGCGCCGCTCGACTGGACATCCACGCGTCTCGGCGAGTAGCTGACGTGCAGCATCTTCCACCAGGCGTCGCGCAGGAACAGATCCGCGTTGTGGTACTCGCCGCCGCGGTTCTCGAACAGCTTCCGGTGCCCCGCGGAGTGCAGGTCCAGGAGCGCCGCCTGCGAGACCGGCAGCCCGGTTTCGCAATTGGCCGTCAGCAGGGTAGCCCACCCGGTCAGCAGCCTGAGCGTGCGCGCGTAGCGCGGCATGATTTCCGCCACCTGCAGGGCGCGCGCCTTCACGGTCAGCTCGTGCGCGAGCACGTGCAGCGCGCTGTCCGCCGAGTCCCAGCGACCCTCCCGCTCGACGGCATCGATCACCCAGACGCCATCCTGGTAGCGAAAGCGCAGCTTCGCGACGGCGCCGCCGTAATCGACGGTTGCGACAGGGTGCGGGTCGCGCGTGATCGACCGAACGTGGAGCTGGTCGTTTGAAAGCTGGAGCTGTCCGACGAGCCGCGTGCGGACCTGCGGCTCGTCGAGGCGCGGGGCGCACGCCCAGTGGACGGCGGCGAAGATGATGCCGAGGGCGAGGACGATCCGAACCGCGACCCGTTTCGACATGTGGCCGCCTCTGGTAACGAACCCTCCGCGCACCAGCACGGATCGGTGCGCCAACGATTCGTTACTAGGGTATCCTCTCGCCATGCGCAGCGCAAAAATCTTCCTCATTGCCGTCGTTCTGGCCGCCGTTTGCGTCGCGCTCGCCCTTTCGGTGCAACCCTCCGGGCCCGCCGGCCCGCGGTACCAGGACCCGTCGCAACCCCTCGACGCGCGCGTCGCGGATCTCGTCGGCCGGATCAGGCTGGAAGAGAAGGTGTCGCAGCTGACGAACAGCGCGGCCGCGATTCCGCGGCTCGGCATTCCCGCCTACGACTGGTGGAACGAGGCGCTGCACGGCGTGGCGCGCGCCGGCCTTGCCACGGTCTTTCCGCAGGCGATCGGCCTGGCGGCGACCTGGGACACGGCGCTGATGCGGCGCGTCGCCACGACGATTGCCGACGAGGCGCGGGCGAAGCACCACGAGTTCGCCCGGCACGATCGGCGCGGCCTCTACCACGGGCTCACCTTCTGGTCGCCCAACATCAATATTTTCCGCGATCCGCGCTGGGGCCGCGGGATGGAAACCTACGGCGAAGACCCGTACCTGGCGGGCCGGCTGGCGGTCGAGTTCGTCAAGGGAATGCAGGGCGACGACCCGCGCTACCTGAAGACGATCGCGACGCCGAAGCACTACGCCGTCCACAGCGGCCCCGAATCCGATCGCCACACCTTCGACGCGCGGATCGACGAACGGGATCTGCGCGACACCTACCTGCCGCAGTTCGAAGCGGCGGTCACCGAGGGCGGCGCGATGTCGGTGATGTGCGCCTACAACCGCTTCGACGGCGAGGCGTGCTGCGCGAGCCCCCGGCTGCTCGCCGACATCCTGCGCAAGGAATGGTCCTTCGCGGGCTACGTGGTGTCCGACTGCGACGCGATCTGGGACATCTACAGCACGCACAAGATGGTCGCGACAAGCGCCGAGGCGGCCGCGCTCGCGGTGAAGGCCGGCTGCGATTTGAATTGCGGCGACACCTACAAGCACCTGGTGAACGCGGTGCGCAAGGGGCTGCTGGCCGAGCGCGACGTGGACCGGGCGCTCTCGCGCCTGCTGCTGGCGCGCTTCCGGCTGGGCATGTTCGATCCGCCCGCGCAGGTGCGCTGGGCGCAGATCCCCTACTCGGTCGTGGACAGCCCCGAGCACCGGCAGCTGGCGCTCGAGGCCGCCCGCAAATCGATCGTGCTGCTCAAGAACGATCGCCAGACGCTTCCGCTGAGTCGCGAGCGGGTAAGGTCGATCGCCGTCATCGGTCCGAACGCCGATGACGAGGAAGTGCTGCTCGGCAACTACAACGGCACGCCGTCACACCCGGTGACGCCGCTCGAGGGCATCCGCAGAAAAGTCGGTGACGGCGCTCGGGTGCTGCACGCGGTCGGTTCGGACTGGGCGGAGGGGATGCCCGTGTTCGAGGTCGTGCCCGCTTCGGCCCTGCGCACGCGCCTGCCACGCCGAAGCCCGGAGGCGAAGGCGGGCGAAGGGTTGCAGCAGGTCCGGGGCCTGACGGGCGAGTACTTCGACAATCGCGACCTGAAAGGCGCTCCGGTCTTCACCCGCGTCGATGCGCAGGTGGACTTCCACTGGTGGGAGAAGACGCCCGATCCGCGCCTGAAAGACAACGACACTGTCGGCATCCGCTGGACAGGCGACATCGTGCCTCCGGTGACGGGCACGTATCAGATCGGCGGCTACGGCCTGAGGTCGTTCAGGATTTACCTGGACGACGCGTTGCTCGTCCGCTTCTCCAGCAACCACGAGGCAAGCCGCACCGTGAAGCCGGTGGAGCTGAAGGCGGGCGAACCGCACGCGCTGCGTATCGAGTACTTCGAGCAGAGTCCCGATGCCCGGATGCAACTGGTGTGGACAGTGCCCGACCCGGATCGCGAACATCAGGCGATCGAGGCCGCGAAGCAGGCGGACGCGACGGTCCTCTTCCTCGGCCTCTCGCCGCGCCTCGAGGGCGAGGAGATGCGCGTGGAGGTGCCGGGCTTCAAGGGCGGCGACCGGGTGGACATCGGCCTGCCGGCCAGTCAACAGCGGCTGCTCGAGGCGGTGACAGCCATCGGCAAGCCGGTGGTCCTCGTGCTGCTCAACGGCAGCGCGCTCGCCTGCACCTGGGCGGCCGACAAGGTTCCGGCCATCGTCGAAGCATGGTATCCCGGCCAGGCCGCGGGCGACGCAATCGCCGACGTCCTGTTCGGCGACTACAACCCCGCCGGTCGCCTGCCCGTCACGTTCTACAAGTCCGCGGATCAACTGCCGGCGTTCTCCGACTACCGCATGACAGGCCGCACGTATCGCTACTTCACCGGCGACGCGCTCTTTCCGTTTGGCCACGGCCTCAGCTACACGCGCTTCGCGTACCGCGACCTTTCGGCGCCCGCTTCGGTGCCAGCCGGTCAGCCGGTGGAGTTGAGCGTCGATGTCGAGAACAGCGGGGACCGCGCCGGGGAAGAAGTCGTGCAGGTGTATGTGACGCACGTCGTCCGCAGTCCGGAGTCCGGAGTCCGCAGTCCGGAGTCCGTGGTCCGAAGTCAATCGACAGCGGACATCGGACACCGGACGCCGGACGTTCAGGACGCGTCCCTGCCAATCCGGGCGCTGGCCGGTTTCACGCGTGTTGCGCTGAAGCCGCACGAACGAACGACCGTGCGCTTCGAGCTGACGCCGCGTGAGCTCGCCATCGTGAACGAGCAGGGACAACGCGTCGTGGAACCGGGCGTCGTGCGCATCGTAGTCGGCGGCAAGCAGCCTGGTTTCACGGGGGTCGCGGACGCC
>Ga0315282_10011654_pt1 | contig 13571 bp, 11 predicted proteins | sample YL17G07_20_MG_FD_203693 | JGI IMG/M metagenome (GOLD analysis project Ga0315282, IMG submission 203693) | Sediment microbial communities from Yellowstone Lake, YNP, Wyoming, USA - YL17G07_20 | ecosystem: Environmental > Aquatic > Freshwater > Lake > Sediment | place: USA: Wyoming | collected... | reverse complement strand
CGCGCTTGGATTCATAGAGGGCCTTGTCGGAAGCCTGGAGGAGCTCCTCGAGTCCCTGCCCGTGCTCCGGGTAAACCGCGATGCCCAGGCTGACGGTCAACTGGGGAAGCGGCTTTTCGGTTCCCGAAGGCACCACCATGCGCTCCACCGCCTTCCGGATGCGCTCCGCCACCAGCATGCACCCCTGGGGAAACGTCTCGGGCAGGACAATCAGAAACTCCTCCCCGCCGTAACGTGCCGCCACGTTGGCCTCGCGCTGGGCGTGAGTAATCGTCTTGGCAAACTGGCGGAGGACGCGGTCACCCACCTCGTGGCCGTAAATGTCGTTGATCTCCTTGAAGTGGTCGAGGTCCATCATGATGATGCCCAGCGGCTGCCCTTGTCTTCGCGCCATGGCGATGAGTTTCCTGACATACTCTTCCACGAACCGGCGGTTATAAAGGCCGGTGAGTTCGTCAACGTTGGCCTGCTGCTGCGTGGATTCGAGAAGCCGCAGGTTGGAGAGGGCCGTGGCCGCGCCGCTCAGGTAGCTTTCCAGCAGGCTCTCGCGCTCCGGGGTCCAGAAGTTCTTGATCCCCTCTACGCGCACTGAGCCGATGATGACGCCGCCGGCAATCAGAGGCCCGCAGTAGTAGCTGCCTTCCGAGGGGGGAACAAACTTCGCCGGGCAGAGCGGCTCCGCCTTGACGTCATTCACCCGGAAACGGCGGCCCATCCGCACCGCTTTGCAATTGTGCGGCTCCGGGATGACGGGCCAATCGCGGACTTCCTCCGGCAACGGGACCAGCGTGGCCGCGGCTTCCAGGACGTTCTCCCCGGGATTCAGCTTGAAAATCATCACCTGGGTGGGCCGGAAGCGTTCCTTGAGGGAGTGCAACACGTGGTCATAGATCTCTTCCTCCGAAGTACACTGCGTCACCGCCTCGGAGAACTTGTTCAGCGCCGCCAGTTCCTCGCGCTCCTGGCGCAGGGCGGCGGTCATGTGCGAGAAGCTCTGCGACAGGACGCCGAACTCGTTGTCGGCAGGCGGCGGCAGGGAGGGCTGGAAGTCGCCGCGACCGACCCGCTCGGAGGCTTCAATCAACTGCCGCACCGGCTGCTCCAGCAGTCCCGCCACTTCCCGCGTCACGAGCAGCACTACCACGGCCACCACCAGGGCCACGCCCAGCGCCAGCACCAGCATGCGACGCATCTGCTGCCGCGTGTCGCGCACGGTGGCCTCGTTCTCTTCCCGGTCTCTCTCGAGGAGCGTCAGCATGAGGCTGCGGATGGCGGCGAGTCGTCTTTCCCCTTCCGGTGCCAGTCGCGCGGCCTCCAGCGGGGCGCCCCGCGCCACGCTGTTAATAGTCGGGGTTGCCCATTCTGCTTGCCAGCGGCTGAGGGCGTCCTGGATGGCATCCACCTGCGCCACCTGCGCCGGGTCATCAGACTCCAGGTCCCGCAGGTTGGCCAGTTCCCCGGAAATCTTGCTGACCGCCTCCTCATACGGCGCCAGAAAGGGGCGCTCGCGCGTGAGGGTGTAGCTCCGCACTCCCAGGTTCATTTCGGTGAAATGACGCAAGAGTTGTTCACTCTGCGCAATGCTCTGGAGAGACCTGCGCGTTCCTTGCTCAGCGTGAAGCGCCATCCAGTAAGCGTAGCAAAGCAGCGCGATGGCGCACAGCAACACCAACAGCGGCGGGAGAGTCACCAGCAGGATCTGCTGACGAATTTTGAGGTTGCGGATGGAGAATGCCATTTCGCGTTCGGCCAGCCGGCACCTGCGCCGAACGTACCGTATTCGGGCGTTGGCGTCAACTCTTTCTGGCGGCGCGGCAGCACAGGCAGATCAGTTCGCCGGCACGGCCCACTGGCCTGCCCACTCGCGCCGGCCCGCGACCCTTTCTTTCATCGTCACCGAGAGCGGGTAAGTGGACTGGATTTCCTTCAGGACTATTTCCGTAGAAAGCAGCGCCTCCTGCGAGAACACTGCGTACAGGGCGGAGGTCACAGCCTGCTCGATTTCCGCGCCACGGAATCCCTCGCCGGCCGCGCACGACCTCGGGCAACTGGTCCGGGGCAAGCTGGTTCTGGATGACGAATCATAGCAGAAAAAGCCATAGGCCCCAGGGTGCGGGGAACAAGGCCGGCGCCCGAAGGAGCAAAGGGATGTGTGAGAAACACTACTCGAGTCTGCGAACGAATCGCCCCAGATCGCGAAGCCTGGCCGCCAGCGGCTGGAAGCGGCCGAGTGCCAACGCATTCGGGCCATCGGAGAGCGCGCGAGCAGGACGCTCGTGGACCTCCATGAAAACTCCGTCCACACCCGCCGCCACGCCGGCGCGCGCTAGCGGTTCGATGAACTCCGGCTGGCCGCCGCTGCGCCTGCCCTGGCCGCCGGGCAATTGCAGGGAGTGGGTGACATCGAGGACCACAGGATAACCGAACTGCTTCATCACAGCGAGCCCGCGCACGTCCACCACAAGATTGTTGTAGCCGAACGTGGTTCCCCGTTCCGTAACGAGGATGCGGTGGTTGCCGGTGCTGGCCACTTTCTCGATCGCGTGACGCACGTCCCAGGGGGAAAGGAACTGGCCCTTCTTGATGTTCACCACGGCGCCGGACCGACCGGCTTCCAGCAGCAAGTCAGTCTGCCGGGAGAGGAAGGCAGGGATCTGGATGACGTCGCAGACTTCCGCGGCGGGTCCGACGTGCGAAACGTCGTGGACGTCGCCGAGCACCGGGATCTTGAACGTCTTCTTGATCCGCGCCAGGATTTCCAGCCCGCGCACCAAGCCCGGTCCGCGGTAGGAACCGAGCGCGGTGCGGTTCGCCTTGTCGTAGGAAGCCTTGAAGATAAAAGGCACACCGAGGTTCCGCGTGGCAGCGGAAAGCCGCGCCGCCAGCTTCAACGCGTGCCGCTCGCTTTCGATGACGCAGGGCCCCGCAATCAGGAAGAGAGGTTGCCCCGCGCCCACACTGAACTTGCCCATGCGCACCAGGTGAGTCATCGCTCGCCTTCCTTGGCCCCCGCTAGGCCCGGGGCGCCTTGCTCCGCCGTCTGGACCCCTACCGCACGCTCCCCGCTGGCGAGGCGCTGTTGGCGGTACTGATAGGCGGCGCCAATGAAGGCTCGAAAGAGCGGATGCGGGGCCCGGGGCCGCGACTTGAACTCGGGATGAAACTGGCAGCCCAGAAACCACGGATGGTCGCGGACCTCGACAATTTCCACGTAGGTCCCATCCGGAGTCACGCCCGTAATGTCCAGCCCGTGGGCCACCAGCACATCTTCGTACTCGCGGTTGAACTCGTACCGGTGCCGATGCCGCTCGGAAACCTCCAGGGCGCCGTAGGCCTGGTGGGCAAAGGAACCCGGCTTCAGGCGGGCCGTCCACGCTCCCAGCCGCATCGTTCCGCCCAGCTCGTCCACTCCCCGCAGTTCGCGGAGTTTGTAGATGACTCGATGGGGTGTGGAAGGATTGAATTCCGAGCTGTCAGCTCCCTCCAGCCCGCACATGTTCCGGGCGTACTCGATGACGGCGCACTGCATCCCCAGGCAGATGCCGAAGAAAGGTACTTTGTGAGTGCGGGCAAACTCGATGGCGCAAATCATCCCCGGGATGCCGCGCTTGCCAAAGCCGCCCGGCACCAGGATGGCGTCCAGATTCAGCAACTGGTCTTCCCCGCGCTCGCCTTCCAGCCCTTCGGCATCGACCCACAGCAGATTCACCTTCAGGTTGTGGGCAATTCCGCCGTGGGCCAGCGCCTCGTTCAGGCTCTTGTAAGAATCCTGAAGCCCGACGTACTTCCCGACCATGCCGATGGAAACTTCGTCGCGAGGATGGCGCAGCCGCTCCACCAGTTCGACCCAGGCCTGCACATTGCGCTCGGCGGTCTCAAGTTTCAGGTGGTGGAGAATTTGCGTATCCAAACCCTCGCTGGCCAACACCAGAGGGACTTCATAGATGTTGTCCACGTCCTTGGCAGTGATCACCGCCTCCTCGGGCACGCTGCAAAACAGGGCAATCTTCGCCTTGATGGCCGGCGAAAGGAACCGGTCCGTGCGGCACATCAGGATATCAGGCTGGATGCCGATTTCCCGCAGCTCTCTGACCGAGTGCTGGGTCGGCTTGGTCTTCAGCTCCCCTGAGGTGCCGATGAAGGGGACCAGCGTCAAGTGGACAAAGACCACGTTCTCTCGGCCCTGCTCCTGGCGCAACTGGCGGATGGCCTCGAGGAAGGGGAGCGATTCGATGTCGCCCACCGTGCCCCCGACCTCCACAATCACCACGTCCACCTCGCTGGAGATCTTGCGAATCGCCGCCTTGATTTCGTTAGTGACGTGCGGGATCACCTGCACGGTCTTTCCCAGGTAATCACCCCGGCGCTCTTTGGTGATGATAGTTTCGTAGATGCGGCCCGCCGTGCAGTTGTTATCGCGCAGCATGCGGGCGTGCGTGAAGCGCTCGTAGTGGCCCAGGTCGAGGTCGGTTTCGGCGCCATCGTCGGTGACGAAGACTTCCCCGTGCTGAAAGGGGCTCATGGTACCGGGATCAACATTCAAATAAGGGTCGAACTTCAACAGCGTCACCTTTAGGCCCCGCGCTTCGAGTAAACACCCGATGGACGCGGAGGCAAGCCCCTTTCCCAGTGAACTGACCACACCTCCGGTCACAAAGATGTATTTGGCGCCCATATGGCTCCTGGATTCAGGTTGGCGGTTTGGCGGTGTCGTCCCAACGGCTTGATACAGTGCGTCGCGCGACGTTCCCAGACGCCGGCGTAGATTTGCCTGTACCGAAGCAGTTCAAATATGGCAGGATTCGGTACGGACAATTATCCATCCAAGGGCAAAATCCTGTCAACGACAAACTGCTGTAGACTGGAGTCGTTGGTGCATCCAGGACCGTCCCCCTCCATCTCTCACGTCAGCGGCCGGGCGACCACACCTTCTCTTGCCGGCGAACTGTGCTAAAATCACTTCTAGGTGTCTTTGCATCAAGGAGAAAGGCAGGGGGCAGCCGCCCGTCCACTAAAGTCCGGCTCGCGGCGGGAAGGTCGCTTCCATGAGACTTTGTCTCCAATCGAGCGCGGCCCGGCTCGGCGCGGCATCGCTAGCCCTGTTCGGGCTGGTTATTGCGTTGGCAGCGCGCATCCCGGCCGGTGAGGATGGCCCTAGCGCCTCCTCCACCCAGAAACAGGGGGCGCGGGCGGTGGTGCGGCACGAGGCCATCCACCCCGCTCCCATCCAGGTGGATGTCAACCTGGTAGTGGTGAACGTCACGGTCACCGACCCCTATGATCGTATCGTGACGGGGCTGGAACCGGGCAACTTCCAAGTGTTCGACGAGAAAGTGGCGCAGCAGATTGTGGCTTTTTCCACCGAGGACGCGCCCATTTCCGTCGGCCTGATCTTTGACTCCAGTGGATCCATAGGGGACAAAATCCAAAAGTCAAAGGAAGCAGCCCTCCAGTTCTTCAAGACATCTAATCCCCAGGATGAGTTTCTGCTCATCAACTTCAACGAGAGGCCCAACTTGATCTCGGCCTTCACGGGTAAGTTCGAAGATATCCAGGACCGCCTGCTCTCCGTGAAGTCGAGCGGCAAGACGGCACTGCTGGACGCCATTTACCTGGGCCTCAGCGAAGCCAAGAAGGCTACGACCAGCCGCAAGGCCTTGTTGGTCATTTCCGACGGTGGGGACAACAACAGCCGGTACACGCAGAATGACGTCCAGCGCGCGGTGCGAGAGGCCGATGTGCAAATCTACGCCGTGGGGGTCTTCGAGCCCCTGAGCGCGCGCACGCGCACGCCGGAGGAAGCTCGCGGACCCAGTCTGCTGGCTGAGCTGGCAGAGGTCTCAGGGGGACGAATGTTCAGCGTCGAGAGCGCGGACGAGTTGCCGGACATCACCGAGAAGATTTCCATCGAACTGCGCAACCAGTATGTGATCGGATACAAGCCCTCGAACCTCGTCCGCGATGGCCGCTGGCGACGCATCAGGGTGAAGCTGACCCCACCCAAGGGTCTTCCGCCGCTCCAGGTTTACGCCCGCACCGGATACTATGCTCCGACCCAGTAAAACAGCTTTGCACGCGGGGCTTGGCAGGTTGGGACCGCTCATCGTCCTGATAAGCCTCCCTGCTGCCCTGCACGCGCAAGCGTCTCAGCCGGCGCACGCGACGCCGCCTCCCTCCGAGAGGAAACGCGGCGAGTACACCATCAATGTGGACGTCAATCTGGTGGTTCTGCACGCCACGGTGCTCGACAAGAAAGACCGCCAGGTCAACGACCTCAAGCAGGACAACTTCCGGGTTTACGAGGACGGCGTCGTGCAGAAACTCTCCGTCTTCTCGCACGCCGACATCCCGGTCACCTTGGGGATCGTCATCGACGACAGCGGCAGCATGAAAGAGAAGCGCCAGGCGGTCAACGCGGCGGCGGTGACCTTCGTCAAGACCTCCAACCCCCAGGACCAGGTCTTCGTGGTCAACTTCAACGACGTGTACTACCTGGACACGCCAGGCGATTTTGCCACCAACCTCGAGGAACTGAAGGCGGCGCTGGATAAGATCGACTCGCGCGGCGGCACGGCCCTCTACGATGCCGTCTATGCCTCCTTCGACCACATGAAACTCGGCAATCGAGACAAAAAAGTCCTGCTCGTCGTCACCGACGGCGAGGACAACGCCAGCCGCTATTCCTACGAGGAACTGATTCAGTACGCACAGAAAGGCAACGCCGTGATTTACACCATTGGCCTGCTGGGAGAGGAGGAGCCGGGCGGCTTGTTCAGGATGCGCGGTGGCGCGCGTCAGGCGGCCAAGAAGCTCGAAAAGCTGGCCCAGGTGACCGGCGGGCAGGCCTATTTCCCCAAGTCACTTGACGAAGTCGAAGCTACCTGCGTGCAAGTGGCGCGCGACATCCGCAGCCAGTACACGCTGGCTTACTACCCCACCAACACGGCGAAGGACGGGACTTACCGCGTCGTGCGGGTGGATGCCACCTCGCCCCGTAGCCGGGAGCCGCTCTCGGTCCGGACGCGGACCGGCTACTATGCGCCGAAATCGCCGCCGCCCGCCCCCGCCTCCACCAGACAATAATAGACGCGCATGCGCGCCAAAGTGGGTGCCCCCCAGGCGATCACCCCTGCCGCCCCCAAACTCGCTCAGAGCATTTGCCATCTGCTGACGACCCGACGGCCCCACCAGGAAACCCTTTTCGCCGCGCCAGGACGGCACTATCGGCAGCCTGCCGAACCCCAGCGCAGAGCGCAGGCAGGGTTGCCGCCGATCCAATTGGTGAAGAGCGAGAAAACGCCCCGCTACTCGTTCCGCCGCGTTCCAAGCAGGAAGTAGGTGTTATAAGTCTCGTCCTGCACCGCATAAAACGGTTTGAATTGCAGCCTCCGGTCCGCCAGGGCATATTCGAACTGCGAACCGTGGGGCGCACACGTCAATTGCTGCGGAAGTGCGAGCCGTGTAGTGGCCAGGTCCTGCGGCGGGTCGAGCGCCACGTACATCAACGGGCCGCGCATGACCGCGGCGGTATCCGAATGCTGGTCATCGATCGGTTCGGTCCGAAAACTCAAGGGGAACCTGAGGTGGAGCGTGTCGTTCTTCTTCCAGCGGCGCCGGATTGATGCAAAGGTGCCACGGCGAGCCGGGAGACTGTGCGCCTTGCCGTTTAGGGTGAACTTCGGCTCCGCTTCCAGCCAGCCCGGTACCCTGATAGAGAGTGTAAACTCCCCCGGCGCGGGCAAGCCGGCGCGCTGACGGTACACCTTTAGCACACGGTCGTCATCCAGGGTCAGATAGCTGGCGTGGATGCGGGCAAACTGGCTTTTTAATGGGCCGCCGGTAAGGCGGACGGCGGAATAGTTGAACTCCTGTAGCTTTTCCCGCGGTTCGGCAGGCCAGGCGGAAGACCGCCACGCCGCACTTCCGAGGGCCGCGGCACCCGCTGCTCCTCTCAGGAACCCCCGGCGGGAGACACTCTGCCAACTCATTGCGAACCACCCGTCGTCTTGTTCTATTGCTCCCGGCTGCGTTCCGCGAACAGGATCGAACGAGCCCGCTGTACCGCGAGTTCTGGGCTCGAAAGAATTGGGACGTGTGCCGCAGCGGCGGTAATCGTGGCAACCGCTCGGGCCATGGACGCTTGGGCCAGCACGATGACGTCCACCTCTTGGGTCAACCGCGTCACAGAAGCGAGGACCAGCCGGTCGTGCGTCTCGGCATCGCCGGCCAAGACCGACTCGAAAGCCTTTTCGCAAAGCACTTCGATGACTTCGATCGGACGGTCTCCGGCGGCAGCCTTCTCGTGCAGGAGTTTCACGGTCGGTTGCAGGGTGGCGCGGAGCGTGGCGACAACACCCACACGGTGACCGAGGCGGACGGCCTGCTCGGCCATCGCTTCATCCACCCGGAGAATCGGGAAATCGTACCGCGCGTCGGGCAATCGGTACACCCGGCCGATGCAGGAACAGGTCACTGGCACGGCATCGGCTCCGCCCTAGCGCGCAGACCCGACCCCTCCAGACCAGGCGCCGTATCGTGGTTTTCGTGAGCCGCTGGGCCAAGCAGAAGTGGCACGCTGAAGTGGAACGGGTGCTGCTCATGGAACTGCCGCTTGCGGGGCCGCGGCCACAACGGCGCATCATGGGAATCATGGAGGGGTTGCACGCCGTACTGCCAGCCATCGTCAGCACCCCCGTCACTCACCTGGACGGCAAGGGCGATTTCGATCAGATACTCGATGTGGTCCGCCGCTTCTTGCGCCGAGGGAAGATGACGCGCACGCTCGTCGGCGCGGTGAACGATACGTGCGCGGTGGCCACGCTGCGCGCTTGCGAAGAAGCGGGGGGCAGCCGCCTCTGCGCAGCCGTGGGACAGAATGCGATTGGCGCGGCACGACAGGAACTACTACGGCCCGGCACGCGGCTGATCGGCTCTGTGGCGTATTTCCCGGAACGCTACGGGAATCATTGATCAAGTAGAGCCGTGGCGCGATAAACCCGCCGCCGCAAAACCCACAATCCCGACAGCGCGGCGGGATTATACAGCCGGGATGGGCGCGACGCCAGACGTGCTTAGGATGGAAGGGTGCCGAGGAATCTCTCCAATTCGACGGGGAGCGGCGCCCGCAAGCTGACCAACGCTCCCGTGCGGGGATGGCGAAATTCGATGGCTGAGGCGTGCAGAAAATTGCGCGCCAGGGTCTTCTCTTCCCTTCCCGCGATTTTCAGCTTGCCGGGGGCGCCGTAGAGCGTGTCGCCGACGACAGGATGGCCGAGCGAGGAAAAGTGCACGCGGATTTGATGCGTGCGTCCGGTGCGCGGTTCGGCCTCCAGCAGCGTGAAATGGGGAAAGCGCCGCAGCACGCGGTAGCGCGTCAGCGCCTCCCGCGGGCGGATGCCGCCCACCTTCATCCGTATGCGGCGGACGGGATCGCGGCCGACCGGCGCCGCAATCTCCCCCGCGTCTTTGGCCACGCGGCCATGTACGAGCACCGTATAAGTCTTGTGGACGTCGCGCCCTTTGAATTGTGCCGCCAGCGCCCGGTGCGCGAAATCGTTTTTGGCTACGATGACCAGCCCGGAGGTCATCTTATCCAGGCGATGAACAATTCCGGGCCGCAACTCGCCTCCGGCACCAGAGAGGCTGCCGATGTGGTGCAGCAACGCGTTCACCAGTGTCCCGCTCTTCACTCCGGCACCTACGTGCACCGCCATCCCCGCCGCTTTGTTGACCACCACCAGATCGGCGTCCTCATAGACGATGCTCAGCGGCAGCGCCTCGGGCGCGGCGCGCACTTCCCGGGCCTCAGCGCGCACGCGGATGCGCTCGCCTGCCTCGACTTCTTCACCCGCCTTGCGCGCCACCTGCGTGCCGATAGTCACCAGACCCGCGCGGATCAGACGTTGAATCTGACTGCGACTCCAGTCCGGCATGCGGCGCGCCAGGAAGACGTCAACCCGCATGCCCGACTCTTCCGCAGTGACGATGAACTCGCGAAGGTCAGAAATCATCAGCCGTCAGTGGTCAGTGGTCAGTTGCCAGTGATACGGCAGTCGAGAGACGCCACGCCGGGTGCAACGGACTACGGACGACAGACACCTCATTCGGAAAAAAGGTAGTGGAGAACCAGAAAGCCAGCGCCCACCACGATGGCGCTGTCCGCCAGGTTGAACGCCGGCCAGTGATAATTGCGAAAATAGACGTCCACGAAATCCACTACCCGCCCCACGCGGATGCGGTCCAGAAGATTCGACAGCGCCCCGCCCAGGACTAACGCGAGGCCCACACCCGACTCCCAGTGGAGATGGCGGGTGCGCCAGACCACGCCTACCACGGTGGCCAGCAGCGCCGCGGAAACAATCACCAGTAACGCCGTCTTCCACGCCGCCGGCGAACCTGAGAATAGACCGAAGGCCGCGCCCGCGTTCTGGGTATAAGTCAGGTTGAGGCAGTGAGGGAGAATCGGGATGACGGCGTGTTCCGGAATGGAACGCTCCACCAGCGCCTTCGTCCCCTGGTCGCCCAGGAAGATCACGACGGCGATAGCGGCATAAAGCGCACGCGCGATAGTTTTGAAACGAGCTGTGGCCGGTCCGGGCATGTCCATAGTCCGTGGTCCGTGGTCGCGAAGCTACTGACCACGGACCACGGACTACTGACCGCCAGCTTCAATTTCCTTGAGGGCGGCGGAGCAGCGTTCGCAGACCGTGGGATAGCGAGTGTCTTCGCCCACGCGCTCCGAGTAGTTCCAGCAGCGTTCGCACTTGCGGCCCGAGGCCTTATCGATCCGCAGCTTAAGTTCAGGCAATGGAGTCTCCGCCGCCCCCGCCATCAAATCCGCGCTCAGTTCCACCTGCGACACAATGAAAAGCGTCGGCAGGAAAGAGCGATATCCCTGAAGCAGCGACGCCCAAGCGCCGTCGGGGGCCAGGACCACCTTGGCCTCCAGCGGGCTGCCAATGAGTTTCTCGTTGCGCGCTACCTCCAGGGCCTTCAAAACCTCGTTCCGCACGGCGATGAGGCGGGGCCAGTTCTCCAGACTCTTCAGATACTCTTCGGGAATGCCCTCGCGGAGTTCCTGGGGCACGACGAACGTCGCCAGATGGACGCTTGCCTCGCGACGCCCGCCGTCGGCGTGTCCCGGCAGGTGCGACCACACCTCCTCGGCAGTGAAACACATCAGGGGCGCGACCGCGCGCGCCAGCGAGTCGGCAATCCGATATAGCGTGGACTGGGCGGCGCGGCGGCGCGCGGAATTCGCCGGCGCAGTGTAGAGCCGGTCTTTCAGGATGTCGAAATAGAAAGCGCTCAAGTCCACCGTGGCGAAATCGTAGAGTGCGCGATAGACCTTGTGAAAAGCGTATTCTTCGTAAGCCGCCTCGACGCGCGCCAGCACTTCCGCCGTGCGCGCCAGCGCCCAGGCATCGATCTCTTCCAGCTGCCCGCCGCTGGCCAGGTCTTTCTCCGGGTCGAAATCGTAGAGATTGGCCAGGCAGTAACGGAACGTATTGCGCAGCTTGCGATACGCCTCGGAGAGGCGGGTAAGCATTTCCGCCGAGATGCTGGCATCCTCGCCGAATACCACGGAGGCCGCCCAGAGCCGCAAGACTTCCGCGCCGTGCGTCTTGATGACTTCCATCGGCTCGATGACGTTGCCGAGCGACTTCGACATGGCGCGGCCCTCCGCGTCGAGCACCCACCCGTGGGTCAGGACCTGGCGATAGGGCGCGGCGCCGTGGGTGATCATGCCCACCAGCAGCGAACTGTGGAACCAGCCCCGGTGCTGGTCGCCCGCCTCCAAATAGACATCCGCGGGCCAGGGCAGGTCCGGCCGTCGTCCGAGCACTCCGAAGTGGCTGGCGCCGGAATCGAACCAGACATCGAGGATGTCCGTTTCCTTGCGCAGCCGCGTGCTGCCGCAGCCAGGGCACTTCGTTCCCGGCGGCACGAGGTCCTCGACGGGATGCGTGTACCAGGCGTCGGCGCCCTCTTTCCGGAACAGCTCCACCGCCGGCCGGGCGAGCCGCGCATCCAGCAGCGGCTTCTGGCAGTCTTCGCAGTGAAAGGCTGTGATGGGCACGCCCCAGACCCGTTGCCGCGAGATGCACCAGTCCGGCCGCGTGGCAACCATGTTCCAGATGCGCTCCTCGCCCCAGGCAGGCAACCAGCGCACCTTGCGGATCTCTTCCAGCGTCCGCTGGCGCAGTCCCGCGTGATCGATATTGACGAACCACTGCTCGTTGGCGCGGAAAATGACGGGGTTATGGCATCGCCAGCAGTGCGGATAGGAATGGGAAAGCCAGCCGGGCGGGCCCACCAGCGCGCCCCGCGCCTTCAGCAATGCGATGACGGATTCATTCGCGTCGAAGACCGTCTTGCCTTTGTACTCCGGCAAGCCTTCCGTGAACTCACCCGCGTCGCCGACCGGGCAGTAGATCTCGATCCCGTACTTGACGCCCGTCTCGTAGTCCTCGCGCCCGTGGCCCGGCGCCGTGTGGACGCATCCCGTGCCATCCTCCGCCGTCACGTAGTCGGCCAGCACCCCCAGGACCCGGCGCTCCAAGAAGGGGTGCTGGATCTCGATGCGGTCGAATTTGTGGCCGGGAATCCGCGCGAGAATTGTCGGCGCCTGGAGTCCGGTCTCGTGGAGCGTCGGCTCGTACCGTCGGCTTTCGAGGATGTACGCTTCCCCGCCGCCCTCCGCCACCGCCAGGTATTCAAACTCCGGATGAAACGCCACCGCCATGCTGGCGGGCAGCGTCCACGGCGTAGTCGTCCAGATGATGACCGAAACTCTGCGGCCGGCCAGCGCGGGATCCAGTTTCGCCGGGTCTGTGAGGAGCGGGTACTTCACATAGATCGAGTGGCTGCGGTGGTCCTCGTACTCCACCTCCGCCTCCGCCAGCGCGGTCTTATCCGCTATGCACCAGTAAACGGGCTTGAGCCCGCGATAGACGTAGCCCTGCTCGACGAACTTCAGAAAAGCCTCGGCGATGAGCGCTTCGTAGCCGTAGTCCATGGTGAGATACGGCTTTTCCCACTCCCCGAAGACCCCCAGGCGCCGGAAATCGTCGCGCTGGATCTCGACGAACTTTTCCGCATAGCGGCGGCAGGCTTGGCGGATCTCTTCCGTGGTCATCCGGGTCTTGCGTGGCCCCAACTCTTTGTCAACGTTGATTTCGATGGGGAGCCCGTGGCAGTCCCAGCCCGGCACGTAAGGGGCATTGAAACCTGCCAGGGTTTTCGACTTAACGATGAAGTCTTTCAGGATCTTGTTGAGCGCTGTCCCCAAATGGATCCGGCCGTTGGCGTAGGGCGGGCCGTCGTGCAGCGTGAAGATGGGCGCAGCCCGGCGCGCCGCCCGAATCTGCTCGTAGAGGCCCTGCTTCGCCCACTGGGCCAGCCATTTCGGCTCGTTCTGCGGCAGGTTGGCTTTCATCGAGAAGTCGGTGCGCGGCAGGTTGAGCGTGGCTTTCAGGTCCAGCGCCTTAGGCATGCCTCCTCCGGGGCGAGCATAAACACGCCATTATAGAGAAGAAGCGAAGCGGGTGTCCAGTAAGCGCGCCGCGAGG
>Ga0315282_10011653_pt1 | contig 13572 bp, 15 predicted proteins | sample YL17G07_20_MG_FD_203693 | JGI IMG/M metagenome (GOLD analysis project Ga0315282, IMG submission 203693) | Sediment microbial communities from Yellowstone Lake, YNP, Wyoming, USA - YL17G07_20 | ecosystem: Environmental > Aquatic > Freshwater > Lake > Sediment | place: USA: Wyoming | collected... | reverse complement strand
AATGAAAAGGCTTTTTATTCGTCCCCAATAAATGGGGACGCTGCGAACGAATCTGTAGCGTCGTGGGTCATCCTCGACGAATGGGGCATTGGGCATCGGAGAAAAAATCACCATCAGCAGAAGGATGAAAAAATTTCCATAGACAATCTCAATTCCTCCGCCCAAGAAAGAAACGGTGATAAAAATGGCAGTTAAAATCTTATTCTTAAGCCCTTCCGCATTAATCGCCTTTCTGAAAAACAGCATGATTAAGGGGGTCCAAATACTTGAAAGAAAAATGGTCAGAAGGCTGTGAACAGACAGGAGGTACCCGCTGAGCATGAATATCAAGCCGGAGATCAAAGCTCCTGTTGAATTGACCCGTTCGACAGCACCACCCCCTTTATTTGAAGTCAGGGTGGAGATGGGCTGCTCAGGGTCAACCCTGAGCAAGTTTTTTTTATTTTGAGAGGTCGAAGGGTTGACTTTCAAGTCTTTAACAAAAAGATAGGTGAAAAACCCTCCCAGAAAAAAATGGAGGAGGATAATACCATTGAACGCCACATCGAAGGGGAGAAGAAAAAATAGACCATTGAATGGATATAGAATGGCATGTTGAGGGTTAGCAAAGAAGGGATGGCCTGAGAATTGATAGGGATCCCACAAAGGGAAATTACAATGTTTGATGCTCTCTACCCAGAAGAATCGGGGTGGAATAAAATAGGGACCTAAGTCTCTTTCTGTGAGAAGGTATCTTCCTTTAAAAAGGTCATAAAAAAAGAGCAGGGAGGCAAAAAAAAGGGTCAAACCAGCCAAACAATCGGTTGATTTAACCCATTTTGTTATCCCTTTTATATTTTCTATCACAGGGGATTAATATTTTTGCTCAAAGAGTTACCAAGTAGCAAAGGTACCTGCCCCAGCGGTGATGGACCCATAAGTAGTGGGAGCTTGGGGAGTCGGCGTCATTGTAAAGGTGTAAACATAGCCTCCAGCGGTCATCTCAAAAGTGGTATCCCCAAAAGCATATGTAAATCCTCTCAATTCCCCCATTCCAGTCACCCCGGCAATATCACCCATCGTATAGGTTGCTGTTGTGATACCGATGATCCGCTGACCGAATAACATGGCATTGGCACTCCTCAACGCACCCAACACACCTCTTGCTGTGCCATCCGCAGCACTCCGTGTTAAATCAAGATACCGAGGAATTGCAACCGCTGCAAGAATCCCGATGATGACAATGATCACTATCAACTCAATTAATGTAAAACCCTTCCGATTTCTTACCATTTTCCCTCTCCCCGCTTAAGCCATATAAATCAATTTTACCAAGTGGGTGTCGCCGCAGCAATTGTCCCGAAGGTCGTTGGTGCTTGAAGAACTGTCGGTGCAAGTGTAAACGTATAAACATTTCCCCCTGCTGTCACGGTAAAATTTGTGGCGTCGTAGGTATAGGAAACACCCTGGATGACAGCCCCAGCGACGATGGCACCCATCGTAAAAGTTGCTGTCGTTCCTTTAACAAGGCGGTCGGCAAAGACGATCGAATTTGCACTTCTCAGACCTGCTAATACGCCCCTTGCCGTAGCGTCTGCCGCCTGAGAAGTCAAATCCAAATACCTGGGAATCGCGACTGCCGCCAAAATTCCGATGATGACGATAATCACGATCAACTCAATTAACGTAAAACCTTTCTGATTTCTCCTCATTCTCTTACCCCCTTTTCTTGAAGTGACCAAAATTTTCCTGGTAATTACCAGAACTTTGGTGCTTTGTCAAGTTTTTAGACGACTTATGATAGAAGCAAAATTTATACCGTAAAAGCAAAAACCTCATAAAAAAATATACTAATTAAATCGAATGGTTATGGCTATGTGTTTACTCCATTTTCCCGCTGTTTACTGAATTTAAGTCGACGATTGAACGATTTCTGTCCAATATTCAAAAATTGTCCATGTCGGTTTAGGGGAAAAAGACAAGTCTTTGACAACGGAGTCAAGATAGCGCGGTCGAAGAGAAGACAGGATTCTAGACAGACTCTCCCCTTACTTTGATCAGTTGTGCGACGATGCTAACAGCGATCTCCTCCGGAGTTTCGGAGTTGATATCAATTCCGATGGGCGCATGGACGCGGTCCAGTGTCTCCTTCGTCATTCCCTTTTGCATCAGGTTTTGATAAAGGGTTTTAATCTTTTTCTTCGAACCAATCATCCCGATATAACGGGCGTCGGATTTGACTGCCTGTTCAAGCACGAAACCATCGTATAGATGACCCCGCGTGACGATGACAATGTAGGAGGAATCATCAATATTAAGTCGGTCGAAAGATCTTTCAAATTCTGAAACGATGACCTCGTCCGCCTCCGGAAAACGCTCTTGATTCGCAAATATTTCCCGGTCATCGATGACCACCACCTTGAAATGAACCCTTTTTGCCAGGGGAGCCACCTGCTCCGAAATATGCCCTCCCCCAAAGAGGTAGACAGTCGGTTCGGAGAAAATAGGCTCCAGGAGTACTTCCGTCTTTATGCCTTCGTAACTGGAAACCAATACTTTTGGTTTTCTCTCCCTTAATGATTTCTCGCCTTCATTCAAAATCTTCTTTTCTAATTCCAATCCGCCCGGTAAAAAGCCAATCTTTTCTCCGGAGGTCTTCATCAACGCCTTTGAACCTTCTCCCTTGGGGAAGGCACCCTCTAATGAGATCAGAGTGGCCAGGATGGCTGAGCCCCCTTTCTGTTTTATCCTGGCTGCCTCCTGGTAGATATTCAAAAACTCTTCCCTGAGGGGCTCCAAGAAAATATTAATATTCCCCCCGCAGATAAGTCCACCTTCTGCCAATTGCTCGGAGGTCAGTTCGAAATGGAGAATCCTTCCCTCTCTTATCTCCATCACCTTTTGAGCCTCTTGCCAAACCTCCGCCTCCACACATCCTCCTCCGATGGAGCCAACAGAGGTTCCGTCTCCCTTGATTAAATATTTCGCTCCCACTGCCCTCGGAGCAGATCCCACCCGGGCAATCAGCGTGGCCAATGCCACTTTCTCCTTCTTCTCAAGGGCTTTTACGATTGCAGAATAGATATCTTCCATAATGATGTTCCTCAGCTCCTTCAAGTCTCATTTTGAACTATGAATCCTGAATTTTCAAGTCTCACGGCCTCTTCTCCTTGGACGCTGGCTTCTTCTCCTTTTGGGGTGCCTTGATCTCTATGTCTTTCGAACGGGCGAGGGGGAGAAGGTAAAGTTTATAAAAAATTGGGTCCGCCCATAATTCCATCTCGGGTGCCAAATCCCCGACCAAAGCGGAGAACGAAGACAGGTTGTTGTAAGCATTAAAATTCTCAGAAAGGTCTTTCAAAGATTTATAAAGTCTGATCGAAGCGACGAGATGACCCGGTTTTTCTCTCAACAATTTGATCTGTTGAATTCCGGTTCCGATCGATTCCTGATCCTCCTCCAGTTTAGATACCCAGAATTTTCCTTCCTGATAACGAACATCCGTCTCCCCTGTCTGAATCGCCTGCATTAGTTTCGTATGAATTCCTTGAGCCTGTTTCATGACGCCGTCCAACTGATTGAACAAATCGGTCTTTTCTTTCTTAGAAAGTTCAACGGTCTTGGACGAAGCTTTCGACAAAAAGTACTGGAGGTAATATTCTTCTGCCTTACCAGAAGAAACCAGCCCTAAAAATAAAACGAATCCTACTAAAAAAGTCTTTCGATATCCCATCTTCTTTCCTCCATTACCCCCTCATCCTATCCCTCTCCCGCCAGGGGAGAGGGGGATTTATTATGGAAATCAACTTAAACATCCCTCCCCCTCGATGGGGGAGGGTAAGGGTGGGGGTGAGATTTTACGGAAAAATCACCTCTGCCACTGGCGGTTCGTTTTTCACCCGACCCAAAACAACCCTCTCAATCTGAGGGTGTTTTTTCTCAAAGATTTTTTTTGCAACGCCCTTTGCTTTTACCACCCCCTTCGGAATATCCACCTTGTTAAGAAAGGCAACAACCCGCGACGAAGGCGGGGCCCCCTTAAAGAGGCCTTCGGGGTGTACCATCAAGACAGCCATCGCCTCATCCGTCAGCTTCTCCCCGATGGGAATTCCTGTTATTTTCGAAACCCCCTCCGGCTGAAAAGCATTCTCTTCATTTAACTCCCTCTCTACCGCATCTACCCCCAAAATGGCTACAACCAAGGTCGTGGCTGCTGGAATGACAGGCTCCCATTCTCTTGGGGCCTTGACCGGCCGACCTGCTGCGCCATCTGCCTCAACGATGATTGTGTCAATTTTATCGAAGCTCCAAAGCTCGTTCACAAGATCTGCGGAAACCCCTTTCAACTTTCCCGACGCCAGCCTCTCCCGGGCGACCGTCAGATGATGATATTGGTCGAGATGCCGCCACACAAAATCTTTAATCCTCTTCTCATCTGGATCGACGAATAAAAAGTTCGTTTCTTCTGGTTTGGGTTCCAATATTTTCGTGGTCGTCGTCGTCACCACCCTCTTCCCGCTGAGAAGCAACTCCTTGGCAAGGCGATACATCAACGTCGTCTTTCCCCCTGCCCCAACCAAACTGATCACTTCCCTCTCCTTGAGGTCTAAGGCTTCGATGATTATCCCCCTCACCCCTTCGACTCCGCTCAGGGCAGGTCCCGCCCTCTCCCCCGAGGGGAGAGGGGAACGGTGAGGGGTTCCCTTCACAAACTTCTTAACGAGGGAAAAAATGACTTTTTGATCTGGATCCATCTCTCAACTCGAGTCGCGGAGGGCAGAGCGCATACGCTTCAAAGTTCCAAATCACAAATTCCAAATCCCAAATAAATCCCAATCTCCAATGACCGAAACCTATTCCTTTCGAAATTTGAATTTGGGTCATTGGAACTCATTTGTTATTTGGTGCCTGCCTGCCGGTAGGCAGGGGATTTGGTGCTTCATCATTCGCCATGCTAATTCATTTATTGAACCAGTAAAGAATAGCCTCTAACGCTCCCCCGCCAATGGCCCTCGCTTTGTCTGAGATGGTAAAACAGAGCTCCCGCTTCCCCCTCGGGTCAATATCACCTACCTTCATCCCTTTCTTCACCTCTGCGCCATCGCGAAGAAGTCCCCTCACGACACCACTGATTTTAGCGATGACCGGGAAATCATCTACCACGGCTACCACCGACCCTTTATTCACTCTTTCTCCAATCGCTTTTTGCGGATGAAAGATCCCTTTCTTCATCGTCCGAAGAAGCCTCTCAATCGTGTATCCTCCGACCTCTCCGGGAACACCTGTATCCGCTTCCGCTGCACCCTTCGAAATGACCCTGCCTAAGTTATGTCCGCGATTCGTCTCGACCACCAGATGAACATCCTTCCCTGCTGTGAACCCAGGGCCAAGGCCGATGACCAGAGGCGCATCGCTGATCTGAGTACCCAGATTTTTCTTCGCCATGATGGCATCCACCAGGATATCAGGCTTCAGAAAATTTCTTGTCTTCTTTGCGTCGGGGTCAACAAGAATTGGGATATCCCCGTTCTTCCACGTGGGCTCAATTTCTTCCGACCTGGAAATGAGTCTCGCCCGAACTCCTTCCACTTCCTTTTCATCCTCATAGATCGCCTCGCTGAAGGCCACCTCTCTTCTCACAGCAAGAGGCTGGGAAATCTCTGTCATGCAAATCTTAAAATGGGATCGATGGAGTCTATGGATAACCCCGCTGGCCATCTCCCCCGCTCCCCGGATTAAGACGACCATTTCCTTCGTCTTCTGTGTCGGTCTCATCTGAATCCTTTCTCCACCCCTTTTTTCTTCACACCCACTTTCTTCCGACCCTTTTCATAATCCTGCCATGTATCCACATCTTTTACAACACCGATTGACTTCACGGTAACCACTCGCACATCTTCACGATGTCTCTCGATAATAGATCTCCCTCCCACATCCCCTTTCAAATTCGACAACTCCTTTTTGTATCTTCTATGGAAAATAACAGGGTGCCCCTTTCTTCCCCGAAAAGAAGGAACGATGATCCTCTCTTTTTTCCGATCAAAGGCACGGATCAAGGCATTGATGGTCCTCGCTTTGAGAAATGGCTGGTCCCCCAGAGCAATGAGAATTCCTTGACTCCCGGGATGGATGACCTGGAGTCCCCTTCGGATTGAAGTGCTCATGCCCCCTTCGGGGTGAGGATTCGTGACAATCTTTATCTTTTTCCCGTGAAAAGGATTTCTTACCCCTCTGTTCTGAGGACTCCGAACGATCACCACTTCCCGAACCTGGGATCGCAAGAGAGTTTCGAAACATCGCTCAAAAACAGTCTTCTTCCCCCACGGAAGCGATAATTTATCCACTCCCATTCGTTTTGACTCCCCCGCACCGAGGAGAATCGCGGAGACATTTAGCATCTTTATTTCTCAATCCAATTCTGATAAATTTTATTTAATCTGTTTTCACAAACTCTGTCAAGGTGAGGAGAAAAATCTTCAAGAAAAGGAGGACAGGTCAATGAAGTTGGTGATGATTTTATGCCTGAAAAACTTCACGCCCTGCTTCTGGGAGAGCTTGAAAAAAAGATGTCCGCAGTGCGGTTATAACGCTGAAATAAGCTTTTAATCATGAGCTTGATGACCTAACGCCCTCGCAAACCATATTGTGAAACATCGCATTCTTCTCGGCGTAAGGAAGCTCTGTTATTTCTCCTGAGAAGAGTTCACCGATGAGCTCGTTAATTCCCTCCGCTGTGAGAAGATGGATCATTGAGAAATAAATTTAGAATCTTCTTATTATTAGAGGGAAAGCCAAGACCTCCGTACCCAGAGTAGATTTTACACTGATGGTTGTGGCCGTCCCAGGCAGAACAGAACGCCCTGAGAACTTCCAAACGCCATTCGTACCCACACTTGCAGTGCCGATCTCCTTAGTAGGATCTGTTGTGACGGGTCCAACATAAAGGGTGATGGTATTTCCGGGTCCTGCCACTGAACTTGTTCCGCTGATTGCCCACAACCTGAACCGACTTCTGAAAAGCGCCGCTGTCACCGTAACCACTTCGCCATCAACCACCCGAACGTCGACGGTCGCCACATTGGAGACGAAACCGAAATCATCTTGAACGGCGTAAGTGAAGCTGTCATTCCCTATGAAACCAAGGTTAGGACTGTAAGTAACCATCCCCGTTACCGGATTCACCAATGTCGCACCATTCGCCGGCGCGGCAAAAATGGCCACCGTGGTGGGGTCGATAGGGCTTGTGATTCCCCTGTCGTTTGAAAGAACATCGATGAAGACAGGATTGTTTATTAATGTTAATCCAATATCATTTAGAGCTTGAGGCCCACCAAAGACCACAACCTGAGCGGTATCCGTTCCTCCGGCTGAAGACTCAACAGTGACCTGGGTCGGGGGGACTGCGAGACCTGGGACGACAATTGTCCCGGAAATCAGGTCGCCGAAACCAATTGCAGTCAAGGTTGGCGGTACGGCCTGATCACTCGAAGACGCCTCGATGGTCAATGTCAAAGTGCCTGCATTGAACGCGGCGTTCGTGATGGTGACGGCGTCAACCAATGCACTGCGAACTGTTGTGAGTGTGTCGGAGGGATTACTCGCAGTAACGGTGACAAACGTGGGAAGAGTAGTTGCATCGGCCATGCGGATATGGGCAAAGAACTTTCCATTCCCATCTCCCACCATTGTGGTAGGAGCGGCCGGCAAGTTAGGCCCGCCACTGACCTGAAGCGTTGCAGTTGGCGCGGAGGTTGCCACAACATCTACATAACCTGGAAGAGAACGGGTGTACGTCGACCGATTTATGATTAAAGGAGTCGATGTCGTACCGGTAAAGATATTTCCCTGAACTTTGAAAAGGTCTGTTTGTTTGAAATTAACGCCCGCTCCGCCTGCATTCGGACCTTCGATGCGGAAGATATTAGTACCAAAGGGGCTACCAATCACTCTGTGAGTAACTGTTGGATTTCCGATAAAACCAGTTGGAGGCAGTGGGACTATACCAGGATCCCATCTCAGAAAAGGGCCTATACCGGTTCCGAGTACAGCTGTGAAATCGCAGGGCTGTGAGGCACATCCAATATCCTGCTTCTGCAGGGAAATTTTCCCTGTGGCATCTGCAACCAGGTTCTCTAAAACCCCATATGGGTGGATCACCGTATAGGCACTGCCTGCCGTCAATCCGGTGAGAGGACCCACAGCAATCTGGAAAAAGGTGATTTGCTCGCCATCTACAGGAACAGCTCCAATCGTACTCCCGCTAAAACTCGCCACAAGACCCATGCTGAGGCTCCCCGTTGCACCCGACCCGGATAGCGTAGCGTCCGCAGACCAGTAAAATGCCTTCTCGCCAAATCCGATCGTCGTAGAGAAAGGCGTACCAACGACGGGATCAAACACACAGCTCCCTGGAGTGAGGCAGAGTCCCAGGGCAAGCCCATTTCCATCCATGTACCAGGAGGGAAAATGGTTCGTAGAACTGGCTGGCCCCACCGCTGCCAGTTCCGCGGAAGCACTCTGACAAAGACCGAAAACCAACCATGCAACCATGAATAGATATTTAAACTTCGTTAGCATTAAAATCACCTCCTAAAGGATAAAGAGATAATCTCTGTGTGTCATTTTATGTCCAACTTTTGAGCCTGTCAACATAAAAATAGGAATAAAAAAAATAGGAATAACTGTAACCCCTCGGTTGGGAAGGACAAACAGTCGCCGACACTGCAACTCAGGGATGAGCTCACGTCGAAGCCCGGAAAAATCAGTCCTGAAGAGCTGGGTGACAGGTCATGGTTAACCTGAACAACCCATAACTGAAGGATTAGGACTAACTTTTTAGCATGATTCTCGCGTCAGCCACGACACATTGGGTTGAAGAGCAGATGACAGGGTTTAAATCGATCGATTCCATCTCGGGCTCAAGGTCCATTACGATATTGGAAAAAGTAACGAAAAGCCTGTTCAATTCCTTTAAATTAACCGGATCAGAACCCCGGTATCCCTCCAGAAGCGGTCTTGCCTTGAGACACCTCACCATCGAATCAATATCCTTCTGGTCGAGGGGTGCCATTCTCAGGACGACATCTCGATAGATCTCCACCCATACTCCTCCGATCCCGAATAGGACTACCGGACCAAACTGATAATCGTTCTTTGCTCCCACGATCAACTCGATGCCAGAGACCATTTCCTCGACGAGCATCCCTACAAATCCTTCAATCTTACTGAACCGATGGAAGGTCTCCCTCAATTTCCTGTCGCTATCGATACCGAGTTCCACGCCATTCTTCTCTGATTTATGAATCACCTTGGGAGATACGACTTTTCCGACCAGAGGGTAACCGATCTCCCTCGCAAACCGAACAGCCTCTTCAACCGTGGCAGCCAAGAAGAACCGAGCGACCTCTAATCCGGCCAAAGAAAAAAGGCGTTTGGCTTCAGGCTCCAGGACCCATCCTCTCCTTTTTGCACCCGAAAGTATTTCTTTCATCTCTTCGGTTAACATGGCTGGTGCCTCCTCAACGCTTCGGCCATGTGCACAGCTTCCTCGATGGAATGGGCAACAGGGATCTGGTTGAGCTGAAACCCTTCCACAAACATAAGATATTTTTCCACATGGGGAACATAGGCAATCATGGGTTTTCCCGTCTGCCGAGAGATCTGGCTTAACCGGGCTCCTAAATCTGAAGTGATCCCCGGAAGATAAGGCAGAAGAAGGATCAAGAGACAATCCACCTCCTCCCGCCTGCTTAAAGAGTTTGCAGCGTTGACAAAGTCGTCATCCACGGCACTTCCGGTCAGGTCAATTGGATTATTCAGCGAAGCGATGGCCCGGATGGGAGGAGACATCTTCTCTTTGATTTCGATTTGATCCTCCTCTTTCAAGGATGGCACCGAAAGTCCGTGGGATAAACAGGCGTCCACAGCCATCGCACCATGGCCGCCGCTGCCGGTGACGATCCCTACCCTTCCTGTGATGGGATTCTGATAGCAACAGAGCGCTTCGCAGAAAGGGATGAATTCGAATTCATCTTTCGCTTCCACCACACCATGCTGGGCGAGAACCGAAGAAAAGACCTCGTAGTCACCGGCCATGGATGCAGTGTGGCTTGACACGGCCTGGCTTCCCCTCGAGGTCTTCCCGGCCTTGAGGACCACTACAGGCTTCGGACACCGGCCAGCCCTTCTTACAAAGTCTCTTCCTTCTCTTTCCGCAAACCCTTCAACATAGAAAGCGATCACACCGGTTTCGGGATCATTCGCAAAATAATCGAGGAGTTCGATTTCTCCGATCAAGGCTTTGTTCCCGATGCTTACCGCGATGGATAGGCCTACCCCTTCTCCGGCTAACTTAACGATATGATCCACCAAGATCCCGCCGCTTTGGCTGATTAAAGCCACCTTTCCCTTTTCCGGCCTGACGATTCGCTCACTGGGAATGAAAAAGGTGTCGAAAGAGGGAGGAGAATAAATGCCCAGACAGTTGGGCCCGATAAAGGGAAAGTCTGCCTCTTTGGCGGTCGATACCAATCGGTTCTGCAAATCCCTATTTCCAACTTCGGCAAATCCGCCGGATATGATCACAGCGCCCCCTGCTCCGGCACGGATGCACTCGCTCATGATCTTGGGCACCACCTCTGCTCGTGCAGCGATCACGGCCAGGTCAACTTTTTCGGGAATATCCAAGACATTGGTGTAGACCTTTTCTCCTTGATAGATACCGCCCCGCTCGTTGACTGGAAAAACTTTGACCTGTAAACGAAGGTTGTTTTTGTTATAGATGACATTGGACGGATGCCTCTCGTTCGTTAGCGAAACCCCGATGACAGCCAAAGTCTTGGGGCTAAACAAAGTTTTCAGATCCATTCCTCTCTCCTTCCAGAGGTAAACTTCCTTACAAATTCCAGCGGTGCGACCCTTCGACACACTCAGGGCTCGAATGGCTCGAAACCGAGCAGGACAATATTTCTAACGGGGCGCTCCTACCCTATAGGATTAAGATACACAAAAGGAGGTGATTAAACAAGGTTTTATCCCAACGTCCTGCGCAACGTTTCATCTCCCTGAAAACTCACAGGATGGGCAGGGATGTGGGAGAAAACCCTCAAAATACGATGCGTCTCCCCTTAAAATGGGGAATTGGCCTTATTCACATTTCTCATCGTGAACGGAAAAATAGAAGAGAACCGATTGGACCCACGATTCAAAGAAGGGAGGAGTTTGTGATGGGAAATAAAGTTTTTCTGTTCTTGCTGATTTTGACTTTTCTCTGTCCAACCCTATCAGCCTCCCCGCAGACAAAAGAAAACTTGCCCGTTGTCCATTTCGCTTACGCGCAGGAGAACATTCATCAAGGAGACGTCTGGAAGATCTATCTTTCTGTCAGCGACCCGAGCAGCAGCATGTCCAGGATCGTCTGTCGTATCGAACAAGACGGAGGGGTGCGACACAGGCCGAGCGCCATCTACATCAAGAGGGGAATGGAAAAAGGCTTTACCGCCTATTATGCTCTTTACACAAACAACGCCGCCGAGAATTTGTGGGGAGAGGAGTGGACTCTTCAATTTACAATCGTGGACCGCAGAGGGAACGAAACGAAGACCCTCAGTTTTCCGCTGAAATTCGATGGTGGCGAGCCGATCAAGCCTTTTCCGGCTGATCTCGAAAAGGATTTAAACCAACGCCTCGGTACGATCGATATCGAATTCATTCCGAATTGAGTGGAATCGAAATCTCATGAAAAGAGGAGTGATCATCGCCATCTTCAAAAAAGCCGAGTGGTCCCCTTATGTGGCGGGAGCATTGATCGGAGTAGTCAGCTGGTTCTCCGTCCTCACAGCAGGCAAATACTTGGGCGTCTCCACGACATTTGTCCGGACCATCGGAATGATTGAAAATATCTTTACTCCATACCGCATCGGTGCCCTCCCCTATTTTGCAAAAGAGAAACCCCTCGTTGACTGGCAGTGGATGGAGGCCTTGGGCATCTTGATAGGAGCCTTTATCGCAGCGAAACTCTCGGGTGATTTTCAAATGAGATTTGTTCCACCCATGTGGGAGAAGCGATTTGGACCTTCTCGTTTTAAACGGTGGGGCGTGGCCTTTTTCGGAGGAATGATCTCTATGTTTGGGGCCCGGATGGCTGACGGTTGACCGAGTGGCCATGGGATCAGCGGTTCGCTGCAATTGGCCCTCAGCGGTTGGATCTCTCTCGTCTGTTTCTTTATTGGTGGGATTGTCATGGCCCACTTCCTTTATGGGAGAGGAGGTGGTCGGGTTGGGTGATCTGATCTTAGGTCTCATCACAGGCATATTCTTCGGTTTCTTCCTTCAAAAGGGACAGGCGCTGAAATATGACAAACAACTCGGAATGCTTCGATTCAAAGATTTCACCATCTTAAAGATAATGCTTTCCGCCATACTTATAGGAATGGTTGGGATTTATGTTCTTGCGGATGCCGGGATTGGAAAACTCAGTCTTAAACCCACCGTCCTCGCAGCCAATGTCATCGGAGGATTGATCTTCGGATTGGGCTGGGGCATGCTGGGATACTGTCCGGGGACGGCCATCGGCGCAATAGGTGAGGGTCGATTCGATGCCTTTTGGGGAGGCGTTCTGGGAATGCTCGTCGGAGCGGGAATATTCGCTGAGGCATTTACCTTTCTCAAAGATAACCTTTTGAAGTGGGGTGATTTTGGAAAATTGACCCTTCCGAGAGTGATCGGGGTCAATCACTGGATCGTCATCACTGTTGTCTGGGCAGTTGCGATTGGCATTTTGATAGGATTGGAAAAAAGGAGGCTCTAATCCCCCAACCACCCTACACGAGGAGGTTGGGGGATTGATTGGTTCACACTTCTTCGAGCATCGTGGTAAAGAGATCGTGATGCTCTTCTTCGTCTTCGAGGATCTCCTTAAACATAAAGGCTGTCGTAATATCCCCTTCCTTTTGGGCCTGCTCGATAATTCCCTTATACATCTCGATCGCTTCCACCTCTGCCTTGGTGTCGAGTTCAAGAAACTCTTTCATGTTCTCCCCGACCTTGATGGGCGCAGGCTTGGTCGTCGGGGTACCTTCGAGATACCAGAGCCTCTCGGCAATCTTCTCGGCGTGCTTCATCTCCGCGATAGCGACCTGCTGGAACTTGTCCTGTACGGCAACACCTTTGACCCCCACAACCTGAACATGCTGCCACATGTACTGGATGCTCACTTGGATTTCTCGAGCAATGGCATTGTTCAACATCTCCTTCAGTTTGTCACTGACCTTAACGACCGGCTTCAAAGAAACTGCCATATCTTTCACCTCCTCCCTGATTTGGATTACTCGTTTTCAGTTTTCTGTTCCAATTTTCTATTAAACCTCCTCAGAAACATATAAGGTCAAGTACGTATTTTTTGATGAAAAGCACTGTATTTTTTAGGAGTTTCTTGAGAACTTTCAAATAATTCGTCCTTTACACTGAAGGCAACCTCTAATAATTTAACTTTCGAGAGTTAGGAATTCGTTGAATCGAAATTACCAGAAATGTTAAACAGAAAAGTCGATCATTCATCTTATAAAACCTATCTGAAGTCCCCCTTTGATCGCT
>Ga0315282_10011652_pt1 | contig 13572 bp, 9 predicted proteins | sample YL17G07_20_MG_FD_203693 | JGI IMG/M metagenome (GOLD analysis project Ga0315282, IMG submission 203693) | Sediment microbial communities from Yellowstone Lake, YNP, Wyoming, USA - YL17G07_20 | ecosystem: Environmental > Aquatic > Freshwater > Lake > Sediment | place: USA: Wyoming | collected... | reverse complement strand
GAATATTTGTGGCTCGGCTCCAGACGGAGTCGAAATCCTTAATGTTATGCGGAGGCTTTATGCCACTCGACCCCAAACATCGCAGCCGCACCATCACCGACGGCCCGTCGCGCGCCGGCGCGCGCTCAATGCTGAAGGCCATCGGCTTCACGGACGCGGACCTCGCGCGCCCCATCGTGGGCATCGCCAACACCTGGATTGAAACCATGCCGTGCAACTACCACCTGCGGCGCTTGGCCGAGAAAGTGAAAGAAGGCGTGCGCGCGGGCGGCGGCACACCCATGGAGCTCAACACCATCGCCATCTCCGACGGGGTGACCATGGGCACGGAAGGCATGAAGGCTTCGCTCATCAGCCGCGAGGTGATCGCCGACTCGATCGAGCTGGTCGGCCGCGGGCATATGTTTGACGCCATGGTGGCGCTCGTCGCCTGCGACAAGACGGTTCCTGGCGGCGCCATGGCGCTCATCCGGCTCAACGTGCCGAGCATCCTGCTCTATGGCGGCTCGATTGCCCCCGGCAAATTCGATGGAAGGGATGTGACCATCGTGGACGTTTACGAGGCCATCGGCGCGGAGGCCGCCGGCATGATGTCGGACGCGGACTTCAAGAGGCTCGAAGACGTGGCCTGTCCGGGAGCGGGCGCCTGTGGCGGACAGTTCACCGCCAACACTATGTCCACGGTAATGGAGTTTATCGGGCTCTCGCCCATGGGATTCAATGGTGTTCCGGCGATGGATCCCAAGAAAGACGAAATCGCCTATCAAACGGGCCTGATGGTGATGGATATATTGAGCCGCGGCGTGCGGCCGAAAGACATTCTCACGCGCAAGGCATTTGAAAACGCCATTGCCAGCGTCGCGGCGACGGGTGGCTCCACCAATTCCGTGTTGCACCTGCTGGCCATGGCGCGCGAGGCGGGGGTACCCCTCAACATCGATGATTTCGACGCCATCAGCTCGCGCACGCCACTGATCGCCGACTTGAAACCGGCCGGCCGTTACGTGGCCACGGACGTGCATCGCGCGGGCGGGATTCAGCTGATTGCCAAGAAGCTCCTCGAGGGCAAGTTCCTCCACGAAGACCAGATCACTCCGAGCGGCCGCACGATCGGAGAAGAGGCACGCGCCGCCAAGGAAACGCCCGGGCAAGATGTGGTTATGCCGGTTTCGAACCCGCTCAAGAAGACGGGCGGTCTGGTCATTCTGAAAGGCAACATCGCGCCGGAAGGTTGCGTGGCGAAAATCACGGCGCATGAGCGCCTGCACCATCGCGGCCCGGCGCGCGTCTTCGATTGCGAGGAAGACGCAATGCACGCCGTAACCAGTCGGAGCATCAAGCCGGGCGATGTGGTCGTGATCCGGTACGAAGGCCCGCGCGGCGGCCCCGGCATGCGCGAAATGCTTGGAGTCACGGGCGCGCTGGTAGGGCAGGGCCTGGGTGAGTCCGTGGCGCTGCTGACCGATGGCCGCTTCAGCGGCGGGACCCGCGGCCTGATGGTGGGCCACGTGGCGCCCGAGGCGGCGCGCGGCGGGCCGATTGCGGCGCTTGCCGATGGCGACACGATCGTCTTCGACGTGAACGCGCGGCGCCTGGATGTCGAACTGAGCGACGTGGAAATCAAGAAACGCTTGGCCGGCTGGAAAGAGCCCGAGCCGCGCTACAAGAGTGGGGTCTTCGCCAAGTACGCCGCGCTGGTCTCTTCCGCGTCCGAGGGCGCCGTCACCCGCGTGAGATGAAAAGCAATCGCCGCTGGCTATCCTGGACTGTCGCTTTTCGCATGACAGCGAGTGCAAGCAGGAGCACCGGGAGGTCTGTTCCTTGCCGGGCAGGCGCGTTTGTGCCAGAATGAATGCATCCAGGGCGACAGACGGTCGGCGCCGCGTGGGGGCTCGACGCCACCGGACGCGAAAAGGCGTCAGGAGAGGCATTGCATCCCGACCTCAAGGCAGTGATTGAGCTCCAGCAGATCGATCAGAGAATCGCGGAGTTAACCGCGCAAATCGACGCCTTGCCCTCGCAGATTCAGACTCTCGAGACTCAGCTCAACGAATTCATTCACGCCCACGAGGAACGCAAGCAGCGCCTGGCCAAGAACCAGAAGGAGCGCCGCGACCTCGAGTTCGGTATCCAGGGCATCCAGGCTTGCATCTCGAAACACAAGGACCAGCTCTACGAAGTGAAAACCAACGAGCAGTACCGGGCGATGCTGAAGGAGATCGAGGGCGAGGAGGCGAAGATCCGCAAAATCGAGGACCAGATCCTCGAGGAGATGATCGAGGCCGAACAACTCGAGAAACACATCCACGACGCGGCGGCGCGGCTGGATGGCGAGAAGGCGCGCGTCGCCGGCGAGGTGATGCAGCTCCAGGCGCTCCGCCAGGCGGATGAGGAGGAGCGCGAGCGGCTCGAAAAGCAGCGCCAGAGCGATGCCGCGGGACTGAGCGCGGGAGTCCTGGACCTGTACGAGCGCATGCGGGCGCGCCGGGGTCAGGCCGTGGCGGAGGTCCGCGAGGACTTCTGTACGGCCTGCAACGTGCGCCTGCGCCCGCAGCTGTTCAACGAGGTGCGCGGCAACCAGGCGCTGCTGACCTGCGAAAACTGCAGCCGGATTCTCTACTACGTCGAGCCGCCCCCGACTGAAAGCGCGGAGGCGCAGGGCGCCGACGCCCGCACTTCAGCGTAGTTGCCGCTCGCGAACCTCCGCCCGCGAGAGCGAAACCTTCCCACCATGTCCAACCCAAAACACCCCTTCGATGCGGTGATGCACATCGATGGCGGTGCGCGCGGCAATCCCGGCCCCGCCGCCTGCGCGGTGGTCGTCGCGGCCGCCGACGGCGCGCCGCTCGCCTCCTTTTCAAAATACCTGGGCGAGACGACGAACAATCTGGCCGAATACCGCGGCCTCCTCGCGGCGCTCGAATACGCGCTGGAGCATCACTACCTCCGATTGAAAGTCGTCTCCGACTCGGAGTTGCTCGTCCGCCAAATGCAGGGGCGCTACAAGGTCAAGAGCGCGGACCTCAAGCCGCTGCACGAGCAGGCGCGCCGCTTGATCGAACGGCTTGCAGCCTTCTCGATCGAGCACGTCCGGCGCGAGGCCAACCGGGAAGCGGACGGCCTGGTCAACGAAGCCCTCGATGTCGCGGAAAAGGATCGAGGTCACCACCAAGATACAAAGACACAAAGCAAGGCATTAGAGTCAAAAGAGGGCAACGCGACCGGTCAGGTGCTTGCCGAGATTGGGCCGCCGCCAGAGGTGGGAAAAGAGCACGCGCCAATTCCAAACGAGCTGAATCGGATTTCTCGTTCGGTTGTCGATGCGGTATATGCGGTTCACTCTACACTCGGGCCAGGGCTGTTGGAAGGAGTCTATGAGGTTTGCCTGGCCCACGAACTGGCCAAGCGGAAACTTTCGGTGGAGCGTCAGGTTGCCGTGCCCATCGAGTATGATGGCGTCAAACTGGATGCCGCACTCCGGATTGACATGCTCGTGGAGAAGCGTCTCGTAGTGGAATTGAAGTCGGTCGAGGCATTGCTTCCGGTTCACACGGCGCAGGTGTTGACCTATTTGAAGCTCACTGGATGCCGCCTCGGCCTGCTCATCAATTTTAACGTTCCGCTCATCCGCGACGGCATCAAGCGCGTTGTTCTCTGAGAATTGGGAATCCTTTGTGCCTTTGTGTCTTTGTGGTGAAGTTAGCTCGGGAGGATTGGAATGCCGGATCGAGCTCGTGAACGCGTCACCGGAAACCCACCCATCTCGGCGCTGAGCGAGGAAGAGAGCCTGTTCCAATCGGTGGCGCGCGAGTTCGCCGAGAAGGAAATCGGCCCGCACGTCGTGGCGATGGACCGCGAAGGTGTCTTCAAGCGCGAACTGATCGACGCGTTCTTCGCCCAAGGGTTCATGTCCATCGAAGTGCCGGAGAGCTACGACGGGAGCGGCGGAACGTTCTTCATGTCGATTCTCGCGATCGAGGAGTTCTCGCGCGTGGATGCCTCGGCGGCGGTCATCATCGATGTTCAGAACACGCTCGTGAACAACGCGCTGATGCGCTGGGGAACGGACGAGCAGAAGAAGAACTTTCTGCCACGCCTCGCTCGCGACACCGTGGGCGCCTACGCGCTCTCCGAGCCCAACGCCGGCAGCGACGCTTTCGGCCTCGAAACCCGCGCGCGCGACGAGGGCGACCACTACGTCCTGAACGGCCGCAAGCTTTGGATCACCAACGCCAAGGAAGCCGGGCTGTACATTCTCTTCGCCACCGTCAACCGCGAGCTCGGGTACAAGGGCATTACGGCCTTCCTAGTCGAGCGGGAGGTGCCGGGCTTCGGCGTCGGGAAGAAGGAAGACAAGCTGGGCATCCGCGCGTCCTCGACCTGCGAGCTGATTCTGGAAGACTGCCGCGTGCCGAAAAACCACATGCTCGGTGAGGCGGGCAAAGGCTACAGGGTGGCCATCGAGACGCTCAACGAAGGCCGCATCGGTATCGGCGCGCAGATGGTGGGTGTGGCGCGTGGCGCGCTCGAGCATGCGGTGCGCTACGCGAAAGAACGCCGCCAGTTTGGCCGGCCCATCGCCGATTTTCAGGCCGTCCAGTTCCAGCTTGCGCGCATGGCGACCGAGGTCGAAGCGGCGCGCGTGATGACCTACAACGCTGCACGCCTGAAGGAAGCCGGACAACCCTTCCTCAAGGAAGCGGCCATGGCCAAGTATTTCTGCTCGCAGGTCGCCGAGCGCGTCGCGTCCGAGGCCCTCGAAGTTTTCGGCGGCTACGGTTACACAAAGGATTATCCCGTCGAAAAATACCTCCGCGACGCTCAGATCGGCAAGATCTACGAAGGCACATCGTTCATGCAGCTTCAGACCATTGCCAAGGTGATCTTGGGGCAATAGACCAGCTTTGGCGTTAGCCCTCAGGACTCCTTCCTCGCGCGAGAATTAGGGTACAATCGCCAATCTTTGAGCACGGCGTCTAGCGAGGTTCGCAGAGCTGGCACCGTGTGGCGCCCTTCAAAGGAGGCTTGTGCCCGAGTTCAAACCCTACGTCCCGCACGATTCAAAAGAGCCCGAGTTCACGCTGAAGGCGGTACTTGCCGGCATCCTGATGGCGGCGGTGTTTGGTGCCGCCAACGCCTACCTGGGCATGAAGGCTGGCCAGACGGTCGCCGCCACGATTCCTGCCGCGGTGATTGCTATCGCGCTTTTCCGCATGCCGTTCTTCCGCGGCGGAGTGCTCGAGCAGAACCTGACGCGCACTGCGGCGTCGGTGGGCGAAGCGCTCGTCGCGGGCGCGATCTTCACCATTCCCGCCTTCATGATGGTAAACGTCAGCGGCCAGCATTTGTGGACTGGCCTGCGCGGCCACTACTGGGTGGCGACGATGATTCTGCTCGCCGGCGGATTGCTGGGGATTTTCTTCATCATCATTCTGCGTCGCCCACTCTGCGTGGAATCCGATCTGCCGTTTCCGGAGAGCACCGCGAGCGCGGAAGTGGTCAAGGCCGGGCAGGCGGGCGCGACCGACGCGCCCAAATACGTCTTCGGTGCGTTGGGTCTGGGGGCGTTGCTCCAAGTGCTCAAGGACGACAAAGGTTTTCAAATCTTTCGGGACTCGGTGAGCGGCTTCATCCATTTCCCTAAATCCGTTATAGGTTATTTCGGCTATCAAAAGGAGCCCATCGGTGACGTGGCTTACACGGGCGGCATCGCCTATTCGACGCCCTCGGCTTCTCCGGCGCTCATCGGCATCGGGTACATCATCGGGCCAGGCCTGGCCGCGATCAATTTTTCCGGCGGCGTGCTGGCCTGGCTGATTCTGATTCCTCTGGTGCTGTTCATCGATCCCGATCTGCCGCATCGCCTAGGCGCAACGACAGGCGGCACGGCGCCATGGGACCTGCTCAGCTACACGGTCTGGTACAACGTCGTCCGGCCCATCGCGGTGGGCGCGATGCTGGTGGCCGCGGTGTACACGCTTTACGGCATGCGCGGGCCGATCGCCCGCTCCCTCAAAGGCGCCTTCGAGTCCACCGCGGCGGCCACGCACCTCGCCGCCGCCCGCACGCGCCTCGATATCGACATTCCCATCAAGTGGATCATCCTCTCCATCGCCGGGCTGCTGGTTCCCATCACGCTCATCTATTTTCACTTTGCGGGGAGCTGGGGCGCGGCCATCGTGGCGGCCCTAGTGATGACCTTCAGCGGATTTCTGCTCGGGGCGGTGGGTGGCTACCTCGTCGGCCTGATGGGGACTTCGAATCAGCCCGTCTCCGGCCTGACGCTCGCCGCGCTGGTACTGGCGGCGCTGGTGATGGTCGGCATCGGCGTGAGAGGTTTGGGCGGGGTGGCGGCGGTGCTGGGAGTGGCCTCGATCGTGTGCGTCGCGTGTAGCGTCTCCGGCAGCCTGATTCAGGATTTGAAAGCGGGTTACCTGCTGGGCGGGACGCCCTGGAAAATGGAAGTCGTCGAGATCCTGAGCGTCGTGGTGCTGGCGTTCTTTCTCTTCTTCCCCATCATCGTGTTGCACGAAGCGAATCTGGCGACCGGCGGCATCGGCGGACGCCTGCTGCCCGCGCCGCAGGCGGGCCTGATGGCGTCGCTTGCGCAAGGCATCGTGGGCGGGCAGATGGCGTGGGGTCTGGTGCTCATGGGCTGCGTGCTGGGCATCATCCTCATCATGATCAAGGCGCCCGCGCCTATGCTCGTCGCCGTCGGGATGTACCTGCCACTCGAGACGACAGGCGCAATCTTCGTGGGCGGCGTGCTGAAGTGGGCCGCCGACCGGTGGGCCGCACACCAGAACCTCTCGGCGGAAGAAAAGGTCAAGTTCGAAGAGCGCGGCACGTTGCTCGCCTCGGGCTTCATCGCCGGCGAAGCCATCACCGGAATCCTCCTTGCGGCGCTCTTCCTCGCCGGCGTCTCGTCGCTCACCAAAGTCATCACCGGCCTCGGCGAATTGCCGTTCCTCGCCAATTGGGGCGGCTGGATTTCGCTTGTCGCATTCGCGATTATGGCCTATTGCTTGATTCATCTCCCGCTCCGGAAGCCGTCGGCCTAGGGCGGCAACGCAGCCTCTATAACCTAGAGATTATGGGACATCAGTGATAATGTAACCGTCGCCAAATCCAAATCTAAGCTGTCAAGGCGAAAAGCCATGAAAATCGAATGCCCGCTACTCAACATCACCCTTTCCAATGATGCCGCTGCCTCGCGCATCCGCATTCTGATTGATGAGGCAGTTTCGAAGATGACCCTTGGTGAGGAGTACTATGAGCTGCATGATCTCTTGGTGATCAGTTCATTCGAATGGCCGGCCTTCCTCGAGTGGGACCGGACGTTCAACCAGCTATCCTTCGAACCTCGCAACTGGGCGGATGTGGCATCAGCAGTGGTGAAGGAGGACGATAGGATGCCTCTCGACGCCCTAAAATCGCTGCCGCAAACTGTTCGCCATGCTCTACTGGAGAGTCAGTACCCTATGTCCGTGTCTGCGTTTGTTCAAAAGCATGGCCAGGACACCTTAAATGAATTGCTCAAGATTGGAAAAGTCAAAGTGATGACGACAGCATTCGAAAAGCTTCCACATATTCCATTGGAACATTTGCGAGGTATCCAGAGGCGATTGGGCATCAAGGGCGGAAGGAGTCGCGTAGAAGCCGCGGAAAAAATCAGGAAGGCCTCGAGCGAGGAGGCTGTCACACAGCTACTCCTCCCAGAATATAAAGAGGATTTTGTGGCGGCTCACTCGGTGCATGCGGACGTTGACGAACAGTGGCTCTTCCAGCGGAAGCGGTTGGTCTCCCTGTATCTGCAGACACTGAATTGCTTTCTGTCGTTCCTAAGGAACCTACTTGCAGGAGGACGGTTGGGTTCCGCCCTCGTTTTCCTGGATCAGAAGACCGACTGTCCTATCTGCAAGCCGCACCAGGGAAAGGAGGCCGCCGTCGCAGCGGGCCAGTTCCCTCCATTTCATCCCGGCTGCATCTGTTCGGTCTTTCCCGAGTGTATATATGAACACCTCGGGTAGTAACCCACGGCCGGGCATCCGGCGCGCAGCGACCACGCGGGGTTTGCCCCTTGGGCCTCTGTTGATCGTGTTCACCGGGGGCAGCCGCAAGGAGGGTGTTTCCTGCCGTGGGTGAGGTCGTAAGATTCCCAGCCCTCCCCCTCTGGGGGAGGGTGTCCGTCAGTGGACGGACGGGTGAGGGCGGCATGAGCGATGCGGTTGAAACGGCTCGAAAACTCCGCAAGTCCGTTACTTCTGCCGAAGAGCGAGCTTGGTGGCTGTTGCGCAACCGCCGCCTGTCAGAGTTGAAGTTCCGCCGTCAGCATCCGGTCGGAAAGTGCGTTGTGGACTTCTACTGCTCGCAGGCTCGCTTGGCGGTCGAACTGGATGGGAGCGTACATGCACAGCCAGGCCAAACCAAGAAGGACGTGGCGAAGGATGTATATTTGCGGCGCATGGGCATTCGCGTGTTGAGGTTGCCGAATGGAATGGTAATGGAGGATCCAGAGGCGTTTCTCAGGAGGGTTCGAGAGGCCGCGACGGATTCTCTTTCCTCTCGAAGTCCCTGAGGTGAACACGAACTGGCCCTCACCCATCCCGCCAAGGCGGGACACCCTCTCCCAAAGGGAGAGGGCTGGGGTCATAATTCAGTCTCGGCTGCCCAAGTGGTTGGTTCTGCGTCACGGGATCGTGCTTCAATGACATCCGATCGCATTGAACTCCTCCTTGGCGACATCACGAAGCAGAAAGTGGATGCCATCGTGAATGCGGCGAACACGACGCTGCTGGGCGGTGGCGGCGTGGACGGGGCGATTCATCGCGCCGCGGGGCCGAAGCTGCTCGAAGAGTGTCGCACGCTCGGCGGCTGCCCGACGGGCGAGGCGCGGATCACCGAAGGCTACAAGCTGCCCGCCAAATACGTGATTCACACGGTCGGTCCCGTCTGGGACGGCGGCACGCGGGGCGAAGACGAATTGCTTGCCTCCTGCTATCGTAACTCGCTCGCGCTTGCTGAAAAGCACGGGGTCAAGAGCATCGCTTTTCCCTGCATCAGCACGGGTGTTTACGGATTCCCTTACGACCGCGCCGCAGAGATTGCGCTCAGGGAAGTGAAGAAATTCCTGGAAGCTAACCCCTCAATCGAAAAAGTTGTCTTCGTGTGTTTCCTCCCGCGCGACTACGAATGCTACGCGAAGCTCCTTCAGGAAGGGAAGTAGCGGGCCCCTCCGGGCTACCCCGGGAGCGCAGAGAGCTTCCTGAAGGGCTCGCTCGTGCTCATGGTGGTTCGGGGACGTCCGCGATGGGCTTGACTTCCTCTTAGCTATCCGTTTTAACTCTTCCGAAATAGGTCTGACCTGCCGACACTTTTTCCCGTGTGGTTCATCCCTCGTAAAGCAAGCTGGCAGGGTTTCGGCATTGCTGCTTCTCGGGTTCGCGATCTCCCTGAACGCCCGTGGGCAGGCTGCAGATACGAGTTCCGTCCCGCAGAATCCATTGCAGCAACACTATGATGCCGCCCACAACTTCCAAGCGGCAGGAGATCTCGAGCGGGCTGCCTTCGAATACAAAATCTTTCTGGCCGAGGCTTTGCATCGCCTGGCCAACCGTCGCGCCAAAGTGGGCGATTCAGCCCGGGCGGGATTGCTGTTTGAGGAAGCGCTGAAACTCGCGCCCAATGATGTGGCCTTGCTCCTCGATTATGCGCAAGCCAGCCTCTCGGCAGGAGATTTGCCGAAGGCGGAATCGTCTGCCAAGAAGGCCGTAGAATCGGAGCCCCGAAATGCCAAAGCCCGTCTGGTCCTTGGCCGGATCATGTCCCAACTAGGCGAGAACGAAGCGGCCAAGAAGCAGTTCGAGACCGCCCTCGCCATAAAGCCTGATTTTGAGGCCGGTTACGCCCTGGCCACCGCCTACCTGAAACTCAAAGACATAGACCGAGCCCAGACGATCTTTTCAGAGATGGTGGCGGGATTCGGAGACACGGCAGAGCTCTACATCGAGTTCGGCCGGGCCTATCTTGTCAACGACTATACGGAACAAGCGATTCAAGAGTTCAAGAAGGCCATCGCCAAGGACAAGCGGGCGCCGACCGCGCACTATTTTCTGGGCGCAGCGTATTTGCTAGGCGCCGGGGATGCTGCCGCGCCTGAAGCCGTCGCGGAGCTTCGGGAAGAACTGAAGACGAACCCCCAAGACTTTTTCGGCCATTACCAACTCGGGAGCATCGCTTTGAAAAAGGGGGATCACGAGGAAGCCGAAGGGGAGTTGACCCGCGCGGCTACGATCGACCCGCAAAACCCTGCTCCACTGATTGAACTCGGACAACTATACACGGTAACGAACCGGCCGTCCGAAGCCGAAACGGTCCTGCGTAAGGCAATTTTGCTCACCAAGGAGCCCTCCCGAAACAATTATCAGATCCAACGAGCTCACTACATGCTCGGAAGACTGCTTTTGCGGAGTGGCCGCAAAGAAGAGGGTGAAAACGCGCTGAAAATCTCGGGGCAGTTGCTTAAGGAACGTCCAGTCCCAACCCCCGACATGGCATCCAGCAATTTTGCCAGCACGGGGAAGAAGTCAGCCCGCCAGGGCGAAGTGGATCTGGAAGCGCTAACGAATGTGGAGTCGTTTGAGAAACAGATAGGGCCGGCCATCGCCGACGGCTACAACAATCTGGGGGCGATCACGGCCAGCCGCAACGATTTCACCGCAGCGATCACGTATTTCGAGAAAGCTTCGGAATGGAATCCATCCCTGGAAGGACTCGACTATAACCGGGGAAGGGCGGCCTTTTCTGCGAACGAATACGACCGGGCGGTTGGACCTCTGGGGCGGTATCTGCAAACGCATCCGGATGACGGTTGGGCCCGAGGCGCCTTGGGGATGAGCCTTTTCATGTTGGGGAGGCTGCAACTCGAGCAGGGGGACATCAAAGCGGCCATAGCCAGCCTGGAAGCCGCGGTGAAGATCGATCCCATGAGTGAGGCCATTCACCACGAACTGGCAACCGCTTACCGCCAAGATTCGCGCGTCGAGGACGCGGAACGCGAGATGAAGCTGTACGAAGCGATCCGAAACAAGCGCTCAGAAATCCCTGGACCAGTCAAACCCAACTAATGCTCAGTCGCATAATGCATAAGAAGGAGTCAAAACGGGCACTTGGAAGGGCGGGGTTTCAACCCCGCCGGCGGCGGTTAACCCCCTCACCCCCGCCCCTCTCCCCCTTCTGCGGGGGAGAGGGGGGCCGAAGGCCGGGTGAGGGGGCGATTTCGGCGGGACTGGAGTCCCGCCCTTCCGCACCCGTTTGGAGCGCGAACTTGCGCAACCGAGCGCTAGCTTGCCCGGCGGGCCCTCCTTCGCTTATGACGCTTGTGTTGACGGCTTCGACTTCGAAATATAGATAATGGATAGAGTGCATCACGAGAAGGGGACGGGGCGTCCTGTGACACGGGCCATGTCGGCGTGGAGTATCCGAGGCTCCGGCTTTCTGAGTGCTTTTGCGGTTGCCATGCTGCTGATGAGCACCCCGCAACCCCCCAGTGCACCTCCCATGCGTTTCCGGGACATCGGACGGCAAGCCGGGCTCACGACCCTTCCGCACTTTTCGCCCGAGAAGCGCTATCTGGTTGAGACGATGGGCGGCGGTATCGCGCTGTTCGACTGCGACAGTGACAACAAGCTGGACATCGTTGTGGTGGGCGATTCCACGATTGACCGGTACCTCCAGGGAGGCGATCTGATGGTGACGCTCTACCATCAGGATGCGAGTCTGCATTTCACGGACATCACGCCGTCTGCCGGTCTCCACAGGCGCGGCTGGGGCATGGGCGTCGCCGTGGGGGACTATGATAACGACGGTTGGCCTGACCTCTACGTGACGGGCTACGGCCACAATGTGCTCTATCGCAATCTGGGTGGGTGCAAGTTTGAAGACGTCACCGACCGCGCGGATACGGCCGCCGGGGGATTCAGCGTCGGGGCGGCCTGGGCGGACTACGACCGTGACGGCCATCTGGACCTGTTCCTCTGCCGCTACGTTCATACCGACATTCACAACCTGCCCCGTACCGGTGCAAGATCTTTCGATTACAAGGGGCTGCGGATGGAAGTGCCAGAAATGGAGGGAGAGACTGACTTCCTGTTTCACAATCGCGGCGACGGGGCCTTCGAAGACGTCTCTGAAAAAGCCGGCGTTAGCAATCCGGATAAGCGCCGTGGCATGGGTGTAGTGTGGGGGGACTACGACGATGACGGCTGGCCCGACCTTTACGTGGCCAACGACGTGGGCCCCAATTTCCTGTACCACAATAAGCATGGCGGAACGTTCGAGGACGTCGGACTCTTTTCCGGGACCGCTTTGAGCTTAGAGGGTCAGGAACTGGGGAATATGGCGGCGGACTTCGGGGACTTTGACCGGGACGGAAAGCTTGGCCCTATTGTCACTCGCTTCGGGTATCAACCAATGAGCCTTTATTGCAACCAGAAGGAACAGGGATTCACGGATATCGCCTGGGCCGCACAGATCGGACGGCCCAGTTATTCCCCGGTGAAATGGGGCACGGGATTCGTCGATTTCGATAACGACGGCTGGCCAGATATCTTCGTTTCCAATGGCAATGTTTCGTCGTTGGTGGATACGGTGCCGAACGAGAACAGGTTTCGCGAGCCGATTCAACTCTTCCGCAACAAGGGAGATCGCACGTTCGAGGAGATTGCCGATATCACCGGACTGAACGATGGCCCTCTCCAATCGCGCCGGGGGGCGGCCTTCGGCGACGTCAATAACGATGGCCATGTGGACGTTGCCGTATACAACGTCGGTGGGCCCCCTTCCCTGTTCATCAATGAGACGCGGAATTCGAACCACCGTGTCCTTTTCCAGCTGATCGGGACCCAAAGCAACCGCGCCGCAGTTGGGGCTCGCGTGACCGTGTATACATCCAAGCTGACTCAAGTTGACGAGGTGCGCGGTGGAGGCAGTTACTTGTCGTCGAGCGACCTGCGCCTTTACTTTGGGCTCGGCGCCGATTCCGTAATGAAGAAGGTCGAGATTCAATGGCCCAGCGGATTGAAAGAAGACTTGCAGAATGTATCGGGCGATGCGGTTTATGAGATCGTGGAAGGCGAAGGGATTAAGAACAGTACTAAATTGCCTCCTCCGCATCCGCCTGCAGTAGCGCCCCGACCTTCCCGCTGATCAGATCTGGGAGGGGGCCGCGCTGACTTCGCGGTTGCAGACATTCGAGACCGAGGTGCTAACCGAGGAAGAGAACCCTGCTGGTCTAGCACGGTCCAGCCGCGAACCGATCGCCACAGTGGAAGTCGTCGATTCACCCCAACAGGGCATCCTGGACATGGATTTGAGGAGAGATCTACTGCGTCGAGGAGTACAATCGGGACCCGTGCAAACAGTTAAGCCCCAGGCAAAAACCATGAAAAAGACAATCTTCCTCGCTGTCGCGGTAGGGCTGACACTGCTTCCATGCACCCTTTGGAGCGCAGGGCTGACCAGTGAGGTCAAGATCTTGAACGGGATGCCGGCGCTTTACGTCAACGGCAAACT
>Ga0315282_10011651_pt1 | contig 13572 bp, 13 predicted proteins | sample YL17G07_20_MG_FD_203693 | JGI IMG/M metagenome (GOLD analysis project Ga0315282, IMG submission 203693) | Sediment microbial communities from Yellowstone Lake, YNP, Wyoming, USA - YL17G07_20 | ecosystem: Environmental > Aquatic > Freshwater > Lake > Sediment | place: USA: Wyoming | collected... | reverse complement strand
AAGGATATATAATACAGTCAGGCCACATCAAGCGCTGGGTTACCTAACACCATTTCAATTTCTAGAGCAGTGGAAGCAAAAACAAAGAAGGGAGGTCATGTGTCACTAATGTACTGGACGAGTACAGCATATTGACAAACCGCCAGCATATGATTATATTAAAGGTGTAACACAAGAAATGAGCGCCCGTCAATAAATGATTTGATTTGGATTAGACAAAATGGTGGTGAAGCAAAGGCACTGGGATTGGTCACTGTAACGGTTTCCACTGCCTTTTTGTCTCATGCTTTGGGAGGTGGCATCGGCGTAATTGTAGTTTGATCGCTTGAATCACATAAGGAGTATAGGGGGATGGTTCAAGGAGAGATAAAAGACCATATCGAGGCGCTGAAGTGCGAGGGCGCAGAGGTTCGAGAGACGGCCTTTGAGGTCTTGGTCAAGATTGGTGCCCCGGCTGTACCTTCTCTCATAGAGGCGCTCAAAGACGAAGATAGTGATGTGCGCCAAGTAGCTGCCTCGGCTTTAGTTAATATTGGTGAACCTGCCGTACCTGCTCTTATCAGCTTGCTCAAGGATAGGGACGAGCCCAGTGATGTCCATCGGATAGCCACCTGGATACTGACTAGTATTGGCGGGCTTGCCATACCTGCTCTCGTCGATGCTATCAGGTGCCAGGACGAAGGCGTACATGAAACAGCCACCATTGCCGATGCTGAACCAGAGGAGAAGACTATCGAGCAGGATGCCGAAGAGGCGGTTCCACCCAAGGTAAAGCTACAGGTGGAAGACCTTTTGATGAAAGCGCAATCGAAAGATAGGCTAGCTCGGCCTCATCGGATGTCTATAGCTCCTTTTGGCATCAGCGAGCTGAAGGCGGCTCCGGCTCAAGCTCAGCCAGGAGAAAGCGTAACCATTTCGTTCAAAGCGGTCAATAACAGTGATGTTGACAATTATTATCCTGTTACACTGAGGATAAACGGTGTGGTGGAGAGTGCTGAGATGGTGAGCCTGCCCCGGAGAGCTAGCTTACCTATGCGATTTATTGCACTTGGAACTGTGCCCGGTGATTACAAGGTAGAAGTTAATGACGCGGCTGGCAAGTTCACCGTAGTTGAGAAAGAAATTAAAGGTAAGATAAGAGAGCCAATGGTTACAAAACCGGAGCCAGACGTTTCAGAGGTTAGGAGTGTGGTGAGGGGAGCAGCAATTGGGATGAATTCGCAGCCAAAGAAAACTATAGATGTAAGTGCTATTCAGGAGTCAGGAGGGCTGGCGTCGGCAATCGACAAGGTGGCAGACTACATTGAACTCGGGCTTGACAAGATGGGGGACGGAATAGCATTCCCCTTCAAAAAAATAGTTGATGTTTCTACCACTGTATCCAAGACCAGGGATAAGAAGGCGAAAAAGCGGAGCTAACCGCTCCGCTTGAAGATAACGCTCTGGCACCGCCTTAGTATATTTTTGTATATTGCCTCGAGCCATACCATCTTTTTTCGGTAACAGTAAATATTAGTCAATTCAGGGTATTCTATTCTGGTTTGGGTGGGTGTATAATCCAAGAAAGGCATTATTATTTCCCGATGCAACTGATACTGGATTGACGGGCAAGGAATAAGGCTGGGAGTAATGAGATGACAGAGGATATTTTATGTCCTAAGTGCGGCGCGTCAAATGCTATAAGCTACCAATTCTGCGGGAGGTGTGGCGAAGTATTACAGATAACCTGTCCGGTTTGTGGTGGCCTTGTCGAGACAACATTTAGATTTTGCCCGAGTTGTGGAGCAGGTGTAGGCTGGGGAATGAGGCTGCTGAGAGATATACAATCTCAGCTCACCAGGACCGAAGAAGTACTACGGAAGATGATGGCTCAATACTCAAGCGACATTAAGTCTCAGATTGCTCAAACTAAAGATGGATTAGAGATCATGGTAACCCAGTACTCGAGTGAAATTAAGTCCCAAAGTGCCCTCTTGAATCAGGCTGTGAGCAGCATTCCCCAATTGGCGGGAGAGAAGCGCAGAAGGTCGCTGTTGCAGGTTCCGTACAGGGTTGGAATTGGACTGGTAGGATTAGGCTTGGGTGTAATTGTGCTCTCCTATACTCCGGTTAACTTGCCCAATCTGGCAACAGTCGGCATTATCGTGATTGTGTTAGGCTTCTTATTACAGCTCGTCAGTATTTTTATAAAGAGTTAGCTTAGTTTAAGTCCAGCGTCACCCTCAAGTCTTCTACAAAGGCTAGCTGTCAAGGTTTGCCTGTCTGGGATTTGAGTGGTGGGTGGCTCCCGAGGCAGGACCCACAATCAAGCGGTACGGGCTCAGCCGGCAGGCCGCGTACGGGGTGCTGCGGCGGGGGCGGTATGGCGGGCTGCAATCCTACAATACTAGCTTGAAGAGTGGTACAATAATCTAAGACAGGTTCCTACATAATAGTTATTTTTAAAGTCATCAAAAATTTGCCTTCATAGCATCATATAAAGGTACTAAAATGACCGGTGAGAGTTCAGTTGTCATTGAGCAGACAGTTAAAGAGCACGAAAAACTAGTTGTCCTAATTGATAGCCTTTTAGAAGCATTTAATAAACTGCCTACTGATATAGAGTGGCCTGAAGTACAATGGCTGCCAGACTCGGAAATTCTTGATTTTATCCGCATTCAAGCTATTTCACTCCAGAATGCTAAAGAAAGCATTATGAGAGGATTCTACAGAGATGCGTATCACCTAATACGAATGGTATTTGAAGCCTATTTTCTCCTCAGATTGATAAGCACGTGCGAGAAGTATCCTCGCAGGATAAAGTTAAGGCAGGCTGAGGGCGACCCAAATCTGGAATTTACCAAACAGCGCGTTTTCAAACAGCTAGGAAAAATACACGACAAGCGATTAGTGAAGATCTATGAAGAAAGCAAAAATATACTCATCGCTGTTGTTAAAGTAGCACCAGTGAAAGACGATAAGGGCAGAGACACAGATTACATTGTTCCTTTCTACTATAATGCATGGCGCCAATATCGGCCAATCGAACATCACGTAAAAAGGGGATCTACTCTCCGCTTTCTGGAAGGCGAGTGGAGCATTATGCCAAAACGCAGCAGGCTCAAAGAAGATAAGTCAAATAGGCAACTGTACAATTGGTTCCTTAGCTTTGGCAGCATGCTAGATAATCTGCAGTTGAATGGTGTACTTAACATGAAGACATCTACTAGAGTTATAGTCCACTATAATTTTCTAAGCAATTTTTCCCACTCGACAAGCGACAGCATTAAGAACCTACTGCGTCTCGAGTACCACTATATGGTTGGTGGGGGTGGGGCGCTTATCTCATATAACCACTATTACAGTGAACTGGCACTACTCTATACCTGTCATCTACTATCAATGTATCTGGAGCATGCAATCTATTATCTGACTAAATGGCGCCATATTCCCGTAAAGAGTGATAGGTTTTACTATTCTATGTGCCAGAAAGTCGAGGATGACTTCGGATACTTCTGGTTCATATTCAACAAGCCACACGAATATGATAGGTTTGCCCACGCGAATCGTAAATGTAACTATAAGAAGAAGAGGTTTTACTGCCCGGAAGATATCAGATTGATAGATGTTCGGTATTATGAGGATCCACTCTACAGGCTGAAACAAATGCACCAATCTTTCCACGAAATAACCACTGGTAACATCTTTAACAGTCCATTCCCAAGAGCAGATGCTCTGAGATAAAAAGTTATCTGGTGGGCTTCTCGGGGTTCGCGTGCCCGGTGTTGAATGTATAAGTTGGCTCCCGAGGTAGGACTCGAACCTACGACCAAGCGGTTAACAGCCGCCCGCTCTACCACTGAGCTACTCGGGAATAGCTGGACTGAGGATTGTCAAGCAATCTGGTCTGAACACCGGTCAATCTGCGTCCGATATTATAGCATCGTGCCTCTGGCGACGACAACATGTGCTCGTCCAGTACATTCCCCTTTTTTCCTCTCCCTTGACGGGAGAGGATTAAGGTGAGGGTGAAAATTCAGACAGTCCCCCTCACTCTAACTCTCTCCCTCCAGGGGAGAGAGGATAAAGACGCTACATTTTGTTGGGTAGTTTCACCTCAGCCAGGCGGCTGTAAACGGCTCCGCCGGGAGAGAGCTGGCTTTTCATCAGGCTGAGACTGTTTACTGCTACCTTATAATCGACCTCAACGGGTGTCTTTATGACCAGTTCGCCGAGGCCTCGCCTGTCTCCGGGTGAGCAATTTTCTCGCACCCGGGCTAAGGTTAGATGGGGCGCGAACGGCCGTGTCTCTTTGGCGAAGCCCAGCGGGGCCAGGCCATTGTCAATGCGCTTTTGCCAGGCTATCAGTTTGTCCAGCTCACCCTTTATGCCTACCCACAGCACACGTGGCTGCCTCATATTAGGGAAAGCACCCACATCGGTAATCTGTAGCTGGAAGGGGCTGACTCCCTGGCTGGCTTGTTCCATGACCTTGGTTATCTCAGCCACTTTCTGAGGAGATATGTTGCCTAAGAATTTCAGCGTAACATGAATGCTTTCGGGTGCCACACATTTCACGAAGGTATACTGAGGTAGTGTCAACTCGGCCTGCAGCCGCTGTAACGCGGACTTGACCTCTTCAGGCAATTCTATGGCGATAAAAGACCGAATTTGTTGATTGTTCAATGGCTTCACCACCTAACAAAAGTATAGCCTGGATTATGGGATAGACAGCAATCTTTTGGCGTTACCTCCGAGAATTTTAGCTTTGTCTTTTTGACTGAGCCCGCTTGACTCAACCTGGTCTATTATCCGCTTTGCCGATAGAAGGGGGTAGTCGCTGCCGAAAAGTATTCTGTCGCTGCCTATTATATCGGCTACCTGCTTGAAAATCTGGGGTTTGTACAGGAACGGTGTAGCCGCGGTGTCGAAGTAGACGTTGCTCAACGCCTTTTCTACTTCAGGCATTAGGGCATATAAGGGCAAACCGCCGCCCCAATGAGCGCAGACTACTTTCAACTCGGGAAAGCTGGCGATGAAAGGGTAAATAACTTCGGGGGTAACCGTTCCTTTGCCGAAGTACTGATGTCCCACCGGCTCGGAGGCATGCGTGAGGAAAATTAAATCGTGTTTCATGACCGTCTCTATGATAGGTTTCATTATTTTGCCGTCCTTAAGGTCAAAGCCCTGCACATCTGACCTCATCTCCCCGATGCCTTTGGCTCCATTCCGGGCGCAGCGCTCCAGCTCTTTGAGTGCTTTGTCGCCGCTCAGAGGCTGTATGGCACAGAAGCCGATAAGCCGCTTGGGGTAGCGGGCTATGGATTCGAGTATATAATCGTTGGTCTCGACACAGAGCTCATGGCTTGCCCAGCCCAGATTAAGGATTACCGACTTATCAATGCCGTGTTCATCCATACTGGCGATGACTTCCTCGGCTGTCGCCAGCTTAGCTTCAGGTTCGGCGTAGAGCAGGGAGAAGCAGGCATCACGGCCGAGGTATTTATCGCGCCTCTCCTTTATTCCCGGCGGCACCACGTGGGTATGGAAGTCTATAATCATCCTGAGCATTATAATTGAGAAAGCTGATATTCTCAACCGAATCTATTTTCTCCCTCCCCTGGCGGGAGGGAGTTAGAGGGAGGGGGATTAAAAATGTTTCACCCTCACCCTAGCCCTCTCCCGTCAAGGGAGAGGGGAAAAAATGATGGGCGATTGCAGATGTGTAGACAATAATCGGTTAACTAGCCTATAATTAGAAATCCATCGGAGTATTAACAGCCATGGCTGACCTGCGTACTGAAGCTAAATTCGATTTGTCTATCCCTGAGCTGAAAAAGATGGCAAAGCAGTTGCGCCGCCATGTCATCACCATGATAGCTACGGCGGGCAGCGGCCACCCCGGTGGCTCTCTTTCTGCCGCCGACATCGTCACCGCACTTTATTTTAAGGTCATGCGCCACGACCCCCAAAACACGCAGTGGCCTGACCGCGACCGGTTTATATTGAGCAAGGGACATGCTGCCCCTATCCTCTATGCTGCGCTGGCTGAATGCGGCTATTTCCCTGTTGAGGAGCTTTCCACCTTGAGGAAACTGGGCAGCCGGCTTCAGGGGCACACCGATAGAACGCTTACCCCGGGTGTGGAGATGTCGGCAGGCTCCCTGGGGCAGGGCTTGTCTTTTGGCATCGGCATTGCCCTGGCAGCCAGGCTCGATAAGCGTGATTATCACGTATATGTACTTCTCGGTGATGGAGAATGTGAGGAAGGGCAAATCTGGGAGGCGGCCATGTCTGCCCCTCACTTCCGGATAGATAATTTGACGGCTATAGTCGACAACAACGGGATACAGCTTGACGGTCGATGCTGCGACATCATGGGGCTTGAGTCGCTGGCCGATAAATGGCGGGCTTTCAACTGGCATGTCATAGAGATAGACGGGCATGATATGAGCCAGATTTTGCAGGCTTTGGAGGAAGCCGGGAAGACAAAGGTAAGGCCGACGGTAATCATCGCCCACACGGTCAAGGGCAAGGGCGTCAGCTTTATGGAGAACAACGTGGACTTTCATGGCAAGGCACCCAGTGCACAGGAAGCTGAGATAGCTTTGAAGGAGCTGGCATGACCGCTTATGCCGACCTGTCCACCCGGGAAGCTTACGGCAAAGTCCTGGTGGAGCTAGGCAAGGAACATAAGGATATCGTTGTCCTTGATGCCGACCTGTCCCGGTCGACGATGACCAAGTACTTCGCCGAGAAGTTCCCTGAGCGGTTCATCCAGTGCGGTTTACAGGAGCAGAACATGATGAGCATTGCTGCCGGACTGGCAGCAACGGGTAAGATACCGTTTGCCAGCACCTTCGCTGTCTTTGCCGCCTGCCGCTGCTTCGACCAGGTCAGGGTTTGCATTGCCCAGCCGAAGCTGAACGTGAAGATTGTAGCTACTCACGGCGGCATCACCGTGGGTGAAGACGGCGCTTCGCATCATGCCATCGAAGACCTGGCGCTTTATTGCTCACTGCCCGGGTTTAATGTCGTCGTGCCGGCTGATGCCATCGAGACGGTTGAGGCAGTAAAGGCTGCTGTGGCTATTGAAGCCCCGTTCTATATCAGGCTCGGTCGCCCCAAGTTCCCCGCAGTTTACGCTGATGGCTACCGCTTCCAATTGGGCAAGGCGGTGACTTTGAGGGAAGGTAAGGATGCCACTGTTATTGCCTGCGGCATAATGGTGTCCAAGGCTCTGGAAGCGGCTAATAATCTGGCGTCGCAGGGCATAGACTGCCGTGTAGTCAACATGCCCACCTTAAAGCCGCTGGACGAAGGCGCTATCATCGAGGCAGCTACGCAGACGGGGGCAATTGTGGTTGCCGAAGAGCATCTGCTTCATGGTGGCCTGGGCAGCCGTGTAGCACAGGTGGTAGCCAGGGAAAAGCCGGTGCCCATGAGCTTCATCGGCATCAATGATATCTATGCCAAATCAGGCAAGCCCGACGAGCTGCTCCAGAAGTACGGCCTCACCGCCGAAGCCATTGAGCAGGCAGTAAAGTCAGTTTTGCCGAGAAAGTAGTGGGATAGTAGTGTGGAGGGACGGATCTCCTTATGCACCTTGGTGGATGGCCAGACTTGAGCATGGTTCTCAGATATGCTAGAAGCATCACTTTTGAGGATTGCTTGGAGCATTATAGGCAGGTTAGTCGTTGAGATATACTGGGTCAGTTACTTTTCAAGATAGCCTGACGTTTCACGACAAGTCAGTCACTAACGTAGTGACTGGGCTTTATCACGGCATTTCTTTGCTTCTTCATGGAGCCCAAGCTCACTGAGGGCATCGCCTTTACGATGTAAGGCATTCCGGTAGTTTAGGTCACCCTCTGAGGCAAGTGTCAACACTTTATCGAAACAATGCAGCGCCTCTTTATACCGACCAAGGGCACATAGAGCGATGCCTTTGCCATCCCAATCATAGGGAGACCCGGGATATACTTCCAATAACTTGTCATACCATTCTATCGCCTCTTCATTGCGTCCAATGATACTAAGGGCTTCAGCTTTGGAATCCCATACAAAGGTGTAGTTTGGGTTTATCGACAGGGCATTGTCATAACATTGTATTGCTTCTTCATACCTATCGAGCAGGGAGAGGCACTTACCCTTTCCATACCATGCTTCAACGTAGTTCGGGTATATTGCCAGAGCTTTGTCATACCACTGTATTGCTTCTTCATCTTTACCGGCATCACTAAGAGCTTGCGCTTTTTGATACTCTGGCGAACCACCTCCGTGTTCTATCCTTGATTCAAGAGCGGTTTGTTTGACAGCTTCCGCAATCAGGTCATCTACTCGGTCATCTGCTGGGGGAGAAAAAGGCATCTCGACTTCTCTCTTTGCCAGCCCCGCACTACTCACCAAAGCAAAAAACAGTAGGAACAGCCCCGTTATGCCAAGTGTGCAACCAATCCACAAGGGCACTCCAACTTCAGCTAGCTTGGCAAAAAAGAACAAAAGAGCCCCCACTATCCCAATCACGACTACAGTCCAAAAGCTACGGGCAAAATTCACACCTCTTTCGTCTGCTTTGGTCCAACTTGTTCCATATTCTCTGCCAAAGCTGTAGCGTCCATAACGGGCGACATGGAACTTGTAGGCTTTGACATAAAAAGAGAGATAAAGCTGCCCAATACCAAATAGAACAAGACCTACCACCAGCACTCCCCAGTTCAGCAAGAAACTTCCTATTCCCATTTCAGCCCGTCCCCTTCTTCACCATAACGTCTTATTCACCTTAATCGGAGCTGAGTTTTCACCTCAATTATACACCGAGCCAAAGCGAAATAGAATACCCCACGTTTTTGAGGAGAGGACAAGTCTAATGTGCTTAAAAGCAATGGGCTAAGAATCCGTTGGTCAAAGCTGATTGTTAAGCAAGCTAGTTCGGCTTGTTAAGCAGAGGAAAGAGCTACCATCTAGGTATGAATCGTATTTGGAGCTTGTGTCAGGTTAAAAGGTAGCCGTAGCTTTCAGCTACAATTGTCACGTGGTTATAGCTTGTATGTGGTCAAATGTCATCTCGGCTTACTACAATTTAAGGATGCTTATGAAGGACACATCAAAGCTAGTCCAGCGTATAGTATAAGGAGGCATTTAATGTGGGATACTATTTGAACTCAACCTTTGTAGGCTCTTGTAATTGCCTCAATTGTAGCTTTATACAAATCCAGAAAGAAACGACATAGCCATGTTAATCTGGGATACCGAGGTTGTTTTTCGACGTTCTGGGGTTTAGGTAATTCAGTTTCGCTTGTTTCTAGCTGTGCGTAAGTGACGATTCTTTCAAATTCTGCTTTATGTCCCAAGATTATTTCAATACTATCGCTACTATCTTTTTTATTACGCAAAGGGAGTAAGATCAGATTTCCACCGATATGGTGCGGTTCTCTTTCGTAAGGGCGTTCATGTTCTGGATACCAAAGTGATTCTTCATCTACACCCATTTTATGAAAGCGGGGAACAAATTTAACAGCAATCGGCTGCGATGCATTATTTACAGCTATATCCTTTAATATAGGAGTAACAGCAAAACCTTTCGGATAATAATGTTCCTGAAACTCAGTGATATCCAATGAGTATTTATCGAAACGATATTCCCATACCTGAATATCTTGAAAATATGCATTATATGTTATATCTAAAGGAACAATTGTCCTGCCTATTTCTTCAATTACTTTCATAGATATTGGACACCATATTTTAGAGAAATTATGACGGAAAGTAGATGTTGCTGGCCAGGGAGCCTCCACCGTACTTAGAGGGCTGGTAGCTACTGATATATTCATTTTGATGTGTGGAATATATAGGACATATACGTTTACATGATATTCCAGTATTTCTATTAATTTCTCCTTGACTGACTGAAGGCGGCTTTCTATCCTATCAACAAGCACAGTCCTTTCACTTAACGAGTGTATTTCACCGTCTGAATCCTGCAGTGTACCATCGGGAGACCAAAAGTTGAAAATCTTTGTTGTGTCAACAACTATTTTTTCATAATCTGACATGCTGGGTAAATCTTCAGACCAATCGTACGTGTCGACTTTTGTAGTGGAGTACGTACCAATTATCAAGGCGTCGTTTACACTCAAAAATCAGCCCTCACAGACTAACCACTCGTTTTAGTATAGCATTATAATAGTCCGACATGTATTGCTTAGTTTGGGCGATTTTAGATTTTTACAGGGGACATGTTAAATTAGCCCTTCTTTTTGGGAATCAAGTGGTCTAAATTGTATCTGTAGCTTGGTAGGGAGACATATCCTCAGGAAGGGCTTTGCAGAATACAGGTGAATTAGCTCACAGAACTGTAACCCCTTTTTTCATTAGTATTAAGCAAACGCCTGAGGGTTTTATATGTGCCGGGGGAGGGACTTGACCCCCTTGAGGGTAGCTCGATGTTTGCGGCAGACTGCCGCAAGCTAGATGGCTCAGCCGCCGCCGAAGCCTACCTTGACCTCTTCTCCGCTGACTAGTATAGGCACTATGCCCTTGCCGTCAGACAGGCGCATGACCTCTTCGACGGCTTCGGGGTTATCTTTAATGCTGATTTCCTCATAGTGCACGCCGAGCTCCTTTAGGTCCTGCCTGGCGGCAGCGCAGTAAGGGCAGCCCGGCTTGGTATAGATAACTACCTTCTGTGGCACTGTGATAACCCTCCGTTTCTTATCAAGCTCATAGAGCTTCTCGATGACGAACTGCACGTAGCTATCGCATTTGTCTTTCCAGGCTCCGGACTCCAGGAACTGTTGATATCCACCGGGCTTGGAGAAGTCTGTGCCGACCAGGTCAAGGCAGGTGATGGTGCCGAACCTCTCGGTAAAACTCCTGACCAGCTCGTTGGCATCTTGACGGGCATCGAGCCGTGCCTGCTTTGCCTTCTGTTTGTCTTCCAATGGGCAACGATGGCGCAGCCCCAGACACACCGCCCCAGCAGGTATGGCTCCGCAAGGCGCCTGCTGCTGTCCGCCTATGCCGCCGGTGAAGGCGATGCACGACCAGAGTAAATCTTCATTGCCCAGTCCGTATGCTTCCCACATAACTTGCAGGACTGTTGGTCCTCAGTGATAGCCGCGGTGCATGAGCTGAAGCGCTCGCTCCTTAGCCTCTTGAAGTGAAATCTTAAGTGTCATGGCTTGGTCCTCCGGCCTTTTGGCTGAGATTATGCGGTAGTGGCTATGTTAATCCCTATGTCTGCTTGTGTCAAGGTTTCGTAATCGTCCAGTACATTAGTGACACTTCCGTTTTCCTCCGAGATTACAATGGCACTCTGCAGTCTTGTTTATTTTCTTCCCTCTCCCTCGATGGGAGAGGGTTAGGGTGAGGGTGAAACATGAGTCAATCCCCCTCCGTCTAACTCCCTCCCGCTAGGGGAGGGAGTAAACAGTGGGCACGACCCTAAAGGGTCGTGCCCACATGCTCGTCGGCCTGTCATTTCATAGTCTATGGTGTCTTCAGCTCCGAGGTGCATTGAGGGCAACGTGTGGCTTTAATAGGAATAGGCGACAGACAGTAGGGGCAATCCCTCTTTGACGGTTCAGGTGGGACCTCTTTAAGCCGGCGAAGCCGATTAACCTGCTGAACTACTACGAAGACCACAATCGCCACGATGATGAAGTTAATCACGACATTGATAAATGCACCGTAAGCGATGACAGCGGCTCCAGCGTTCCTCGCTTCTGCCAGCGAAGCATAGCTTCCCCCGGAGAGGTTGATAAACAGGTTTGAAAAATCTACTTTGCCAAACAGAAGTCCAATCGGTGGCATGAGGACGTCGTTAACCAGCGAATTAACGATTGAGCCAAATGCGATGCCCACAATGATACCTATCGCCATGTCCAGCACATTGCCTCGCATAACAAAATCCTTGAACTCATTCAAGAACTTCTTCATCGGTCTTGTCCTCCTTTAGAGTTTTTCCGTGTTGTCATACGGTGACTCGATTATACACCTAGCCAATGTGAGATGTAATACATCCACACGTCTTTCAAGAGAAGCAGATGGCTACAGTTGACGGTATGGGCTATCACTCGGTTACGTGAAGCTAGCTAGTAGTTGATGTGGTCTTGCTTGTGAAGCCGGCTGGATGCAAAGAGGAATGAATGTGCCGAGGGAGGGACTCGAACCCACACCTCCTTGCGGAGAGCGGATTTTAAGTCCGCCGCGTCTGCCATTCCGCCACCTCGGCAAGAAGTGAGCAAAAAGGTGGAGGCGGCGAGCGGAGTTGAACCGCTGAATAGGGGTTTTGCAGACCCCCGCCTTAACCACTTGGCTACGCCGCCTTAAACTTCACTGGAGCGGAAGACGAGATTTGAACTCGCGACCTCCTCCTTGGCAAGGAGGCGTTCTACCGCTGAACTACTTCCGCACGCCCTTAGTATATTAATTAGTATATTAAAGTGTATGCCAACAATATATTTTTAAATGTAGGTGCGACCTTTTGAGGTCGCATTGACGAGGCTAAAGCCTCGCCGCTACATTTAGTAAACACTCTAATTATATCAAAAATGATATCAAAAATGGTGCCGAGGAGGAGATTTGAACTCCTACGGGCTTACGCCCACCACCCCCTCAAGATGGCGTGTCTACCTGATTCCACCACCTCGGCGCTCATCTCCCGCAAAATCTCTGATTTTGCGGGCAGCCAATTCTGGCAGGGGCGGCAGGATTCGAACCCGCGACCTGCGGTTTTGGAGACCGCTGCTCTACCATCTGAGCTACACCCCTGTATTATTGGATTCCAAGTACCCCTGGGGCGATTCGAACGCCCGACACGCGGTTTAGGAAACCGCTGCTCTATCCATCTGAGCTACAGGGGCAGCAAGCTAAGGTTAGTACCGCCTCTTCTTGATTACGTATCCCTCTGGTGTGATGACCTTTTCCAGCTGCGTTCCGGGTACAGGCGTTATCTCCTTTTCCGCTTCTTCTGCCTCTTCTTCTCGTTCAGGCTTCTCTTCAACTGCATACCTTCTAGGAACTACGGCTCTGGTTTCTGCGCTGGCAGCTAAGGCTTTCCTTGGCCTATGCCTGAGTTCTTTTAGAGCCGCATCTAAATCTTTAAGAATATCGACAATCCGGCTCTCAGCTAGAACGTTGGCTTCGTCTGTTGCCATACTTTCAATCTGAACAATGTATTTTTGAAGTCTAGAGCTCTGCTCCTCTAAATCTTTAATTTGCTCAGACAACTTATTAGCCATAGACTGTATCTCAGGTATCTCCGAATCGAGGAGATTTTTGATAACATTCTGGACTTTAGGCTTCCGAGGCTTTCTTTCCATCTTCGTAACCTTCCTCCATATTTTAGCGGAGCCGAGTTTGTCCTATGGCTACTAAAACTACATTTTCCTGTTAGTTTCCAGTACCGTCCGCTGCCCCGCCTGTCAACAATTATAACAACGGTGTATTGTCAATGCAACCATTTGAGCTCGTTCAGATAGATGAGTGACACTATAATAGTGTCATTATGAGGATAGTAAGTGGATTAGCACCGGGAACTATTAAGCTAGCAAAAACAAATGGGGATATATCGAAAGCGGCTATACAAAG
>Ga0315282_10011650_pt1 | contig 13572 bp, 13 predicted proteins | sample YL17G07_20_MG_FD_203693 | JGI IMG/M metagenome (GOLD analysis project Ga0315282, IMG submission 203693) | Sediment microbial communities from Yellowstone Lake, YNP, Wyoming, USA - YL17G07_20 | ecosystem: Environmental > Aquatic > Freshwater > Lake > Sediment | place: USA: Wyoming | collected... | reverse complement strand
CATTGAAGGTAGAGGACGAAAATTACTTCTCTAGGGAAGACCAAACTAGTTTTAGATGCAGCGGGTGTAATGGAGCATTTCAGAAACCAATTTTAGCGACTGTCTCTTCTCGTGGTTGTGTTCAGACATATTATGCTTGTCCACGTTGTCTTTCAAAAATAAGCGACGTGAAACACCATAAAAGCGAAGGAGGCGAAGAAACTTCAATCTCGATGGAAAAAGTTAAGAAGGTTGTTGTGGCGAAACATGAAGATAATGTAAAGTGCACGCATTTTTTGGGATACTTGAAGAAACGTCCAAAGGACATGTCGTTCCCTGATGAATGCTTAACATGCGACAAAATGATTGAGTGCCTAACTCATTAAAGAATAAATACTTTCTAAGCCTCTTTCACCATTAGTGAACGATTCGTGCTTCCGCTTAAAGACATAAACAAATCCTTAACTACACCTCACGTAAACCGGTTAATTTTAGTCGCAAACATAATTATTTTTACTGTATTCTGGCTTTCAAGCCAAAACATTTTGCTAGACCAAAAATTCGCAGAAAATATGGGGGGTACAAATAACAGCCCAGGTGTGTTTGTGATGGTCCCAGACGAGATCATTCATGGGCAACGCCTGTTCACTCTTTTCACTTCAATGTTTATGCATGCAAACTGGCTTCATTTATTCGGAAACATGCTTTTCCTTTACGTTTTCGGCGACAATATAGAAGACATTTTTGGCCATGCTGGTTACTTGGTCGTCTATATTATTTCTGGTTTGGTAGCATCACTTGCACATATTGTAATAATATTCTTTGCACCCGTCATAGGCAATCTAATTGGCATACCGCAGACTTTAGACTTAACTTCAGGTGTTGTCGGCGCTTCGGGGGCAATATCAGGAGTTTTAGGCGCCTATATTGTGCTTTATCCTAAAACAAAGATTATCGCATTAGTTTTCTATTTTATATTGCCGGTGCCTGCAATCGTCTTTCTTGGCTTTTGGTTTATAATGCAGTGGTTTTACGGGTTTTTTGATATGTCGGGAGGGGTTGCTTATTGGGCGCATATAGGTGGCTTTATTGCTGGAATGATTTTTGCGTTAATTTTTGGGTTGAAGAGGAAAAAGGCTCGAGAAGCACGTTTCCGCTTATAGTTGGATGGATTGAAGGGGTCTGTCCGTCATGAGTTCCTCATCTGCATAATCAGACTGGGACGGCATCATCATCCCCCGATAATAAAACAGCATCCCCCACTATTTTAACATCGTCCCCAGCAAACGCAATCATAATCAAAACACCGTCCCCCGCAATCATAAACGTAATGCTCTGGATGAAAAAGAACGCATACGAAGATACAACAATCAAAGCAACAGCCAAACGACTCAAACACGTACAAAACAACAGCCTTCTAGCAGACCCCGAAAGCATAAAAACATTCATAGCAAACAAAAAATGCAGTAACGGCTTCAAAGAAACACTAATCGAAACCTACGACATATACATGCGTTCAATAAATCAACAATGGAACAAACCATTTTACGAAAGATACGACAAAATGCCCAAGATTCCAACAGAAGAACACATAAACATGCTAATATCAAACGCAAGCCCACGAATGGCACTATTCCTATCAATGTCAAAAGACTTAGGCACGAGACCCATAGAACTAACATGGCTAAAAGTCGCAGACATCAACCTACAAAACGGAACAGTCAACATAACAGGCGCCAAACACACCATAGGAAGAAACGGAAAACTAAAAACAAACACCCTAGAAATGCTAAAGCAATACATCAACAAAAAACACCTAAACCAAGACAACAGAATATTTCCAACAGAATCAGAAAACATAAGCGAATCATACCGCAGAATCAGAAATGCACTAGCCAAAAAACTACAAGACCCAACAATCCAGCGAATAAGACTCTACGACTTCAGACGCTTCAAAGCAAGCAAAGAATACCACCTAACAGGCAAACTCCTAATCGTCAAAGAACTTTTAGGACACAAAGACACAAGAAGCACAGAAAAATACATCAGCCTATTCGATGAACGAAACATAACATGGATACCAATAATATGCACAACTGAGGAAGAAATCAAAAAGGCTATCGAAGACGACTGCATTCTCGTATGTCAAGCAAACGGCAAAACATTCTTCAAAAAACCAGCATAACCAATTCTTTTTTACGTAAATTACCGAATTATGAGAACAAGAAATCGTACAATTGTATCCTAGTTTTGCCAAGCAAATGGAAAACGCTTTTTTAAGAAAACCTGCACTTAATACTCTTATTAAAAAGTCAGTTGTCACAAACAAAGATGACTTTGCACATGTTTAAAACAAGTGATAAAGCCGAAGCGATGAAGGAACTCATACGGATTAGCGATGACATAGAAAAAAGCTTTGCCAATTTCAATACTTTGAGAACCATTCCCACAATACTTTGCCTGGAAGATGCTATTGATAGCCTTTACATAGAGTATCAAAGGAATGTCAAGACAGAAACGGAATACCAACCAGACCCACGCCAGCTCGCTTTTGTTAATTTTTTAATTGAATGGAATCAGTTTTTAGATAACATGATTGTAAATATCCTAAACAAAGGATTTCTTGATTTCACCACAAAAAAACTAGATATCGGAATAAACGTTGGGGTTTCTATCGAAAAGGACTATAGAACAGATATTGAGAATTTTATCAATCAACTAAAGGAAGAAAATTGCATAGGTCAGAAATATGTTATCCGAATACAAGAAAGAGGATTTCTGGGTCGCTATCCAGGCGCAATGTTCATCATCTTGGATGGCAAAACAGATAAGAAAATCATTCAGACTCTTGACAAAATTCTTGAGCTAAGGCAGCTAATGTATAAAAAAGGCCTGTTAGAAACTATGATTTATTCAGCCCCAAAAGGAACAGAAATCGATTTCAATGAAAAAGGAACTTTCATTGAATATCCAGAACATTTCACTTTTGAAACCGCTTACCAAAAATTGGGTCTTTCACACAGATTAATAGAAAGTTTTACCCATATAACTCATTGGAATTCAAATCTTGCTGACCAAGTGCAGGAAACCTTGCAAACTATTTGTAAAGGAAAAGGTAAAAACAACATTGACCATCTTAAATTAGAGCAGAAGGAGATATACAGTACATACAGTAATTTAATTGGTTTCCCTGAAGTATTTGAGAAAACTTATGGTATTGAGTTACAAACTTTTTTAGATATTGTTAATGAATTCATTTTTGAATGCTATCCACATGATAATACACTCGGAGTATGGAAGATAAATGACCTAAAAAAAAGCACAGTATGCAAAAAATATAAACTAACAGACGTTGAGCAAGTTGTATCTATTTTGTCGAACCTAAGGAAAGATAATGCGTTTTACGGAATGTTTGTAGTTAATGAAACGATTTTCTCTAGTTTTGGAAGATTGACAAGGGCAGCGCTATTTATCCTTGATAATTGTTTAGATACAATGTATGAGAATGATTTGAAAGGCAAGAATTTTGAAGATGCCACAAGAAAAATGTTAAAAGAAAAGGGCTTAATTGTTCTTCCACAAAGTGTAGAGATTTTTGAGCCAATGGTTCCAAAGGACATAGCTCTTAAATTATGGGGTAAGGAAAAAAACAGGACAGATTTAGACATAATTGCCCTAAAAGATGATGCACTTTTAATAGTAGAATGCAAGGATACAAAATTCCAGTCCTCATTACTGAAACAAGGAAATAAGTTCAAGAATTTTGTAGTGGAGCAATATTACAGGGTTCAGTGGATAAAAAATAATTTCGCGAAATTTACCAGTTACATTCAAAATGAATGTGCAGCCTTGAGAATCGATTTATCACAAAAGCTATTGCTTTTTCCCTTGGTTGCTTCAAATACCCTAGTGAATATTGAGAATTTTGAAGGAGCACCCTTGATAACTTATTCTGAACTTGAAAATTTAGTATCAAAAAAATGGAATATAAGAGACGATGACCCTTCAGAGGAATTAGTAATCGAAATTAACGGAAGATTGCATCATCTGCCATGGTTCACAAATCTCGATAATTAGCAGAATATTATTAGGCAATAAACTTGCTTCGCTTGCGTTTGCGCGCTCGCTCATGCTCCGCACAATCCAAGGAACACATTTGACCAAAAGGAATCAATGTGATAAAATAGATAGAACATGCGGCTTTCGCCTCACTGCCCACGTTCTGCACAATGCCGATACGCAAAGCAACCGCACTTCACCGAACCTATCGCAACTCAAAATGCAGTTTACTGAACCTAGTGCAACCTCTACAAGCAGTTAAATTCTTAGGCAAAAAGGTTTTCTTTTTTCAGAACCTTAATCCTCTTTGAGTTATTGTTTTTCAATTTCAGGTTCTAAGAATTAAGCCTCTAACTGACACCAAGCCTCAATTCAATCTATACATAAGGGAGGAGGTGTAAGCATTCTGAGAGCAAAACCCGCATTCTCACAGAAGCCAAAGTTCAACCTATTTATAGGGGGATATAATTTGCTCAAAGAGCTATTTGGTTGCCTTCTTGTAAAGAGACTTTATTGTTCCTGAAACTCTTAAGATGTGTATAGCCACTGGTTTATTCCCAATTCTTGTCATTGAGGCCAACGCTGTTCGAACCATATCAACAGCCGTGTGCACAGTGCGAATAACAGCAAACCTTTTTTCCATATCATAATCAATCAAAGTTAATCCCGCACGGCTTGCGCCATATTCACCATAAAGCTTTAAAACTGCACTCCAAACAGCATCCATAAATTCCCTTGAATCAAACAATTCACCACTGTCTATTTCTAAGGCTAAGTAGCGACGTCTAATCCTTTTCAGCAATCTTTTCCTCTCCGGATTATCCGTATTCCAGGCGCAACAAACCGTGGACCAAGTTTTTCCCTGTTTCTTTTGACGATTGCCAAGGGATTTTTTGAAACTGCTTCTATAGCTGAGGCTTCATCTAAGTCGAAAAGGGAAGCTAAGGCGGCTAGCTCTTTTGGCTTTCGCATAAGCGTTTCATCTGAAACTCCGCTTGAGATAACAATTGGAACATGAAATTTTTGAGCGATTGTTGCTTCCCTTCGCAAATTCGAAAGAAGCCTAATCCTCGCTGGCCCCTCTAACGTAAGTAACGGTTTTATGTCTATTTCAAGGGAAGCCAAACCATTTGAAGCCAATTCAGCTTCTGCCTTATCAAAGAATCTCCTACGAAAATCAAGTGACGGAAAGTTTAGAAGGTCTACGCGGCGGTCTTTCGCTGCTTGTCTTGCCACATTTTTAGACTCACATATCACAGCGATTATCTCAAATCTTCTTCTGAGCTTTCTCAAATCGTAGATTAGCTCTTCTGGCGTTTTGGGTTTCAAGTCTACACGAGAAGCTAAGTCTATTTTAGCTTCTTTGCTGATGTTTCGTAGTCGCCGAATCTCTTCCTCTGTTAAATTTGATGGAAAAGTTATTGCTATTAGGCGATATCCAAGCTTTGAAGCTTTGCTTATTATTTGCGAAACGTGTTTGGAATCTTTCAAATTTGGACATAGATGCAGGTCGGCGTAGATTCTTTTCATGGGAGTAACCCGAATTTTCTGCAAATGTCTGTTACTTCTTCTTGGCTATGTTTTTTGAAGTGTATTCGGAAGTGTATTGAGTCTGCTGAGGAAAGTTTAAGTTCATTTAGATAGGCTGATTGCTTGTCAAGTCTAACGTATAGATTTCCTTTATCTAAATGTTGTTTAATTTCGCTGTTTAATAGTTCTTTGTCCAATGTGCTTAAACCTAAGGATAGCTTCTCAAAGACTGTTTGGGCGGCGTTTTTCTCTTTTATCCGTGTTTCGAAAAGAATTATTGGGTTTCCATGATGACCAGTTAGATTGGTTTTTTTAAAAGCAACAATGTCAATTAATTCTGGTGAAAGAATGTTGCGTACTGCGTTCAAAACTTTATCTACTTCCTCGGTTGCGTGGGCAAAGACCCGAATATCAATGTATCCTATCGGAATTTTAGAAGACAAACAGCACCACTGTTTCTTATTAAGTCATTTTAACTTTTAGATTTTCCCTTAGATTTAGACTCGACTTTCTTACTTTCTAAAAAAGTTTTAACAACCTCAACATTTTCTTCATGAGTGGTTCTTCTCCTAGAATCTACTGGTATGCCAAACTTTAATGCTTCTTTTAAACTCAATCCTGCCCTTTTCAGTTCTTCTCGGCTGAAGCCCTTTCCATGGCGCTGTTTCCCGCTTTTTTTGAAGACTTTCGGTTTGGCTGCCATCATGGACGCTATTTTTCTCCTTTGCCAGCCTTTTTGCTCGGTCTAAATTTTTCTGCTCCGCGCCCTTTTATTCTTAGGCTTCTGACTTTTTTGCCTGCACTTGTTAGGCCTCTGAAAACTCTTCTATGATGCTGTTTTTGGCATATCCAGTTAATGTCTTTGTCAGCTTTTATCACTGGGTGACTGGGATCAACCATTATAACTTCAAACCATTTTGAGCGGCCGTCTTCGCCTACCCAGTAGGAGTTTAGAACTTCAAGGTTTGGAAACTTTCTTGCAGCCCTTTCCTCAGCGATCAGCTTCAGGCTTTTGGCGGGCTTGAACTTTTTGACACCCATGCGTTTCGGTCTTCTTCCAGCCTTAGGTCTTTGCTTTCTTAATCCTCCTCTTCTAATGCGGACACAAGCAATCACAAACCCCTGTTTTGCTTTGTAGCCCAGTTTCCTCGCTCTGTCCAGTCGTGTTGGTTTTTCTACACGAAATATTACTGGTTGCCTACGCCATTCTATTAATCTTTGGCGCATTAACTCTTCTACGAAAGATTTTTCTGGGGTTGCCCATGCCTCAGCAATGTATTTATATGCCATTTTTATCTCACCCTTTTCAGTTTATGGTTCAGCCTCTACGGCTACATCCCAGCGGACATTTAATCCGCCTGCAGCTCTGATTCATAGCATCATGCAGCAAAATAAACTTTTCCAGCAAATTTTTATTAATTTCAGTAATTTTTCGCTTTTTAAACTAAAATGAGGAGAAAAGAGAATTCTAACGCGGTTTCTTGTGGGTTATGGTTTTCTCTTCTTCTAGTTCTTTGACGCGTGTTTCGATGAATTCTCCAACTTTCTTTTGGGTGTATCTCTTCTCTTCCTCTTGTTTTTTCAGTTGGTCTTTTATGGTTTCGAGAACTTTATCCATGTCAAAAGGCTTCAATACGTAGGCGTCTGCACCTCTGTTTACGGCTTCGATAGCGTTTTGCAATGATGGATAGCCAGTAATAATTATTTTCCGCATTTTAGGCATCGTATCTTTTACTTTTGTGAGAAGTTTTGTTCCTTCCATGTCTGTAAGTCGGATGTCTATTAAAGCCAGGTTGTAGAATTTGACTTTAGACTTTTTGATGGCTTCTCTTCCATTTTTCGCTGTGTCAACAGCATATCCTTCTTCTTCCAGTATCGTTGCAAAAACTGTTCTTACGCTTTCGTCGTCGTCGACAACAAGGATTCTGGCACGTTCACCCATATTTTTCCACCTCTTTTTTCTTTTGGTTTAGGTTCAACAGGGATGGTTACAGCAAATGTTGTGCCTTCACCAACAATGCTTTCAACAGAGATTTTTCCGCCATGAGCTTCTATTACGCGTTTGCATATAGGTAAGCCTAAGCCCATTCCTTCCGCCTTCGTAGTGAAGAACGGCGTCCATATTTTCTCCATGACTTCTTTTGCCATGCCTATTCCAGTGTCAATAAACATGATCTCTACATTGCCGTCTGATTCTTTGGTTGAGATCGTGAGCTTGCCGCCTTCAAGCATAGCCTCAACGGCGTTTTTAATGAAGTTTGCAAAAACTCTTTTCATTTTGTCAATATCCATCTTTATTTTGGGTTCGCTCTGGGTTGAGTCTATTACCTTAACGTTTTTTGGAATTTCAACCAGAGAAAGTGCCTCTTTTATGATTGATTTTGGAGTGGTTTCTGTCAGCTCTAATCGTATTTCTTTTGAGTATTCCATGAGATCAGTTATGATTTCATTCGAGTGTTCAATGTCCTTCTCAATAAGCTCTAGCATTTCCATTGCTTTCTCATCCATTTTTGGGCCTAGTTTCTTTTTCAAGTAGTATGTGGCGCCCTTTATGCTCGTTAATGGATTGCGTAGGTCGTGGCCAACCATTGCTGCCACTTGTCCGATGGCGGCGAGTCTTTCGGATTTGATTAGTTGTTCCTCAGCCTCTTTCAACTGTCTAGTTCTCTTCTCAACCAGTTCCTCTAGGTGCTGCGAATACTCCTCCAACTTCTTTTCCATCTGCTTTCGTTCAGTGATGTCTTTATACAATCCCACAATGCCAACGAGTTTCCCTTCAACTGTGATTGGGGCAGCTGATATGGATACTGGAACTAAAGATCCATTTTTTCTCTTTCTAACAGTATCGTGGTAAACATATCCTTTCTTCAAGGCTTCTCTGTCCAGCATTTCTCCTTCTTCCATCTTGTCCTTTGGCACTATTCCATCGTTGATGTGTTTGCCTCTGACTTCACCTGAAGAATATCCAAAAAGTTCGCTGAAGCGAGGATTAATATCCAAAATATGAAAGCTAGAGTCCATGTAGACAGCCGCCTCAGGGTTATCCGTAAACAGACGTTCAAACTTTTGTTGGCTCTCTCGAATTTCTCGCGCGTAGGCCTCTAAATTTTTGGCACGATCCAAGTTGCTTATTGCAGTGGCAGCATGTGACGCCAAGATTTCAAGCAGTTCCTGATCTTTTTCGTCAAAAGCGTTCAATTCTTTGCTTTCTACGTTCAGTACACCAAGGATTTTTTGCCCAATTTTGATCGGTACGGCGAGCTCGGAGAGTACGCCGGGAAGTCCTTCGACGAAGTCTATATGCTTTCTTACATCTTGAACCAAAACGGAATTGCTAGTCTTTACTGCCTTAATACTTATGCCCTTCTTGCTGCCATCCAGTGGCAATTCAAGTGGAAAAGGTTTTGGATATCCACGTTGATCTACTATGCAAAGCATGTTTTTGTCAATCATGAAGAAGTCTGCATACTCAAATCCTAGTACTGTTTGCATGGCATCCAAGGTTAGTCGATATATTTCCTTCATACTGTCCGCCAAGTTCAAGTCCCGACTATAGGTGTGCAATGCTGAAAGTCTTTCCTCAAAGCGTTTCCTCTCTTCTTCCGCTCTCTTTCGATCAGTAATATCTCTTGCAGTAAGTTGGAAGCCGACTGGAACCCCGAACTTCTTGATTAATCTGCCCTCTACTTCCGCCCATATCCATTCTCCGTCTTTGCGCTTGAACCGACCCTCTAAAAGGCGACTGGGTTTCCCCATTAATCTTCCCTTCATCCGTTTCGTGAGTAACTTCAATGTTTCATCGGACATAATACCCAGCTTGAAACCGTTCTTGCCGACGATCTCCTCACGCGAATAGCCTGTGGCTTCTTCGAATCTCTTGTTGAAATAAGTGATTTTTCCTCTGAGATCGGTATTGAATATGCCGATTGGAGCTTCTTCCATCAAAGTCTTGAACCTTTCTTCGCCCTCACGCAATGCCTCCTCCATCTTCTTGCGCTCTGTAACGTCCCTCGCAATAACCAATATACGAACGAATCTACCATCTATCTTCGTAAACGAGGATGAACAGTCTAAATATAGCTCTTGACCCTTTTTGTTTTTGATGCATACTTCAAGCGTGGCTTTTTTACCTGCGAGAATATTTGCAAAAGCACCCATAACCTTTGGTACATCTCTGAGAGAAAGTACACCTAATTGTGTGAAACGCTTTCCCAACAGTTCTTCTTTTGACCCGCCAAACACTTGCACAGCCTTTTCATTAACATCAAGGATTCTTCCGGTTTTATCCAAATATATCATACAGTCACTAGCGTTTTCAAAGATATTCCTGAATTTCTCTTCTGATTTCCTTAATGCTTCCTCCATTCTTTGGGGTTCTGTGATGTCTTTGACAAAAACGGAGAGGCCATCCTTAGTGGGATATGCGTTGATTTCAAAAACGAAGTTCTTTCCTTTAATCTGATACTCGTTAACGAAGCTCTGAGGTTGCTGTGTTCTTAATGCTTTCAGGTATAATTGCTCGACTCTTGTCCCTTTAACATCTGGGAAAACCTCAGTGAGAGATTTTCCGATAGCATCTTTCGCTGAAATCCCCGTTAGCTTTTCAGATGCCTTATTCCAGTAAGTATATCTTAGGTTCTTGTCCATTGCAAAAAAGACATCGCTGATACTTTCGGTAAGCTCTCTATATCTTTCCTCGCTTTTCCAAAGCGCCTCTTGTGCCTTCTTGCGTTCTGTAATGTCGCGTACAATTCCTAGGGTGCCAACAATTTTTCCTTTGATAGTTAACGGCTTTGAAGTGACTTCAACTAGAACCTTTTTCTTGAAGGCTGTTTTGAGTTCTAATTCGATTTTAATCTCCTTACCTCTTACTACATCCAGAAAGCCTCTAATTGCCTTGGGCAAGCTCTTGAGAGGAATAATCTTTCTGAAGGATTTTCCAACGAAATCCTCTCGCCTGAAACCAGTTAGTTCTTCTGCTTTACGGTTAACAGTCGCAAAGTTCCCATGTTTGTCGAGGATGTAAATGGCGTCGCTAGCATTTTCAAATAAACATTTGAAAGCATCAGCAAAAGGCATGTCTTTAGAAAAAAACTCAACTAACCTTTCATCGGTATTTTCCAAATTAAACCAGCCCCTTCAAGTTCTCTGGCATGAGTCGCTTCTAAACTGCGGCTGCACAATGGTGGTTCCTCTAGAGTAAATTCATAACACACCTTCAAGAAATCGTTTATAAATCGCTTATGAACTGCAAATGTGAATTTTTAAAATTGCTGCCTCCAAACAAAAATCCGAATCGAACTCAACCGAGTCGAGTGCTGTTTTGTTCAAAAAAGGAAAATTTTAGTTGTTCAACAAATTAGGTTATAAGCCACAAATTAGAAGGATAAAGCTCCCGTTAGGCGTAGATGGGATTAGCCTATGGATAAGCCTGAAATCGGTTTGTCTATGCTTTACTGTCTAGACGAGCCTTTCAAGAAAATGACTGAGCACCTTATCAAGGCAGAAACAGCCTACATAGAAATTGTTGACGATGGCTTTCACACACTAAACAAACAGAGGGTTTCAATGCTCAAAAACGTAGGAGAGTCTCACGGCTTAAAATACTCGGTTCACGCGCCTTTTGCAGACATAAACATCGCTTCACCGTCTAAGCCAATGCTTAAGGCTATGCTTAAAAGACTGGAAAAATCAATCTCTTACGCAAGTGATTTAAACGCCTATGTGTGGGTTTTTCACCCGGGACTAGAAACAGGCGTTAGCATGTTCTATCCGGGCATGGGCTGGCTTCAAAACCTAAAAACCGCTCGGCTACTACTCAAAATTGCAAGCGATTACGGCGTGAAAATAGCCATAGAAAACGTGCCCGAACCATACCCATTCTTAATGAAGAGTGTTGAAGATTTCACCAAGTTTTATGATGAGATTAACGAAGACATAGGCTTGGCTTTTGATGTCGGACATGCAAATTTGAATGGACAAATCGAACGTTTTCTAATGGTTTTTACAGATAGGATTGTGCATATACATGCTCATGACAATCAAGGGAAAAGCGACCAACACCTAGGAATAGGCTACGGAAACATTGATTGGAAAAAAGTTGCAAATCTATTAAAAAGAATATCCTATGATAAACTTGTAATTATTGAGTCTTTTGAGCACATTGAGGAGAGTATGCACAAGTTAAAACAATTGTTCGCTTAAGTTTTAACTGTCCAAAAGCGGAATTTCTATTTTCATGAAATCTTCTGCTACTTGTGTGTTTTTGAAAATTTTCTGTGCTTGCTCTAAAAGTATGCTTGTATCGTCGTATCTTGCACTAATATGCGTAAGAATTAGCTGTTTCACCTTTGCTTTTTTGGCATGTTTAGCCGCTTGATCTGGTGTTGAGTGGCCATCTTCTTCGGCTCTTTCAGCCAACTCGTCATCTAAAGTGGCGTCGTGAATAAGCAAATCTGCACCAGCCGCAAACTTCACAAAGCCTTTAAACGGTCTCGTGTCACCTGAATACACTATTTTTCTTCCCGTTCTGAGTGGCCCTGTAACGTCTTCAGGCTTTACAACTCGACCATCTTGCAGCTTAGCCTTATGCCCATGCTGTAGTTTTGACCACAAAGGTCCTTCTGGAACGCCTAAGACTTTTGCTTTTTCTGGATAGAATTTTCCAGGACGAGGCTTTTCCACTAATGCGTATGCTAGGCTTGGGATTACATGGTTTGCCCAAACTGCTTGAACAGCGTATTCTTGCTCTTCGCATACAACGCCCGCTTCATATATCTCGTGAATTTCAACTGGAAAAGTCAAGACGAACTGGACAGTTTCTCTAATGTCTTCTAAGAAGCGTTTTATTCCGGGCGGTCCATAAACATCAAGCTTCCTTTCTCGGTCAAGCAAAGCCATTGTTTGTAATAGTCCAGGCAAGCCTAGAACGTGGTCGCCATGCATGTGCGTAATAAAAACTTTCATTTTTCTGTGGAAACCAGCCTTAGCCTTTATCATTTGCCTCTGTACGCCTTCGCCGCAGTCGAACATTATTTGTTCGCCCTTGCGTTGTATAAGTATGGCGGGTAAACTTCTTTTTGGGGTTGGAACGCTTCCAGCAGTGCCTAGGAAAACAACCCGCAAACTCATAGGATTTACACCTTTTCGAAGATGGCTATTTCTCTTGTTAGGCTTCTGTGAACATAAACAAAGTGGGATTCTAAATGCGTATAGCCTAAAACTGTGCCTATGTGTCCAATGTTTAATGTTTTTGGTGCAGCCATGCAAACCCGCCGTCCATTATCAAGCATGCCGTGAACAGTCATCAAAACTTCTTCAACTATCTGCTTCGTAGTTCGCTTTCGGGTGGTTGCAGACCTACCATAAGGCGGGTCTGTAACTACGCATTCAATTTTTGTTATTGGTGTGTTTCTTGCATCCGCAACTATTACGCCTTCAGGTTTAATGTGGAAGTAAGCCAAATTTTTTAGGCTTCCCCTTACCATGCGCCTTTGAATGTCCAAGCCTAAAACACGACAACCGATAAGCGCAGCCTCAATAAGCATGCTTCCAGTTCCGCAGAACGGGTCAAAGAGGAGTTCTCCGGTCTTGGGTTTGGCGAGGTTCACCATGCACCTTGCAAGTTTTGCTGCCATCGCTGAAGGATGGAAAAAAGGCTTTTTCTTCGGACGCCTTTCAACAAATGGTTTTGGCGCAATCTCTGCGAGTTTGACCCCAAAAATAAATTTTTCATCTGTTAAGATGCCTATGAACGTTTTATCTGGGTTTTTCAGGTTCACCTTTGCTTTTGTTTTTTCTTTCAGTATGAGTTCGCCGAGTTTTCTTTCAAGAGCCATTCCATCAATTTTTGAAGCGTAATTCTTCACACGCTTTATGCGAACTACAAAGCTTTCTCCATTATCTAAAACTTCGTTTAGGCTTATGGAATGCGTAGCCTTCACTATTTTGCTTGTTTCTGCTTCGCAACTGAATAGTTCTAATCCGCAAATTCTTGTGAATGCT
>Ga0315282_10011649_pt1 | contig 13573 bp, 12 predicted proteins | sample YL17G07_20_MG_FD_203693 | JGI IMG/M metagenome (GOLD analysis project Ga0315282, IMG submission 203693) | Sediment microbial communities from Yellowstone Lake, YNP, Wyoming, USA - YL17G07_20 | ecosystem: Environmental > Aquatic > Freshwater > Lake > Sediment | place: USA: Wyoming | collected... | reverse complement strand
CGGTTATTATTTTCGCTGTTTCAATAATCCGCTCTTTTCTTCCGCCGGAAAAAATTCGCAATATTTTATCAAGAAAAAATAAATACCTCGGCAATGTTCTCGCCGCAACATTTGGCATTATAACGCCGTTTTGCTCTTGTAGCGCCGTTCCCTTGTTTTTAGGTTTTGTTGAGGCGGGCGTTCCTCTTGGCGTCACTTTTTCTTTTTTGGTGGCTTCTCCAATGATTAACGAGGTCGCCCTCGTTCTCCTTTTGGGAATGTTCGGGTGGAAAATCGCGTCGCTGTATATTGTGAGCGGTCTAATTATTGCGATTTTGGCAGGTATTGTTATTGGCAAATTAAAAGTTGAGAATTTAGTTGAAAATTTTGTTTTCAATAACAAAATCATAAATTCGGAAAACGGCATAAAAATGGAATGGAAAGACAGAATTGCTTACGCCAAAAGATATACGGCTGACATTATTAAGAAAGTATGGATTTACATTTTAATCGGTATTGGTCTTGGGGCGTGGATACACGGCTATGTGCCAGCTGATTTTCTGGCGAAATATGCCAGTGCCGATAAATGGTATGCCGTGCCATTAGCAACACTCATCGGTATTCCGCTTTATTCCAACGCCGCAGGCGTTATTCCTCTCGTCAGTGCTTTAACAGAAAAAGGCGTCGCTATGGGCACGACATTGGCTTTTATGATGGCAGTGACGGGGCTTTCGTTTCCCGAATTTATGATTTTGAAAAAAGTGATGAAAACAAAATTGATTTTGATTTTCGCTGGCATTGTCGGAATAGGAATTATTTTTACAGGTTATCTTTTTAATTTTGTTTTGAGATAATAAGATGTCTAATCAAAAGAAAGTTTTAGGGAGTAAATCTGTTGTGTGCGCACGGGTGGGCGAGGCAAATCACGCTGTAAATAAACTTTGGTGGACCTAGGCAGAATCGAACTGCCGTTTCCCGGATGCAAACCGGGTGCTCTGCCACTAAGCTATAGGCCCTTTTTTATTTTGTTATTTTAACATAATCTGCTATAATCTGCTATAGTTGATATATCGGATTAGGAAATTATGAATCCCGTTGGAAATCGCGGACGCAGAAAAAAATGAATATTATAGATTTTCCGATTAAACCAAAAAAACAAACGCAATGGCATTGGCGAATTCATCCTTATTTCACAAAACAGGCATCAAATGTAGTTCGGGAATATGTAAAAAATTTCTCCAATGAATTAGATTTAAATAAATGTGAAAGAGAATTTATCAAAATAGAAAAAGAAATTTTACCTTTGGTTAAGTTCGTTAGAGAATCAAAACAGAAAGATGTTGATTTGTATAAAATCAAAGATTGGTATCCAAAAGGAATAAAATTGCCAAGCAATTCCGATTTTGAATTTGTTGAAGATTTACCCCTCATTCCAAGGGGAGTCCTTGGATAATTTATACCAGTGGTCAATTTACGCATATGCGGAAAAGTGACGCTGGTGTTATTTTTTTGTTTTTCAAATGGTGCTAAAATAATGCTATCGCCGATTATTGTCACCATTTTTAAATTTTGCGGAAAATGGTAAAATCCCGCAGAAATTTATATAATAAATTCACGGATATGTCGTTAAGTATTGGAATTATCGGTTTGCCTAACGTGGGAAAATCTACGCTTTTTAAAGCCCTGACCAAAAAACAGGTTGATATTGCCAATTATCCTTTTTGCACCATTGATCCCAATGTCGGAGTGGTGCAAGTTCCGGATGAACGGGTTAATAAACTTGCGGAATTTTCGCGCTCTAAAAAAATTATTTTTGCCGCGGTTGAATTTGTTGATATCGCCGGCTTGGTTAAAGGCGCGGCTGAAGGCGAGGGATTGGGCAATAAATTTTTGGCGCGTATCCGAGAGGTTGATGTTATAGCCGAAGTGGTGCGCGTTTTTGAAAATAAAAATATTATCCACGTTCATAATAAAATCGACCCGGAAAACGACATTGGTGTAGTGGAAACGGAATTGATTTTGGCTGATTTGGAAACAGTTGATAAAAGAGCGCAGAAAGAGAAAACAGAAATAAATAAAAAATTAAAAGATAATCTTGAAACAGGGAAACCGGTTCGTGAAATTAATCTTAGCAAAGAAGAAATTAAATCAATAAAAGATTTGAATCTGCTCACCGTAAAGCCCGTTATTTATGTTTACAATGTTTCGGGGACGAAACAGGAATCAATGAGGAAAGATTCTGTTGCCTTAGATTTTAAATTGGAAGAAGATATTTTAGATATGAACGAGGAAGAAAAAAAAGAACTTGGAATTGAAAGCGGGATTGATAAATTGATTGTCAGGGCGTACCAAACTCTTGATTTGATAACCTTTTTGACGACCGGCGAAGACGAAACGCGGGCATGGACGATTAAAAGGGGCTCCGCCGCGCCCGAGGCGGGCGCGGCCATCCATACCGACTTCAAAGAAAAATTCATCAGGGCCGAAGTGATAAACTGGGAAAAATTGCTTTCCGGCGGCCTCACTCGCACCGTGGGCAAAGATTATATTGTTCAAGAAGGTGATGTAATAGAGTTTAAAATATGATATATTGAAAAAAATGGACCAGTATAATTTTAAGAAAATTGAGAGCAAATGGCAGAAATTTTGGGAGAAAAATAAATTATTTCAGGCGGATGATGGTTCTCAAAAGCCTAAATACTATTGTTTAGTGGAATTTCCGTATCCTTCGGGCGAAGGTTTGCATATTGGCCATACCCGGAGCTACACGGCCATGGATATTATTAGCCGGAAGCGGAGAATGGAAGATTATAATGTGCTTTTTCCCATTGGCTGGGACGCCTTTGGCCTGCCCACGGAAAACTACGCCCTTAAAACCGGCATTCATCCCAAGGTTGCCACTAAAAAAAATACCGACAATTTCCGGCGCCAGCTCAAGTCGCTCGGTTTTTCTTTTGACTGGAACAGGGAAATAAATACCACTGACCCGAATTATTACAAGTGGACCCAGTGGATATTTTTGCAGTTTTTCAAAAAAGGACTGGCTTATAAAAAGAAAATGCCCATTAATTGGTGTCTTTCCTGCAAAATCGGTTTGGCCAATGAAGAAGTGGTGGATGGCAAGTGCGAGCGTTGCGGCGGCCCAACGGAAAAAAGAGAAAAAGAACAATGGATGCTAGCCATCACAAAATACGCCGACAGATTGCTTAAAGACTTGGATAAAGTTGATTATTTGGAAAAAATAAAAATCCAACAGCAAAATTGGATAGGGAAGAGCGAAGGAGCGTTAATTGATTTCAAGATTCAAGATTCAAGTTTCAAGATTCAAATTTTTACAACAAGGCCGGACACGATTTTCGGAGCCACTTACTTAGTTCTTGCACCCGAGCATTCGTTTGCGCAAGAACAAATCCGAAATCCGAAATCCGAAATCCGAAACAAATCCGAAATTCAAAATTATTTAAACAAAGTTAAACAAAAATCAGAATTGCAGAGAACGGATTTGACGAAAGAGAAGACCGGCGTGGAATTGAAAGGAATTAAAGCCATTAATCCGGCCACCAAAAAAGAAATACCGATTTTTGTGGCCGATTATGTGCTCTCCGGTTACGGCACCGGAGCGATTATGGCGGTTCCGGCTCACGACGAACGGGACGAAGAATTTGCCAAAAAGTTTGAATTGCCGTTTAGCAACGCGCCGTTGGTTGATGCAGACGAAATAATCAAAAAACTTGGCGCCAAAAAAACTATTCAGTATCATCTTCGCGACTGGATTTTTTCCAGACAGCATTACTGGGGAGAGCCGATTCCCATTATACACTGCGGCAAATGCGGCGATGTTCCTGTGCCGGAAAAAGATTTGCCGGTGAAATTGCCGGATGTAAAAAATTATCAGCCCACCGATACCGGCGAATCGCCCTTGGCCAATATCAAAAATTGGGTCAATATCAAATGTCCTGTTTGCAAAGGGCCGGCAAAAAGAGAAACCGACACCATGCCTAATTGGGCCGGTTCGTCCTGGTACTACCTCGCATATATTATGCGAGGAGATTTAAAATTTAAAATTAAAAATTTAAAATTGTTCAAATATTGGATGCCCGTGGATTGGTACAACGGCGGAATGGAGCATACCAACCTTCATCTTTTGTATTCGCGGTTCTGGAATAAATTTCTTTACGACATCGGAGTTGCGCCCACAAGTGAACCATACAAAAAACGCACTTCTCAGGGAATGATTTTGGGAGAAGATGGGGAAAAAATGTCCAAGTCAAGAAACAATGTCATTAACCCCGATGAGATTGTAAAAAATTATGGAGCCGACGCTTACAGAATTTATCAGATGTTTATTGGACCCTTTGACCAGACAATACCGTGGGATTCTCACGGCATTGAAGGAGCGAAAAGATTTTTGGGGAAAGTTTGGAAATTAAAAACAAAGGTTAAACCTTTGTCAAACAAAGGTTTAACCTTTGTTGAAACATTGATTCACAAAACTATCAAAAAAGTTACCGAAGATATTGAAGGCATGAAGTTTAATACGGCAATATCAAGTTTAATGATATTGATTAATGAATTTGAAAAACAAAAAAAATTACCCGTTACGCATTACGTATTACTGATTACTCTTTTATTTCCCTTCGCTCCGCATATCGCCAGCGAACTTGCCGAAAAATTGGGAATTAAAATTGACAAGTGGCCGAAATATGACCCCAAAAAAATAAAACAGGAAACTTTTGAATTAGTGGTGCAAATAAACGGTAAGGTCCGCGACAGATTTGAAGTTAAAATAGGAATTCCGCAAAAAGAGGCGGAGACGTTGACATTGAAAAGAGAAAATGTTAAAAAGTACTTAAGCAACAAAAAAGTCAAAAAAGTAATTTTTTTGCCCAATAGATTAATTAATTATGTCTGTTCTTAGTTTTAAACCAAATATTGTTATAAATAACCTTATTTCCGGCCTTAAGGACCGGACAAAAGATATTATGGCCCAGCGCTTTGGGTTTATTAATCCTGAAAGAAAAACCCTTGATGCAATCGGCCAAAAATATAACATTACCAGGGAACGGGTCAGGCAGGTAATAAATTTTGCCCTCAATTCCATAAAACAAAGTCCGGCCATTGAGTCGGTCCAGCCGGCCTTTTCAGAACTTAAAGATGTTATTGGTAAAAAGGGATGGATTCTTTCCGAAAGAGAACTTTTGGATTATTTGGCCGATGAGCCAATTTTAAAAAATCATATTTTCTTTCTTTTGGAGCTGGGAGACGATTTTGCAAGATTTAAGGAAGACGACGATTTTTATCACCGCTGGACCGTTGACGAGGAAGGCGCCGATGGCGTGCATCAGGCCCTGAAACGTCTTCATCAGGAAATCAAAGAAGACAGGGTTCTTTCTGAAAAAGAAATTATTTCTTTATTGAGAGCGGATGCGGAAGATTTTATTCAATCCGCCAGCTGGCGGAAAGAAATCTCAGACGAAATTCTCCGTTCCTGGTTGAATATCTCAAAAATTATTACCAGCAATCATTTGGGAGAATGGGGTTCTGTTTTTTCGCCCCTTATCAGGCCCAGGGGAATGCGCGATTTGGTTTTTCTTATTTTAAAAAAACACGGCTCGCCCATGCATTTTTCCGAGGCGGCCCAGAAAATCAGCCAATGTTTTTCCTGCCCCGCTCACATAGCCACCGTTCACAATGAACTTATTAAAGATGGCAGATTTGTTCTTGTCGGAAGGGGAATTTACGGTCTGGCCGAATGGGGCTATAAGCCGGGAACGGTGCGGGAGGTGATTAAAGATATAATTAAGACAAACGGTCCTCTCTCCAAAGAAGAAATTGTTAAAACGGTTCTCAAAAAACGTTACATAAAAGAAAATACCATTCTCGTCGGCCTTCAAAACCGTCAATATTTTAGAAGGAATAAAGATGGCAAATATATTACAAATAGTAATTAACGCCCGTTTTCTTTGGCTGCCCATTATTCTCCTTTTGGCATTTTGGAAACTTTGGCTTTACTATATTAGGGCCAGTTATATTTCCAGAATTGAATGGATTCTTTTGGAAATAAAACTTCCCCGGGAAATTACCAAGGGCCCCCAGGCAATGGAGGCGGCCTTGACTCCCTTTCACCAGACCAGGGACGGAAATCTTTTGGAAAAATACTGGAAAGGGTTTTTGAGGCCGTGGTTCAGTTTGGAAATTGTCAGCATTGGCGGAGAAATACATTTTTTTGTTTACACCCAGAGATTTTTCAGAAATTTGGTTGAGGCCCAGATTTACGCCCAGTATCCGGATGTGCAAATAACCGAAATCAATGATTACATAAAATTTTTTGGCGAAGGTTTTGAGAAAGAATGGGAATTTTGGGGCACGGAATTTAAACTGACGGAAGCCGACGCCTATCCCATCAAGACCTATGTTGATTACAAACTGCACGAGATGGCAACCAAGGAAGAGCAAAAAACAGACCCGATTACCTCGTTTCTCGAAATTCTTGGTTCATTAAAAACCGGCGAGCAAGTCTGGTTTCAGATTTTAATCAGGGCCACAAAGAAGAAATGGAAAGAGGAAGGGAAAAAGGCCGTAGAAAAGTTAATGAAATTAAAAGAAACCAAAGACAAGGAGGGCAATATTCTTTCCGGAGTATTAAGATTGACTCCGGGAGAAAGAGATGTAATTGAGGCAATTGAGCGCGATGTTTCAAAACTTGGCTTTGATGTGGGAATCAGGGCAATATATTTTGCCAAAAATGAGATATTTAATAATGTAAATAAATCTTCTTTAATTGGAACAATGAAGCAGTATAATGCCCTTAATCTCAACGGGTTTAAGCCGGTTAATTTCACGGGAGTTGATTATTTTAAAAAATTGCGGGAGCCGGGCAGAAAGGCGAAAATGTTTGAGGCTTACTGCGGGCGCTCTGTTTTTTATATGCCATATGTCCGCAATCATTTTGTTTTGAATACCGAAGAATTGGCGACCATTTTTCATTTCCCGGGACGGGTGGCGGAAACACCGACATTGGGAAGAATTGAGGCAAAAAAAGGAGAGGCGCCGCCGAACCTGCCTATATGAGACTGGCTTTTGTTTTACTGGCAGTTTTTTTTGTTTTTGGAATTGTTTTTTTATTACTCCATTTTTTCCCGCCCTGGCGGGATTATTACTGGCTGGTTCCGTTAAGAATCACTATTCCGGAAGGATATACTCTGAAAGACATTGCCGACAAATTAAGACCGTTTAAAAGTTTTGACAGAGAAAATTTTTTCAGAATCGCCAAAGAAGGTTATCTTTTTCCGGACACCTATTTTTTGAGCGGCAAAGAAACGGAAGAAAAAATAGTGGAAATAATGGAAAATAATTTTCGGAAAAAAGTTGGAGAAATAAAACCGGAAGTTTTGGTTATGGCCTCTTTGCTGGAAAAAGAATCAAGGCTCACGGAAGAAAGAAAAATTATTTCAGGAATTTTGTGGAAACGGTTGAAAGCCGGAATGCCCTTGCAGGTTGATGCCGAGCTCGACACATATCGTTATAAAGAACTTCCGCCGGCTCCTATCTGTAATCCCGGACTTGAGTCCATTGAGGCCGCAAAAAATCCCGTTGAATCAGAATACTGGTATTATCTTCACGATAAAAAAGGTATTATTCATTATGCCAAAACATTCAGCGAACACCAGAAAAATATATCTAAATTTTTGGGCTTGACAAAATAATTCTATCTGATATAATAGAAACAGAGGTGCGTTATGAAAAAGTCCTTTGTTTTTTTGCTTATGGTTTTTTTGGCGGTTCCGGTTTTCGTTCTGGCACAGGCGCGGGGGAGGTCCACTTCCGCCCGGCGGCCTTCGGCCTCGCAACGGTCCAGCCGGCCGGCACCACGGGCGCGCTACTCGGCGCCTCGGGTGGTCGTCCAATCCCGACCGTATGTCGTAGTCCGACCGTACTATCGTAGCTACGGCTACGGTTACTACGGCGGATACGGGTACGGCTACAACTACGGCTACCGCTACGGTTACGGTCGGTCGATCCTGACTGGCTTGAAATTCGACCTCGGCCGGATTGATAAGGCCGAACGGAAGATGGTGTTGGACGGAACAGTTTTTGTCGACGATTTCAATTTCGGAGTCGTTGACAGATACGACGGCCGTGCCAACAGGATTCTTCCGCTCGGGCCAGGCACCCATCAGGTAAGGGTGGAGTTGCGGGATGGCAGGAAATTCGAGGCCGATATCGATATTGAACTCGGCCGATCGGTTTACCTCTATCCCGAATTTCCGCCCAAGCCGTAAGTTCGTTTCAAGGGCAAGCAGTGGTTCCATTCCACGCTTGCCCTTTTCTATTTTTTAAAATATATTATTAGTTATGAAAATTTTTGTGGCAATGTCCGGCGGGGTTGATTCTTCCGTGGCGGCCTTGCTACTGAAAAAACAGGGCTATGATTTGGTCGGCTGTTTTATAAAAGGCTGGTACCCAAGCGGCCTTCCTTGCGAATGGAAAAAAGACAGACGGGACGCAATGCGGGTTTGCGCCAAACTCGGCATTCCTTTTTTAACCATTGACGCGGAAAAAGAATATAAAAAAGAGGTGGTTGATTATATGCTCAGAGAATATAAGGCAGGCAGAACGCCAAATTCCGATGTGATGTGCAATCGCTATATCAAATTCGGAGTTTTTTTAAAAAAAGCGCTAAAACTTGGAGCCGACTATATTGCAACGGGCCATTATGTGAAAACAAAGGTTAAACCTTTGTCAAACAAAGGTTTAACCTTTGTTAAGATTTTTCAGGCGAAAGATAAAAATAAAGACCAATCATATTTTCTTTGGACTTTAACGCAGAAACAATTAAAGCAATGTTTATTTCCGGTCGGCAATTTACTCAAGCCGGAAGTAAGGGTTTTGGCTAAAAAATTTAATCTGGCCACGGCTGAAAAAAGAGAAAGTATGGGTGTTTGTTTTTTGGGCGAATTTGATATCGCGGATTTTTTAAAAAGATACATTAAGCCCAAGCCCGGGAAAGTTTTGAGGACAGACGGAAAAATTGTTGGCAAGCATAACGGCGTGGAGTTTTACACCATTGGCCAGCGCCACGGATTCAGTCCCGGCGGCGGTGTTCCTTATTATATTGTCAGCAAAGATATTAAGAAAAATATTTTATTTGTTTCTGACAAAGCAGGGGAGAGTGAGTTTTATAAAAAAGAAGTGGAAATAAAAGACATAAACTGGATTTCCGGCAGGCCGGTGCAGAACAAAATTTATAAGGCGAGAATAAGATACAGACAGCCATTACAGACTTGCAAAATTGTAAAAAACAAAATAATTTTCACAAAACCGCAGAGGGCGGTAACCTCGGGGCAAAGTTTGGTTTTATATGGCGGCAAAGAAATGCTGGGAGGAGGAATAATCATATGATATAATAATTTTATGACTGCGGATGAATTGAGAAAAAAGTTTTTGGAATTTTTCAGGGAAAAGGGGCATAAAATTATTCCCGGCGCGTCTTTGATTCCGGAAAACGACCCCACGGTGCTTTTTACAACCGCCGGAATGCACCCGTTGGTGCCGTTTTTGCTTGGCGAAAAGCATCCGGCCGGGAATCGTCTGGTTAGCGTGCAAAAATGCATCAGAACAGGCGATATTGATGAAGTGGGTGACGATGTTCATCTGACCTTTTTTGAAATGCTGGGCAATTGGTCGCTTGGAGATTATTGGAAAAAAGAAGCGATAGAGTGGAGTTGGGAATTTTTGACTTCGTCCCAATGGCTGGGACTGGATAAAGATAAAATTTCTGTTTCTGTTTTTAACGGCGATGAAGACGCTCCCTTTGATAAGGAATCTTTTGAAATCTGGAAATCACTGGGTATTCCCGAAGAAAAAATCGCCAAGTTGCCGAAAAAAGATAATTGGTGGGGTCCGGCCGGTAAAACAGGCCCCTGCGGCCCGGATACGGAAATATTTTTTGACGGCGTGGAAATCTGGAATGATGTTTTTATGGAATATAACAAAAATGCCAACGGCTCATATGAGCCGTTAAAACAAAAAAATGTTGATACGGGAATGGGCGTGGAGCGGACCTTGGCGATTTTGAACGGATACAAGAGCGTTTATGAAACAGAATTATTCGCGCCGCTAATTAAAGAAAATACAAGAGCGGAAAGAATTGTCGCCGACCATATTAAGGCCGCTGTTTTTATTTTGGCCGAAGGAGTTGAGCCGTCCAATATCGGACGGGGTTATGTATTAAGAAGATTAATTAGAAGAGCGGTGCGTTACGGATATAAAACAGGACTTATTGACGAGATTATAAAAATTTATCCTGAATTGGAAAAGAATAAAAATTTTATTGAAGAACAAATGAAAAAAGAACAGGAAAAATTTGGAAAAACTTTGGATAGGGGATTGCGGGAATTTGAAAAAGGAACTGACCCCTTTATTCTTTTTACGACTTATGGTTTTCCCATAGAACTGACCGAAGAACTGGCAAAAGAAAAAGGAATTGAAATAAATCTTGAAAAATTTAACGAGCAATTAAAAGCGCATCAGGAACTTTCGCGGACTGCGAGTGTCGGAATGTTTAAGAGCGGGCTGGCTGACCATTCGGAGCAAACTATCAAATACCATACTGCCAGCCATTTGTTGCTGGCGGCTTTGAGGCATGTTTTGGGAGCACATGTTGTTCAAAAAGGTTCGAATATAACGGTCGAACGGCTACGTCTTGATTTTTCTCATCCCCAAAAAATGACCCCCGAAGAGATTAAAAAAACCGAAGACCTTGTTAATGAAAAAATAAAAGAAAATATTCCGGCTGTTTGGGAAGAATTAAGTTTGGAACAGGCAAAAGAAAAAGGCGCAATGGGCGTGTTTGAAAATAAATACGGGGAAAAGGTAAAAGTTTACACTATTAATAATTTTTCGAAAGAAATATGCAGCGGTCCTCATGTGGATTCAACCGGCGAACTGGGTCATTTTAAAATTACAAAAGAGGAAGCTTCGTCGGCCGGCATCCGGCGTATTAAAGCAATTTTGGAATAAATCGAAACCCGGTTTCGATTTTGAATGTTAATCAATTAAAAAATCGGCGATTTTATCTTTTATTTCTTCGGACCAATCTCGTAAAAAGAGTTCGTATTCGTTTTTGCCGGTAAATTGCTGGATTATAATTTCATTATTTGATACTACTTGGTCGTTATAATTATCATTAAGAAATGTTTTTAAACTTGACCAAGGATAATCAAGAAGTTTTTTCTTTGCTATTGGCCAGTTTTTTAATTTGTTTTCTCTCCATTGACGGCCCATAAGAAAATCTAATGGATTAAGATGTATATAAACCGAAAGGTGGAGTAAATATTCATTTGTATTTATATGTTTGCTCTTAAAACGACTTTCAAAAAGCGGACCCCGTCTATCATTTTTTATATTAATGTATTTCGCAATTGATATATTACATTTATGGATAAATTTACTAATACCCTTTTCTTCTTTTTCACACAAGAGGAGATGATAATGATCGGGCATAATTGCATAACATAAGATATCGACCAATTTTTTTCCTTCCCTTGCAATTTCTATGGCTTTTTCCAATAGGGCGTCTTTATTATTTTTTAGATACTGAAAGGCCTCACTTGATTTTGTTGAATTAGCCAGTATGAAAGATTGAAATAATCTAGTTGCATTTTTGATATCCTTGAACTCAGGCGAATTAAATAGCACTCTACTATAAATATGGTAGTATTCTCCTGGTGTAAATATTTCTTTCCTCATACCTCAATTATAAATCGAAACCGGGTTTCGATGCAAGGACTTGATTTTTGGGGGTGGGTTTGGTATGAATTGAGATGGAAAAGGAGGTGAGAAAAATGAAGCCAAGGGTTCTCATTGTTGAAGACGACCCCGTTTTGCAAATGTTATGGGAAGATGACCTCGGGAGTAAAGTAGAAGTTCTCAGCGCGTTGACTATTCAACAAGCTGAGGAATTATTCGCCAATAACCCGGACGTGGCACTTGTTGTGATGGATGCTTGTCTTTATGATAGTGGTATAGACACAATTCCCTTGGTGAGAAAAATTAGAAAGACATTTCATGGTCCGATGATTTCATCCTCGGGCAATCCTAAATATCAAAAATTACTTCGTGAGGCAGGGTGCGACCATTCCTGCAAGAAACGCGAAGTTCCTGAAAAGGTTCTCGAAATTCTCGCCCTATAAAGGCTGGTTCGCGATAATATCAAGAATTGGCCTCTTTTTTTAAAATTATGTTATAATATATCCATATGTCATCTTTTGAAAAAATTGCCGGGATTTTGAGGACGGATAAAGATGTTATTCGGGCCTTAGGGTCTGATAATGTTTTTGACAGAATTATTGAAGAAAATAACGCAAAAATCGAATCCTCTTTGGAAAAACTGGGAGTTGTTTCGCGCAATTCTCACGATATCTATACCGCTTTAGTTGACAGGATTCGGGAAGATGACATCAGATTGTCGAGAATAACGGGTAATTTTCAGAAGATGCTTGATTTGGCCAAAGAAACATCAGGGGTCGGAAAGGGAAAATTTTTAAAACTGGAAAAGGCCAAGGAATTAATTTTAGCCAATCCGCCCAAAAAAATTCTGGAGTTTCTGGGATATAAAAGCGCGGAAGAACTGCTTGAAAAAGAGGATATTTACGAGATTTTTGCCGGACTTCGTTTTATAGAGGATATCAAGTGGCTGAATAACACTTTTTTTAAGCCCTACGAAAATTTAACACCGGATGATTTTGAAGAAAGAGAAATAAGGGCGAAGGTGTTGAACGATAAATGGGCAAGGGCGGCGGAGCAGTTTTTAAAAAAGAAATATCATAATCTCAGTCACCTCAAAGAACTGGGTTTTGTTTTTATTATTCCCATTAGTATTGATGTGCCGGGAGCAACCCTGCGCGATTTCAGCCTTTCTCTCCATTATTTTCACGAAATAAAATTTTATTCCGATTTAGTAGAGAGATATGCGAAGTCCGACGTCGAGTTCTCGACGTCGGACTTCGCCCGAAGGTTTGTCGGGCTTTTGCGGGGCGATGTGATTGACATTCGGCCGCCGGAAAGCGAGTCCGGCAAAACCTGGCTGATTGTTCAAAGATATCTTGCCAAAGACGACGAGAACGACTGGCGGCTTTTTTATCCTCATGTTAATCCCGAGGCCATTCACTGGCAAAAAGCGGAAAACGACATTGCCAAATTATCTCAAAAATTTGAATTGGGACTTGAATTTTGGGAGGGGCTGGGGCCGATAGGGGATTTTTTCAAAGATGCGTCGGGAGTGGAAATTCCGGTAAGTTTCAATTTTCTTGATACGGTGATGTCTTTATTTATGGAAAAAGAAATGATAAAGTATCTTTATCATCATCAGGAGGCATTATGGAATAAAATTTTCGCGGAACTTTTTGGCGAAGAAAAAATGGAGCAATTAATAAAAGATAATTTTGACCATGGATTTATCAAAATTGACAACTGACGGCAAGGCCATGTTTTTGGCCTATGACCATGGCGTGGAGCATGGGCCAATTGATTTGGTCGGGAAGAGTATTGACCCCGGTTTTATTTTAGATATTGCCGATAAAGCCGGTTATAA